>Ga0209915_1003982_pt1 | contig 11453 bp, 8 predicted proteins | sample ThiBiot_750_plan_FD_183952 | JGI IMG/M metagenome (GOLD analysis project Ga0209915, IMG submission 183952) | Wastewater bioreactor microbial communities from Cape Town, South Africa - Thiocy_cont_750_plan (SPAdes) | ecosystem: Engineered > Bioreactor > Thiocyanate-remediating > Anaerobic-Aerobic ... | reverse complement strand
GCGCTGACGGTGTGGAGGAAGCAGACGTAGGCGTAGTAGCATCGATGCGACGACGTGTGGGAGACGGAGGCTCGCTGGAGTCGTCGATGAAGTCGGTGTCGCTGCGAGTGCGCTTGCGGCCAACCACAGGAGGTACGAGCGGCGTCGAGGTGGCGCTCGTGGCCGCAGAGTCGGCAGGTCGCGATAGTTTGACCTTGAACTTGATCTTGCCTGGTGAGACGGCGGTAGCAGTCGGTGATGTGGTGCTCACCAGTTGTTGTTGTGGTGATGGTTGTGGTGCGGGAACGGGTACAGGAGTGGCGGGTAGTGGTGTTGATACTGCTTGCTCAGCCATGCTGCAAGAGTGTGTGATATCGATAACTACTGCTCTCTCGAGTGATTGGATATGATTGAACGAGTGAGATATCGATAACTACTGCTCTCTCGAGTGATTGGATATGATTGAACGAGTGTGATATCGATATCTACTGCTCTCTCGAGTGATTGGATATGAGTGAATGAGTGAGATATCGATAACTACTCGTTTGTCGAGAGTGATGCGTGCGTGAGCGAGCAGCGAAGAACAAGAGCGAGATCGATGCGGCGGCGCTGCTGTTCTTGTGCCTCCTTCTCTCGTCGTCGCTGCTGCTCGCGATGCTGCGCACCATCCTGCGCATCGGCAGCGCCACCTCCACACGCTCATGGCGCTCGCCTCGTACACCTCTCCAGTACCACCGACATCCACTTCAGAACGTACTCGTGGCTCGTGGATTCGCTGCGCGACCTCGAATTCCGCCTGAGCAGAACGCCAAGCGTCTCGCTGCCATCGCTGCCAAGCGCAAGCGCAAGGACGCCAAGGCTCTGCGTGCCGCGGCCCTCGGCGACGAGCCGCTGAGCGAGCCGAGTTCCAAGAGTCTGCTCTCTCTGTGGGATGAGATCGAGCGCAACAACGCAGAGGATGACGAGGACGCTGATGCGGCCAGCGTGCCGACCGAGCCGATCGACGACGAGCGACTGCTGCAGGAGCTCGAGGCGCTCTCGTCGTCCGACAAGCCGCGCGTCGCGCAACAAGCTCGAGCCACGAGCAAGCGCCAGACCGCACGCACCACTCGACCGAGTCTCAGTCTCGATGACGACGACGACGACGATGGGAACGACGAGGACGAGATACTGGCTCTCGAGGGCGTTCGTACCGAGGTGCGCATGAAGCCCGTGTCGCCCGAGGAGCTCACGACGCGCGCCGAGGAGAGCGATCGCGCGTGGATCGCCAAGGCGCTGCGCAGCCACACGCCGCTCAATCCCTACCGAGATGTGGCCGATCTCTCGACGCAACAAGCCTCCGAGATCATGAAGGATCTCTCGCCCGGCGAGCAGATGCAGATGCAGGAGCGCCTGCGCTCGCAGCGTCTCGGGCAGACGCGCGCCATCGCCAAGTACATCAACGCCTACTACGCGCCGGCCGTCTCGTGGTACAACAACACCTGCAACCCGGACGACGACCCGAACAAGTCGGCCGACTCCATTCCGGCCATGCAGCTGATCGAGCAGTATCTCGAGGCCACGACCAAGCAGCCCGCCAAGTCCAAGAGCTCGACGTCGCCCAAGCAGGCGGCCAAGCTCGCCGCCGCCGCCAAGGCCGCCAGCGGCTCGATGGCCTTCGAGACGATCGAGCCCGACGACCCCAACAACCCGCCGCGCGAGGTCAACTCGTGGGAGAGGCCCGTGGCGCGCTATCTCAACACACCGACCATCGTGCGCTACCTCGACGGCGAGACGACCATCTGTGGAGCGCGAGTGCCACGCAACATGCTGCCGTATCTGCAGGACCCCAACGTGCCCGAGGAACAAGTGCTGTCGCCTCGACGAAGTGCTCGGCTGCAGGCATACGAGGCACTGCTCGAACGCAAGAAGATTCGCAAGGAGACGAAGCACAAGTACGACCACGTGACGCGAGAGCAGCCAAGTGCGAGCTCGAACTGACGAACTGACGAACGATCGATCGATGTTGCTGGATGCCTTGGCGCAGGATCGTTGGGGAGGGCGGACTCACACGGCGGCAGATCCAATACGGCGACCTCGTCGAGGCCGAGCTATCGCGTGTGTTCGTCAACGAGCCACAGCTCGAGGAGTTCCGTCAGCTGCGAGTGTTTGTGAGCAAGGCCGTCGTGTCGCCCGATCTTCGCGTCGCCAAGGTGTATTGGGGATGCTGGGAGCCGCGAGACACCGATGCCGCCGAGAAGCGCATTCTGGCACGACAGAAGCAGATACAATACTTGTTTGCGAAGCAAGTCGAGCAGTACGTCGGCTACCGTCATCACGGCGTATGCTATCGAGTTGATCTCGTGCTTACTTGTGGGTGTGGCACAGTGTCAAGTATCCACCGACGCTTGTATTCACACGGCGAGACGACGAGAACGACAAGCGCATCGCATTCATCGAGCGAGTGATCGATCGAGTCGAGGCTCAGCGACAACGTGAGGAGGAGAAGAAGCGCGCTGCCTCTGCTACCGTTGCAGCTGGTGATGCCAGTGGAGATGATGGCGGTGGTGCCACGGCAGTGATACCGCCACACTCCTGATCGACACCGCGGCACTACCAATACATCCAACCAGTCTCTCTCTCTCATACACATGCGTTCCTCGGCGCGCCACCAACGTATTCGGTTGGGCATCATTGCGACGAGGACGAGGCAGCAGTGGTAGCATCGTGAGCATTGTCGTCATGGTCGTCGTGTAGATAGTCGGTCTGCGAGTGCTGGAAGGCATACTTGCGCGCAAAGGCCTCGTCCTCGGCGTCGTGCGTGTCGGTGTCCTCGAACTCGAGCTGCACGTCGTCAGCGAGCAAGGCATCGATGCGTCGTTCGGCATCGCTGGTACTCCAGACGGCTCGGTTCTCGTAGAGATATTCGATCGACGAGGCGCGCTTGGTGCCGGCGGTGCGCGCGAGGTCGCGTTCATCGACCTCGACCGTGTCCTGCTCGTCGGTCGGTGCCGATGAGGTGGTCGATGAACTCAAGGCACTCGACGAGCGAGTAAGTGGCGTGGGTAGTAGTGATGTAGTGGTCGTCGTTGATGTTGTCGTCGGTGTGACAGGATCAAGCTCAGGAGGGTCGGGGAGTGTGGGCAGCGCCTCGGCAGCAGCGGGCGTCTCTTGCGGTCGATCGGCGAGCACCAGCCGTACGTTGGGATTGAGCAGCTTGGCAACCAGTTGGTTGACACGATCTTGCGCTACATCCTCCTGTGATGAGGGAGCGAGCAGCTCGTCGTCACTCTCGTCGATCATCAATGTATGGTGGTGGGGATGTGGCGCGAGCAGCAGACGAATGAACAACGTGTCAAACGAAAGACCGCAGATCAACTTTATCGACGAGAAGGAGAAGGAGTATGATATTGTACAAGAAGCAACCACAACCAAACGAATGCAAGGTAGAGAGAGCGAGGCTGGCTGGCTGATTGGCTGGCTGATTGGCTGGCTGGCTGACTACTCGACGATGGCACCAGCCTCGGGATCGCCAGCGACGGCTGGCTTGGCGGCGGCAGCAATGCCACGGAAGAGCGAATTGCACTCGCCCTTCTTGCCCCATGCTTTCTCGAAGCGCGACTCGACATCGACCGCATCGGCCTCGAGCTGCTTGGCGTGCTCCTCGCGGCCGAATTCGCGCTCCTCCTTGGCGTACTTGCGCAATGCCGCCGACCAGAGCTCGAGCGACTCGTGGAACTCGTAGCCGAGGTCAAAGATGGTGGTCGAGAACTTTTGGAAGGCGTTCGCGTAGTATCGGTCGCGTGCAGGACCCGCCGATAAGTCGGCCATGTAGAGGTAGAGCTTGGCGAACTGATTCGTAATCTGAGAGAGAGAGAGAGAGAGAGAGAGAGCGAGTGAGCGAGTGAGATTCGATTCGACAACGTGTGCGTTCGAGTGGTACGTACGATAGGGCAGAACGGGATGGTGAGGATCGTCTTGGTGAAGGCTTGTTCGGCGCGCAGCAAGATTCGCATCTTGGTGCTTATGTTCATGGTGGGCGAGACGCGCTGGAAGGTTTGCATGGCCTCGCAAAAGTACACGACCGGCAGCGTGCGGAGACGCATGCCGAGTTGCGTAATGTCACCGACGACGAACTGGAACTCCTGCGAATGGTCGTTGAGGCGCAAGAACAGGAACAGGTCGTCGCTCGCCTGCGGCGAGAGCGAGATGTTCATGAGATTGAGCACGGCGATGAAGATCAGGCGCAGGTCGACCGCCGACACGAGCTTAAAGTCGTCAGTGCGCTCGTCGTCCGACAGCGCCTCGGGGAACGAGTCCTCGATCTCGGGCAGCAGCTCCTCTTGCCAGAACCACGTCGAGGCCTTGGAGGTGCCGAGGAGGAGGTTGAAGACCTGCACAATGTCCTCTTCGAACGGCGCGTCGGCCGGGGCGCGCACTTGGTTCATGGTGTCGCGCATGCGCTTGTTGATAATGTTCTTGACCAAGCGAGCACAGATGGCCGACAGCACCAGCTTGCGAGCGGTCGGGTTCGAGGATGCCTTTCGTACGCGACCCTGAAGAGTTTCAATCGCAAGCACGTTTGCGTTCATCGTTAGCCCAGAGAGACGAGAGAGAGAGAGAGAGAGCACGCGAGAGATACATACGAGGTGTCGAATATTGAGGCCACGAGGATGCAGATGCGTGCCAGTCGTGAGCATGAGAATCTCGGCGGCATCCATGTTGTTGTTACACACAGTGTCGAAGCCTCCGCGCTCTTGAAGCACCTTCTCGAGGCGCTGCTCGAGCGACTTTGTGTAGTCGGGAATCACGACCGTGTAGAGAAAGTTGGTGGCCTCCATGATGTCGCGACGGTGGCGCGCTTGCTGCGACTTGGAGGACGAATCGAAGAACGTGAAGGCGTCGCTGCAGAGCGGCTTCTTGACTTGGAAGCGCAGGAACTCGGGTCGCAGCGTACGATAGAACACGGCACGCTTGTGCTTGTCTCGCGCCTTGGGACTAGAGTGCATCGCGATAGAGTGAGCCATAAGGGGCGAATGAGAGAGAGAGAGAGAGAGAGAGAGAGAGAGAGAGAGCGAGCGGGCGACGTACTCTGTGGAAGGGCCTTCGGGAGGCATCAAGCGAGCAAAGTCCAGCAAGTAATAGCGATCATCGTAGCCGTGGTGGCCCTCGATGTCACCGGGCAGATAGAGCGCTCGCGCCGCGAGGTCCTTGCCGACGAGGTGCTTCTTGAGGTGGTAGGGCTTGGCGAAGGCCTTGAGCTGCTTGTTGAGGAACGGGTCGTCGGCGTGCACCGTGATGCCGCCGTCGGCACTGCCGTAGCGAATGGTGTCCTTGCCGATGGGCAGCAGCGACATGGCGACGATGCGGAAGCCCTTGTAGTCGACGATGGTCATCAGAGGGCCGCAAATGCCTTCGACGTTGGCCGAGGCCCACAAGGCACCGAGGCCATTGAGTTCCTTTGCGGCAGCCTTCATGGCTGTTCTCCATCAACGAGTACTGGGTAAGTACGCGCACACACGAACATAACAAGGAGAGAGAGAGAGAGAGAGAGAGAGAGAGAGAGAGAGAGGGAGAGAGAGAGCGTACCGAACTCGTTGCGAGGTTCCTTGTCACCGTACATGTACATTCCGGGACCCAGTTGAACATCGAGGGCTGCATCGCACAACGCAGGGTAAGAATGGATGAATGGGAGTTCTTTGTGAGCGTGGCACGCAACGTACCAATCTTGAAGAGAATGCCTTGCACCACGAACTTTTGACCGCCAGCCGTTCCACCCATATCGGCGGGGCGCACGGTCTTGAGATCGTTGGGCAGGCACAGCTCGGTGATGATGATCGTGGCGTACGTAACGGCCATCGAAGTAAACTCTTGTGCCAGCTTGGTCAAGCGGCCAAGCTTCTCAGGCGAATCATCTACAAGCCATTCGATTAGTATCACGACTCAAGAGTACCAGGCACTATGACGACGACGAGGATACATACTTGGAATATCGAGAATCTCTTGAAAGTCCGAGTTCCAGTCGCGCGTCAATTGAGTGCCAGCTTGAGTCTGAGGCGAGGTAGGCGGCGAGTTCGGAGTGGCAGCCGTGGTGCCGAGCACGTTCTCGCCAGTGGTTCGAAGGCGCACGGCGATCGAGCCCGACGAGGCGCGGCTGCCGATCGAGAGCGGCACGCGAGCATCCTTCCACTCGCTGATGGCGTGGACTTGGCGTCGACCTCCTCCGCCCGAGATGACCGACGGCTTCTGCACGACGATGCGCGAGTTGGTGCGCTTGCGGTGGTGGTGGTGCACCTTGCGCAACGCGTCGGGCTTCTCGATCGGCAGCTCGTCGGTCGACTCCTCCTCGTGGAAGGCCGAGTAGGCCGTGTTGGCGTCGACCGCGGCCGTGAGGGCGGCCGCGATCGGCGGCGGCGGCGCGTCGTAGTCGGGCGTCGAGATGTAGAGGTTGTCGTGCGAGTCGCCGATGATGCCGTAGTTGGTGCTCGGCGTTGGGAACGGCGACACGGTGGGCGTGGCCTCCTGGGCGCGATCGTTGCTGTGAGACGAGCCGACGGTGCCGTTGTTGTCGTCGTCGTCGCTAAAGTCGTCAAACTCGTCGTCTTCGCTCGAGGACTCGAGCACCGCAGAGATGGGCGCACACGAGTCGCCAATAGAAAGCGAGCCAGCGACAGCGTCGTCTTCGTTGTCGTGGTGGGGATCGGCGATGGCATTGAGCTCGTCGTCGTCGAACTGCGCCGTGGCGTACATGTTCTCGGCCGGTATCGAGCCGTAAAATGTCGCGGCGCCGTACATGATGGAGAGAGTGTGTGTGTGGGGAGAGAGAGAGGCAGGGAGTGAGGGAGTGAGGGGCTATTGCGCTCGAGAGAGAGCAAGAGCGAGAGAAGGGTGAGGTATTGAGGGCTCGGGCCTCGGAGTTCACTGGATATTTAACGCCCGACCAAGGCACCAAACTCCACTCTTATATCTCGCGATAGCAGCTACCACCACCACCACTGCGCTTTCGAGGTAATCACGATGACTCAGCGAGAGTGAGCGCCAGCAGCTCGGCAAGCGAGGAGGAAGTGTGTAAGAGCGCGTGTGGGTGAGTGTGAGCAGCTGCGGTTCAGTGTAGTGCTGCTGCTGTTGCGGTGGCGAGGGAGACAAACAAACAAAGAGCTTCGCGCGCACTCTGTCGCTTTTCCTCTCCTCTCCGCGTTGTGCGCCTGTCGCGTGCTGTTGCTCGCTGCTTTCGGAGCTGCTCGGCCACCGACCGGGCAAATCCCTCCGTTTCCCGTGCGGTTCTTCTTATCGCTATCCGAACTCGCCCGCAACTCTCGCCCCGCATGCTTCCTTGGTTCGGTGGCGGTGGCAGCGACGACGTGAGGAGGTGAGAGAGGGAGGCCCTTGTATTGAGTGGGCATTTTGTACAGCAGCACGATACGAAAGCAGCAGCAGCAGCAGCAGCAGCACTACAGCTGGAAGATGCCGTCGTCGCTGTCGCCGAATTCGTTGGCGTTGACGTACTCGGGCCGACGCGATCGGCGGTAAATGATCAAGCCCACGATCGCCACGACCACCAGCGCGAGCACCAACGCCGCCACGATGCCGATAGCAACGTAGAGCCACGCCCGCAGCGAGTCGGTATCGTCGCCGCCGTCTGCAACAACAACATTACCAACAATCCCAGCAGCACAGTCGGCAGAAGATAACGCGATAAGAGTAAGTGACGTGGCCGGTCGTTTCGTGCCTTGAGCCGCCTCGCTTACGTACCGTGCTTAGTTGAGGGCGGCGGCGGCGGCGGCGGCGGCGGCGGCGGCGGCGGCGGCGGCGGCGGCGGCGATACCGGTCGTCCCGTGCCATCATCGGCCGGCGGCGGCGGCGGATTGACCGGGGCCGGTGGCACCATCATCGTCTCCATCATCGCATCGCTGTATCCGGACAAGTGCGCCGACGGCACAACGTCCGACGAGCGCAACACGCCCGATGCCGAGCCACTTGGCAGGCTCGACAAGCCCGCGCTGGGCAACGTGCCTTCTCCGGTCTGCTGGCCGGCCGACGAGCTGGCGCCAGGCAAGTGCACCGACGGCACGACGTCCGACGAGCGCAACACGCCCGATGCCGAGCCACTTGGCAGGCTCGACAAGCCCGCACTGGGCAACGACACTGCCGACGCTACAGCGCCCGTCGAGCTGTACCACGGCAAGTGCACCGACGGCACGACGTCCGACGAGCCGAGCACGCCCGACGCCGAGCCGCCCAACACGCTCGGCGACGCAGCGGGCAGCGTGCCTGCTCCGCTCGACAAGTCCCACATCCAGGTCCACAGCAGCGACGACACGCTGCCAGCGGCCGAGTTCGTGTCACCCGTACGTAGCGTGGCCGAGCCGGCATCGGTCTCGAACGACTGGCCGATCGTCACGAGCGACGGCAGCTCGAAGCTGTCGTCCTGCGGAACGCTGGCCGAGCCAGCAGCCGACGTGTGCATCGACATGGCAGCCGAGCCGCCCGAGTTCGAGAACACGATGACGCTCGTGGATGGCAGCGGTAGCGGCTCGAACGATGGCAATGCAATCGATCCAGGGTCTGTCGTTGAGCGTCGTCAGCGAGCGAGCAGGCGTGAGATCAGCGTGGCTTAGTGTCGGTGGCACGCATACCGATACAATGACCGCCAGCGAGGCAGCCAAAGTTGATGGGCGTTGAAGCGAGCGGGAAGCAGTGTGGCGTCAGGGTGACGCACGCAGCCACACTGGATTCAGATGCTTCATAGTCGTTGAGTGTGATGCAATACTGGCGACAGCAAGCCAGGCAACGAGCCAACGAGCCAACGAGCGATACAAATAGCAGCATTAGTGAGTGAGCGAGCGAGCGAGCAACAGCAAGCTGCAACGCACCTCGCATCGTGACGAAGCAGACGCGCACTGCGTCGCACTGCCGGTCTCCTCGAGTTGCGTTACGTTGAACGGCAGCTCGAGGGTTTGTTGGGCCAAGCTTACGGTCAATTGCAAGGTCTACGACAGCGCACCAATGAGTTCAGCGTTCTGGCGAGAGCGAGAACGAGCAGCGCCAACGAGCAACGCACCAGCTCGCGACACGATGGTCTGTGAAGTCTGAGGCAGATTCCTCGTCGGCATTGGTGCTCCCTTGTATCTTGTGCAGCTACCGTTCGATCGTTCGATCAATACCAGCGCTTCCACGAGAGCTCGAGATATTCGCGCGCGAGCGATCACACGTACCAACCAGAGACAACAACGCCAAGAGCGCCATCAGCACCACCACCACACCTCGACTCGCCTTCATCTCGCTCTACTCTGTCGATCGACCTAAACGCCTACCACTCTATCAATCCTTCTATCCTTGTGCCTACTCCTATTCTCCTATCCAATCACTCCAAGCCAGGCGAGCTGCAGCAACAACGAAGCAACCAAACAAATGAGCGATCGAAAGCGCAGAGAGAAATCCTCCACTCCCTATGCTTGGCCTGAGGATTGGACATTGCCATTTTCTCGTTCACCACCACCCAACCACCACACTTCCTTCCTCTCTCTGCGCGCACGTGCCATATCAATCTCTCTCACTCTCGCGCTCGCTGACGACGCCACGATGCTGAATCTATCGCGAATCTGTTATTGCAGTGGTGGTGCTCTACTACGAGCGCCTCAGAGATACCGTCGTTCGGTGCAGCCGATGCTGGCGCTGCTCGATTCTCAGCGACACTTGAGCGGCGGCGCAAACCCCAATGCAAACAACAACCAGCAGCAGCAACAATCAGACTCACAACAACAACGACAGCAACAGCAACAACAACGACGAGAACAAGAGCGCCGCCAGAGTGTCGCCAGCAAGAACAAGACGGTCGCCAAGTGGTTCTTGGCTGTGGTGCTCGGCGTCGTCGGCATGTCGTACGCCTCGGTACCGCTGTATCGCATGTTCTGCCAAGTCACCGGCTTTGGAGGCACGACACAACGCAAGAGCATCAGTGTCGTATCGTCGCTGGAGCCCGTGGTCGATCGGTACGTTGCTCGAGCGAGCGATGCTGGCGAGCGATGCCGGTGGCGCTAACTCGCTCGCTCGCTCGCGATGCGCGCCAGACCGATACGCGTGCACTTCTCGGCGACCGTCAGCCACTCGATCCCGTGGAAGTTCCGGCCGCTGCAGAAGGAGGTGACATGCGTGCCCGGCGAGCCGGTGCTCGCGTTCTTCAACGCCACCAACATGAGCGACGAGCCGCTGATCGGCATCTCGACCTACAACGTGACGCCGCAGAAGGCCGGCGTGTACTTTAACAAGATCCAATGCTTCTGCTTCGAGGAGCAGCAGCTGCAACCGCACGAGAGCGTCGACATGCCGGTGTTCTTCTTCATCGATCCCGACTTTGTCAAGGACCCCAACATGGAGGGTGTCGAGACGCTGACGCTCTCGTACACGTTCTTCAAGGTCACCGAGTCGGTGTACGGCCCGTCGTCGTCATCGTCATCATCAACAGCAACACCAACACCCGTAGCAGTAGCAACGGCTACGTCATCGCCAGCATCGTAAGAGTACCGCCAGCAGGTTGAGTTTACTGTCGCATAATCATATCACACACACGCACACACGAACTACTCAACTAATACTACATTCCTCTCGCGTACACGAGAGAGACTCTCCTCATTCCTCCTCCTGGCTCAAAATCTAGCAAGCGAGGCTGTCACTGTGCATCACCCACTTGGCGGTTGTTGTCGTGCTCCTCGTCGTCGTAATCGTCGTCCTGGTCGTAGGCGCGGTCTTGGATCTGCCGATACTGCGCCTTGAGCCGCAGGCGTCGTTGGCGCAGACAGAAGAAGACGCCGATCACGAGCGACAGGAAGCCGAACGCCACGAAGATCGAGCCGACGCTCACGACCAGCCAAAAGAGTGCCGTGTGCGGCTTGTGCGGCGTCGAGCACGAGCCGTGCCGGATCACTTGCAGAATGCCGAAGCCGCTCGTGTACAGCCATCCGGCCTGGCCGAGCACCGGCGACGACTGCAGGCCGATGCCGGGCGAGTACCACTTGGTGAGCAGCTTGAGTGTCGCGAGCGAGAACACATACAAGAAGCCGTCGTTCGACGACGCGTACACGAGCCCGTTGCCGTCGATCAGCGTCGCGCCGGCCACGACGCCGTTGGTGTCGACGCGAGCGACCTCGCGCGTGTCGATCGAGACAAAGTACAGGTGCTGGTCGGTCGAGCTCGACACCAAAAAGTCCTCGGCAGGCGACAGCGCCAGCGGGCCGGCATGGCCAGGCACGTCGATCAGCCAGCTCGACTCGCCGGTCTTGCGGTCGAAGCGCACGATGCCAGGAGTCACGTCGTCGCCACTGCCGCGGCCGTCGATGGGATTGGCGACGACGAAGAGTGCCTGCGTCTGGTGGCTGATGAGCAGGCCGCCGGTGAGGGCCAAGCCGTCCGGCAGCTCAAAGGTGTAGAGAGCCGCAATCTTGCCAGTGGAGGGCGTCAATCCCACGAGGACATTGAGGTAGCTAAAGTACACGAGG
>Ga0209915_1003975_pt1 | contig 11476 bp, 9 predicted proteins | sample ThiBiot_750_plan_FD_183952 | JGI IMG/M metagenome (GOLD analysis project Ga0209915, IMG submission 183952) | Wastewater bioreactor microbial communities from Cape Town, South Africa - Thiocy_cont_750_plan (SPAdes) | ecosystem: Engineered > Bioreactor > Thiocyanate-remediating > Anaerobic-Aerobic ... | reverse complement strand
GACATAGTGATGGTAGAGGCTGTTGGGCGTGAAGAGCGGATACACTCCATCCTCGAGCGGGTACTTGGATTTCTCTTGAATGTAGAAGCTGCGGTTCTGTGGTGTCGTTGTCGTCGTCGTCGTCGTCGTTGTTGTCGTTGTTGTTGTTGGAGTACGAGATCGAGATCGATGTGTTAGCAAGTGAGCACGAGTTCGTTCGTTCGTTCGTTCATGGATACAAATCGCATTTGGCTCACGAGAGAGATAGAGATCATAGAGTATAGAGCAACACTACGTACCCAGATATGCGACGGCGCGGCAGCAGCAGTAGCAATGGTAGGGCGCACGAGTCGCGCCGACGACGCCAACGCTGGACGACGCACGAGCGCCGAAGCAGCGAGCAACGAGCGAGCCAACAACCTGGTCGAGAGCATGATACCGATCGAATGGATTGGAGCTTACGGTGGTGCAAGTGGTAGGTGAGATTGAGAACGATCGAGAGGAGCTCGGTGCCTCGCTGATGGACCACGAACCGACCACGAACACAGCGTGTGTGTTTGTGTGCGCGAGCTGCGTGTGCGAGAGAGGAGAGTGAGCAAGAAGATGAGGAGCGAGCAGGAAATATGGCGAAGTCGAACTAAGGCATTCCGAGAGCTCGTTCGCTTTACCCTTCAGTCGTCCTTATCCTCACTTGCTCGCTGGTTGGATTTCTCTATCTCGCTCTCGCGTTAATGGAGGGGGTTTAGAGGCAGAAGGGTATAGTGGGTTTAATTAATTAGAGGCAAAGGTTAAAAAGGTAAAGGACACACTGTGGAGGAGGCAATGAGAGAAGAAGAGGAGGAGGAGGCGCTCTTGACGAGAGAAGTACGAGCGGTAGTGGTTGTACTGCGCACTCGCGCTCTCGTATTCTACTGTGCAGAGAGATGCGCAACAACATCATCAACGGCATGATCAACAATCTCAACAACATCTCATCAACAACATCATCAACACTCACAACAAACAACCATCACTACCAACAAACTACTGCCACGACGAGACGGTGCAACGATCGAAACAACAACGCACTACAATCAACACGACTCAGACCAACCAACCGACCAACAGACCAACCGACCAACCGACCAAGAAAGAACACTGAAGGAGCCACATGATTGATTGAACGCGGAACGAGAACGGCAAGCTAGCATCATCACGGTGATGCGCTAGTGCACTGCGGGCGCTCTCGTCGTCATTGTTGGTGTTGGTTGATAGGCCTGGCGATTGGTGGGAAGAAGGAGCGGGAATGGGAGCGGGAGGAGGAGGAGAGGTAGTGTTACAGTGCGTCGCGAACGATTGCCATATCGTGTCGGGTGGATAGAGTGATGATGGATTGGGTCGGGGGCGATGACGACGATGATGATGAGTCGAGAAAGAGTAGAAAGAGTTGTGCGGTGGTGGTCGGCATCGAAGCGGCGGCAGCTCGCTTAGAAAGCGAACGCCACGGCGACGGCGGCGAGCACGGCCAGCGGCAAGGCAGTGAGCATCGAGGCGGCGTTCTCCGAGTCGAGACGGCGGCTGGCGACCGGGATGACGGGCGGCGTGTGGTACGCCGTGTCCCAGCAGACGTTGTCGATCGTGAGAATGTCACCGCCGATCCAGACGTCGTTGATGGTCTGGCCATTGACGGCGAAGAGCTCGCCGTGGTTGACCTGGAAGCGACGCGTGTAGCGCGGCTTGAAGGCGACGTCGGGAGCGACGACGCCACCCATGGTGACCATCGAGCCCTTGTAGAGGCGGTCCTTGTTGACGCGGAGGTTCTGCGTGTTGCCCGTGTCGACAAAGTCGAACGACAGGTACTTGACCTGCGCGCCGCGGAACGAGAACTCGATGTTGACCTTGTTGAGCGTGGCAGCATTGCCCGAGGTGCCGAACGGAGCGAGCGACGGGACGATCGACATTTGGATGTACGCGATGCCCTTGCCATCGACGTCACGGAAGAACTGGACTGTGATGGCGGCAGCAGAAGAAGGGGTAAGTCAATAGAACGGCGACGACAAGCACGACGACGACAGCGACGAGACAAGATCAACGAGAACGAAATGATGTAGGCGGTAGCGAGATAGGTAGTGTTGTGGTGTGTTATGTTCACGAAGAATCACAATCACTCAACCAACGCGTGTCGGATAGCACTCGCGCGAGACGCGACGCATTTCGTACACACGCACATACAAATGAGCGCATAAATGTGATTGTGATCGCACGAGACATGACGAGAATCCACGATACGATACGAGACGATACGACACGACGCGCGATACGTACGGTAGGTGTTGCTCGTGACCCCGGTGCCGGGCGTGTAGCCCGTGGAGTTCGAGTAGACGGTGCCAGCCACCAACTCATCGAACGTCTCGCACGTGATGGCACTCGAGGCGTAGTGCACGGCGGTGCACATGAGCACAAGAGACAGAAGCAACGAGGCAGCCTTCATTGTATCGAAGAAGCAACGGCAGAGAGGCGACGGAGGAGAACGAGCGAGGCGCGAGCGACGTCGGCTGGAGCAGGATCAGACAGAGTGCACTGGAGGCGAACGAACGGTGGCACCTACGATACGACGAGTGCCTCGAGCGCCAACGAGTCAAACAAACAACCTCAAGATCGCACACACGCACAAACACACGCGCAAGAGAGCGAGCGAGTGGGTGGGCGGGGGTGGCGGGGGAGCGAGAACAACAAAGCACGAGCGAGAGGCCTGTGTGTGTGTGCGCGCAACAGGAGAGGAGAGAGAGACAAGAGGAGGCAGAGGCGCGCAAGAGCAGCGACGAGCTCCACCAGCGCCTCGTCGCGCGTCCCTCGTCTCTCAAGGAGGAGTAGGGAGAGAAACCAAATGCGAGCTCTAGGCCGATGGAGGGCTTATGTCGGGGTATAGTCGTGCCCCGGTGGTGGCCCAGCGGCCTTGAAAAGAAGGTAAAAAGGGCGCTCTCGCGGTAACGCACACACGCGCGCTGAGGCGATCTCTGCTACTGTTCGCTCCCTTGACGATCGCTCGATCTCTTGTTGTTGTCTCTCCTCCTCCTACTACTCGCTACCGTCCTCGTCGTTGCAGCTGCTCCTCTTTGCTGTTGTGGTACGCGATCTACATCTCCACACATATCTCCACGTACCACACCGTTGCTAGTTGGTTGTTCTCTTGTGATTTGAGCCACTACACGTCGTCTCGCTCGTCTACGTACCGTTGTACTCACACACAAGATCTCATCGTTGCTGTCGCTCTCGATCTCTCTCTCTCTCTATCTCTCTATCTCAGATGGCAAAGCTGGTTGTGGTTGCGCTCCTGTTGGCAGCGCTGTGCGGCCTCTCGCACGCCGTGCTCCGATGCGAGAACTTTGACTCGCTCGTCGCCGGCACCGTGTACAGCAACACGACCGGCTTCGTTCCTGGCCGCTACATTGCCTTGAATCCCATCCACTTTGACGGCCAGAAGCTCTTTGGCGATCCCAAGGGCCGCTACTACGGCGCTGCCACGGTCGTGCTCGCCAACAACGTCTCGTCGTTCTTCACGTCGCCCAGCGTCGCCGGCAACGTCATGGACCTGCGCCAGATGTCGCTCGAGTTCGACTTCCGCTCGCTGTCGCGCGCCGACCAGCCCAAGTACATTCGCTTCGAGTTCTACGACTACGGCCGTCTGCAGAATCTGCGCATCAACAACGGCACCGTCTACAAGGGCTCGCTCGTCAGCATGGTCGCCACCGCCGCCCCCAACACCTACTGGGCCCCGACCCGCCGACGCCGCTTCACCTCCAACCTCGGCGAGATCTTTGTCGTCAACAACGCCTCGCGCATCGAGCGCTTCTGGGTCGGTGGCGACCGCCTCTTCCTCGACAACGTGTGCTACGACACCGACTGGCATCAGTACCCGCAGAAGCTCCACCTGAGCGCCGACGTGCGTCTCGTGGCATCGCTCCTCTCGGTTGCCACCGCTGCCGTCATGGCCATGTTGCTCATGTAGATTGTGTCACTCGACTCGCTCGTCGACACCCGCGACTCGCCATCATCTCCTTCTCCCATCTCCTCTCGCCCTACCCCCGACGACCATCTTCTCTTCGACTCCTCTCTTCCTTCGACTCCTCTCCTCTCCTCTTCGTTCTTCTTCTTGTTCCGGACGACGAGGACGACGTGATGCTTCTATTCCCGACACCGACTGTTGAGCGATGCATGTCCCTCAAACGCCAGGAGTGACTAGACTGACTGCGAGTGTACCCACCACTGTCACCATCAATGTGAGCGTGTCGTGCGTGAATGATGAGTAGTAATAGGACTTGAGTGCGGGTGAGTGAGAGTGTACTTGTTGTGTGTGTTGGTTTTGTGTTGGTGTGTGCGTTTGATCTCACTCGACTCGCTTCTCTTCTTCCTTCAGCGCTCTCACTGGTTTGGTGTGTTGTGTGTGCACCTGGCTGCGTCAGTCTCTATCTCTCGGTCACTCTTGCGTTGTTGATAAATTATTTTCTTTCAACCCTCAAGAGCACGTCGGGAGTTGGGTTTGGGTTTGGGAGAGAAGAGAGCTGTTGTTCGGAGCTGCTCGATACGCGGAGTTTGCTCGCTCAACGCGCCGAACACGCACCAACCACCCGCTCCAGCTCCGGTGCTCCAACCCACCCCCGTGTACCACGCACGACCTCCAACTCCTCGCTCCTGCGCCGTCATAGTCTTTGTCGACCCATCAGCGTCGCCATCATCTTTGTTCCATCACCCCTCCACGCACACATCCATCGCTCCTCTCCCTCCCCTCCCCTCCTCTGTGGCACCGCGTGTATTTTAAGAGCGCCTCGCCTCCTGTTCGCTTCTCTTCTTCTCTCCCTCCCTCCATCACACATCCATCTCATACACACGACGCCCTCGACATCCACTATGCCTTCAACACTGGCGCTACTACTCGCGCTCCTGGTGAGCATCGTCACACTGAGCCATGGCGCCGTCGTGTGCCAAGACTTTTCGTCTCTCACAGTCGGTACCGTGTATTCGGCGCCAGCGGCCGTACCCGGCGTCACCTTCATCACGACCTCGCCGCTACCCATCACCAGTACGCCCTCGCTCGCTCGCTCGCTCGCTCGAGACTTGATCTCGATCCTGATCTTACAATGAACCCACTCACTCATTGGCTTCTCGATACCATCTGCAGCTCAACAATACTATGATAGCTTCACAGAGGTCGTGTACGGCACCACGACCGTCACGCTCAACACGACCGCCATCCCGACCGGCGGCTCGTATCTGCGTCTGATGAAGGTCAACCTCGCGCTCGACTTCTCGGCCATCCAGCCCAAGTATGTGTCGTTCCAATTCTACGACACGACCGGCCATCAGAACCTGCGCTTCAACAACTCGGACCTCTACTTTGGAACCTTGGTGCAAGCCTATCCGGCCGTCACGCCCAACGCCACTGTCACGTTCGCCACCGGCGACCAGAACAAGGTCAACACGGCGCAGTTCTTTACGCACAACCAGAACCAAGGCATCTATTCCATCTGGGTCGGTGGCGATGACTTTGGCATCAACAACATTTGCTGGGACACCGTATGGCATGGCTCGTCGGCCTCGACCTTGGTAGTCGAGACCGTGTTCGTCGTCGTGCTGGCCATCATGGCTACGCTAACGCAACTCTAATCGAGTGTATAGATGGAGAGTACAGTGAGTAGCGAGCAGTCTATTATGCTCACTCACTCGCTCGTTCACTCACACACACTCTCTACACATATCTCGATAGATGAGCATATCGACATGGTGTCTCTCTCGTCCTCTCTTCCATATTGCTTGGCTTGTGTACAACAACAACATCATCATCAACAACAACGAATAATACCAACAAACAATACCGATCTCTTACGCGCGCGTTCTCTCTCGTTGAAGATTTGATTCATTATAGTACGGAACATTGCAGTCATTCGAGTTTGTTAGTCAAATAGGAGATGCAGAGTGTAGTAGTAGAGTAATGCAATGCTCCTACGGCTGCTTGGCGATATCAAGGAATGCAAACACTCGAATGGCACGAGACACGACGAACGTAAACTCCTCTTGGTCGTACAACCAATCACGCAGATGCGTCGCCTCGAGCAAGCACGAGTCGATCTCGCTGCCATCATCGAGAGCTTGGCCTTGTTGCTGTCGTGCTTGCTTCTCTCGCTCCAACTGTTGAAAGTGCACGAGCACCGCCGCGAGAGGCTTGAGCAAGTCGTCGTGTTGCATGATGGCCAAGAAGGCTCGCTCGAGGAACAAGTCGGCCGTGAAGAGGCTCGCGAATCGTTCGAGATACAAGGCGATCTCGCACCGAACCGCATGATTGTCGGGCGCGATCGCGTTGTTGGCGACGTCGAATGGCGTCTGTGCGTACATGACGCAGAACGACCGATTGGTCGCGTAGTCGCGCTTGAACATTCGCTGGTGTGCCGGAGGCGCGCACCCGCGCACCGTCTCCCAGTCCCAGCCAAAGTAGTCCTTCGCCATCAGCCGATCGTACAATGGCTGCAAGCTCCGAGCCGCCAGGAAGTTGCAACATCCCTTGACCTCATCCTCGAACAATGGTGTCAATGGCAATCTTCAGTTGCCAAGAGGTTCAGCCAGTCAGTGAGTGAGACCACAAGTCAGTACACACACACTCACTCAAACATACCGAATTCCAAGGCATGCAAGTAATACACACGCATACGTGTTGGATCCATGAACCTCAGCATCATCGCGCATGATCGAATCTCGAATGCAATCGAAATACAATCGAGTCGGCTCGATGAATGCAGTCTTGAAGGCCTTGCGCTTGTAGTCATCGAGGTAGTTCAACATAAAGTCGTAGAGCGTTTGCTTGGCTGCATTGAGAGCACGCTCGTTCTCGACGGCATCCGTATCCCCATCACCAGTGGCTCCAGTGGCAGTGGCAGTGGCAGTGGCAGCCGCCGTAGCAGTTGGTGGGAGACCCGAGGTCGATAGCAAGTATTCTTGTGCCGCAGCTCGATTGGCATTGGTGAGCGCCTGCTCCATTCGTTGTATCACGGTCGAGAAGGCCATCAGACGTCGAGCTTGGCACTCGGCGCCACCACGCGCCAAGAGACTCAAGATCGACATGAGTCCCGTCTCATCCTCAATGTCCGTCAGGTCGCGAATGGCCGCATGGAGATAGCGTCTGCGCCAACCCATCGACGATGCGAGCTCCAACACCGAGTGATACAACGAATAACCACCGAGTGCGCATTGTTGGTAGCGCGCCTGCGAGACGTCCTTGAGCTTGTACGCCTTGCAGATGGCTCGCAAGACTTGCTCCTCGAACGAGCCCGAGAGCGGATGAGTGACGAGGTGCTGGTCGATGAACGTGAAGATACGCTGCAAGATCGAGCTGCTCATGAGCTCGCGTCGAACGCAGATCATGTCGCTGGCGCCTCGAAACTCGGGACACACAAAGCTCGACGAGGCCCAACGATCCGAGATCTCGACCGATGATTGGAGCTGTCGCTCGTGGTACGTTACGTGTGGCACTTGCGAGAGATCCATGTCGGGTGCAGTAGCAACTGATGTCGTTGTTGATCCAACTCCAACTCCTCCGATATCTCCTCCTGTTGATGTCGGTGCAGGTATGGGTTCGGCTTCCGCAACAGGACTCTCACATACTTCACACCATGGAAGCTTTGCGTGGTTGAGGAAGGTACAAAGACGACAAGCCCACTTGGCTCGCTTCGAGCTCTGACGTGACATTACACACTGGATGTCGTTAGTCGAGCAATCTAGTGAGCTACTTGCTTCACTCTACCAAATACACACGAGCAATCAATCAAATGAATGGATGAATCGATTGAGTGAAGAGAGTAGAACGAGGGAGAAATGGCCCACCATTACCCGCTCCCGCCAATCCCCACCAAATCAATCCACAAAATCGATAATATATCAAGTCTGATCGATATATAAATACTCTGGACCTCCTGGACCTCTAGGACCTATGAATCATGTATAATTAATGCTACTCTACTTGATGATAATCAGATTCTCTCTGGGATAAGCTTGTTTGATTCGATATACATGCATCAATCCTGCTATCTTCGCTTGGAATCCACCGTCGTGTCATCGGTAACAGCATCGAGATCATCGTCGGGCATTGGAGGATATGATACAAAGTTGGGATCGCTTGCTGGTATCACTCCGAGCTTGCGTTCTTCTGCATCGACTGCTGCAATGAGGCGGTTCTCCATGCGGCGCATCTGGCGATATTCGGGTCGAGTGTGGTGGTCGTAGCCCAGCAGATGCAGCAGGCCGTGGGCGAGTACCTGCGTGATGCGGTACTCGTATTCGACCCTCTCCTTGGCACACTGATGTGGATAGATCGGTTGAGAGGTAGATGGGGTTGTTCGATATGGACGTGAGATGATGAGATATTGCAAGACGTTGCCGATCAATGGGTACCTGCTTCTTGATGTACTCGAGCGATATGAAGATGTCGCCGAGATGATAGATATGCCCATTCAATGGACGTGGCTTCTCGCCTGCTCGAAGACGCTGCGCGGAGGTCGAATGAAGCATCATTGTGTGAGATCGCTGGGATCGATGTGGGCCATCGTGGCAGTAAGTTCGAGCGACATACTGGATTCAATGGTATCGAGAGTACGTCGGTAGGTTTGTCGACATCGCGGTAGTACTTGTTGTGCTTGCGTATCGTGGCGTTGGTCGTTAACACCACCGTGACGTCAAACTCTGCTACATTGGCGTGTTTCATCAACTGTGCAAGATGCACAATACAAGACACATAGATTGGTATACCGAGAGCGAATTCAATCAAGAGAGAGCGAGCGATCAAGTGAGTGTACCAGCTTCATATGGCGTACAACCTGTGGCAGTACGAGAACCGGCTTGCGTAATCGACACAATAACTCGACGATCATGATGAACCAATCAGTGATCAGGTACACTCCAGTCCACTTGATGATGATGATGATGATGAGTTCGAGATACTAACAAGCGAATGGCCTCTTCAGCATCATTCGCTTGCTGCCTCGCTCACACACGCACACGCACGCACAACCTCAACATCGCAACTCTCTCGATCCCATCGTCGAATCAAGATGCCGTTTCTCGATGCCGATGGAGCTTGTGCTTGTATGAGCCACAAGACGACCAATAGTGGCGCCGGTTCTGCTGCGTCGTTCGTGTTGCCCGGTGCCACGGCCTCCTACCATCCGAACCTGACCGTCGTTCCGACTCGTGTCGTCGCATCGTTGCGATTCAACATTCCTGCAAGCTCGATTCGAGGTAATGGTCCCTCGAAGTTGAACAACAACAACAACCACAACAGCGAATAGAAGTCGATGGTTGGGTAGTGATGCCTTTTGCATGCGTCGGTCGGTCTAGGTCGAGTGAAGACTCATGTGCGAGGCATGAAGGCTGGAGCTCGTGAGCTCGAGCTTCATGGCATCGGCATGAGCGATGTATCGGTCTCTCCTGCTGATGATATCGTCTCTCACTATGACGGCGAGGTCTTCCATCTCTCATGGAACCAACCGTTCGAGGTTGCGCATACAGTCCCACAAACTCACTCATCAAAGTATCAATGCTAGATACTTATCAATCACTCGATGATTCAATGCCATCAATCACAGAAAGATGAGGATCGAGTGGTCGAGATCGAGTACACGATCACGCATCCGACGAGTGGCATGACGTTCTCGGCACCTGACGAGGCCTATCCGACGCGACCTCTCTTTGCTATCTCGGATAACGAGACCGAACGGTACTGCGCAATCATGATGATTCATACACAAGAGAGCAAGAGAGCGAGAGAGCGCGCGAGAGCGAGCGAGGTATCGATCATTGGATCTTGTTGTTGAATGACCACCGAGCACGAACAGGGCTCGACATTGGTTGCCTTGCTTCGATGTACCTTGCATTCGAACGCCGGTCGAGTTCGAGTTGATTGCACCGAGTGGACTGACGGCGCTCGCGAATGGATTGTTGCAATCGACGACGCCCGATGCTGACGACGCTCAGTTCGTTCGCCATCATTGGGTTCTCGAGTATCCATGCCCGTCGTACTTGTTTTGTGTCGCCGTGGGTGAGTTCATCGAGAGCGAAGGTCCGCTTGCCAATGCCACACACACGCGCTCTCTCTCTCTCGAAAGCACGACTTGCTGAACGACTTGCATCGGGATTCAGATGAGCCTGTCGATGGCATTCCGATCAAGTACTTTACGACCAAGGACAATCCGGTCGAGGCTCTCAAGATCTCGTACGGCCGAACGCCTGACATGATGCGATGGCTTCAGGCTCGAGTGAAGCAGCCGTTCCCGTGTCGCAAGTACGCCGATTCTACGAGTGGGACTCCTCGAATAGAGCCGCCACTGATCCATCATCGGGGGTAGGTACTATCAAATTGCGTGCCCGAGGATTGGAGGAGCCATGGAGAATATCTCGCTCGTGACGTGGGACGATGCTTGGCTGGTATGTGTCGAGATTATAGCAGGTGCACGGGTGCGTGATAGTAACCACTGCACTGCACTGCACTGAATTGCTGCATCGATGTTGGTGATGGTTGGAACAGCTCGATGCCAAGCTTGCTACCGAGGTCGGAATGTTGGTGGACCAGATCACGTTGCATGAGATGGCTCACTCGTACTTTGGCAATGCTCTCGTGATCCGACACTTTGAGCATGCTTGGCTCAAGGTCTGTTACAAGCCTTGACGCAGCTAGTTGCTCGCGAGTCGACTGAACGATGAAGTTGCATTCGATTCACTAGGAGTCGTGGGCGACCTACATGGAGGCGCACTGGATCGAGACTCACTTTGAGCGTGCCGAGTTCGAATACAACTTGTACATGGCGGCTGACGGTTACTTTGGCGAGTGTCGCTCGTACACTCGTCCGATCGTTACTCGTGTGTTCGATCACAGGTTCGTGCCGACTGTACTCGAGTCGAGTGAGATCGAGGGCTGACTTGTGCGTCTGTGGCACAGCTGGAATTGCTTTGATTGGCATTTGTACCCGGGTGGCGCGTGGCGAATCCACATGCTGCGCCGTATGATGGGCGACGAGTGCTTCTGGGAAGCCGTCAGCGCCTACGTGCAGCAATACGACAAGCAACTCGTCGAGACGGTCAACTTCCAGACGGTGCTCGAGCAGCACTCGCACCTGAACCTCACTCGCTTCTTTGACCAATGGATCTATGGTCGCGGCTACCCCAAGCTCAAGGGAACGTACGAGTTCGATGCCACCAAGAAGCTTGTCAGCTTGAAGCTCGAGCAGACGCAAGTTAGCAAGGAGAGGTACGTGTGATACCATGCGCGTAGGGTGCCGTTGACGACGCTCTTACATACCGATTGGGCGTCCGTACAGTCAAGTTGGCCTCTTTGACTTTGAGTTCAACGTGGACTTTTACTGTGGCACCGAGCGAGTGACTGCCACCGTGACGTTCGGAGTATGTACATAGTCTCGAGAGTCTCTCTAGAGAGTGAGTGGCGGTTGATGCGAGTGAGTGAGTGAGTGAGTGAGTGAAT
>Ga0209915_1003971_pt1 | contig 11489 bp, 10 predicted proteins | sample ThiBiot_750_plan_FD_183952 | JGI IMG/M metagenome (GOLD analysis project Ga0209915, IMG submission 183952) | Wastewater bioreactor microbial communities from Cape Town, South Africa - Thiocy_cont_750_plan (SPAdes) | ecosystem: Engineered > Bioreactor > Thiocyanate-remediating > Anaerobic-Aerobic... | reverse complement strand
AATCTAATACACCATAGGAACTTCGAGCTGGTACATATAAATCTTGAATCCATTGTTGAGTAACGAAATAACTATTACAGACAGGATGAAATTGAATTTTATTTGAGACAAATGTTTCATAGGATGTGGTAATTGTTGAACATGGACATGAAAGAAGTTCGCCATGTTCTAGGTACAATTTTTCGAATTTCTCTGAATCAATATCCGAAATGATAATTGTACGAGCTTGTGGTTTTATCATTGCGGTATAGAAAAGAAAGTACATGCAAACTAAAATAAATTTTAGTAGGATATTCTATAGAAGGAAGAGAGTTTACCAATGAGAAGTAGAATATATAAACGAGTTGAATATCTCTGATGTTTAAGTCCCGTGGTTGAATCTTGTGGCTCATCATCATAATCTTCATCAGGAATGAAAAGATTATATTCATGTATTCTACGGTACAGTGACGAAAATATTACTTTAATTTTCATTATTTTGTTAAAGGTTTTTGAAGTTGAAGAAAAGAAATTTATTTATATACTTATTTATGAAATAATTAAAGTTTAATGGTGCTGAAAAATCATCATTTTGAGTTTATAATTAGAAAAAAAAATCATGTGCATATATTTTTACTGGTTTACACCAAACACTTTCATGAAAACATTTCATACGTCACTATTGTATGTTCTTTTATCAATATGTTGTACATTACCCGGACTTACCAGCCGATGGTATCGAAGCATGTCGAAAACGATGTGAACTTGTTTAATTATACAATAACGAAGGAAAAGAAAAACTCAGTGCCATTTCGATTTTTTTTCTTCTTTTTTTCCAAATAAACATATACAAAAAAAACTATATCTAATATAAAAAATAATGCATTCAAAAATTAAATCGTTGTTGAATTAATCCCTTGAGTCGTTCATTATATATAATATTATTTTTACATGCTGTCTCCCATTGTGAAATCAACTTGTCTTCTGGTATATTTCTTCCTTGATTAATCGTGATTTGATCATAACCATGTTTATCTTTCCGACAACCATGAAAACTACCACCAATTTGGAATGTTGCATTACAGCAAATATAACTGAATCTTGTTTTACTTTTTTCGAGTTCATCTTTTTTCGCTGGTTGGCTATAGTAGCTGATAGTCATCATTTACAATCACGATACGACGAAGTAAACATTCGACAAAGAGCTAATCTTGATCAATTACATCGAGAACAACATCATGAAGATGAACTCATAATTCGAATAGCTGACAATCAACAACGAATCAATGATTGTAATTTGCAAATCTATCGATCTACGGAAGAGAATAAACTCAGACAAGTTGAATTAGAAAACAATCGGGAACAACAAGCAAAATATGGATACAGAAACGAATCTATTCAAACGACAACATATAATCATCGAAGAGAACAGCCAAAATTTAATTACAATTGAAAAATAAAACTTAATTCCTTTTTTTTTTTAAATTACAATAACGAAGAAAATCATACAATAGTTTAAAATACAAACAAAGTAATTTGTAATAAAACGAGAAAATACATTGGCTTAGAAATGAAATTCGAATTATGCGTTTGTGTTCATATTCAACTCATCTACGTCAGATTGAAATATAGTTTTCAATTCTTCTGGTAAAAAACGAAATGCAGACTTAACTGAACGACCATTGAAAGAACTATCACGAACTTTATCTATGGCTATACTAAATATTTCCTGAAGTTTTCCTATTAAAATCTTATAAGCGTGTGCATATTTAGCATAACCACCAGAAGCAGCTTTCTTCAACTCATCTAATAGATATGTAGGTGGATGTCTGGAATACTTAGTAATATCTTCAAGATCATAGTGTTGCAGAATATCATCTACCGGATTGCTTAATCTCATTTGTAATTCATTCATTTTTGGATCAACTGGTGTAAATTTAAAGAAATTAGCTAATCCTTTGTATAATAAGATAAGTTTTTCCATACTCCGTTCAGCCTCAAGAAAATTATTATGATCTATAAATATTGTAGTGTTTTCGATTCGTTGTAAGATCGTGTTATATAACAATTCGTCGACTTTCTTTTTAAAATTTTCCACGACGATTTTAGTTTCTTTCTCTATAAGTTCATTCATACGATGGCTATTCATAACAAATCTGATCTTTTCGATATTCTCACTAATTTGCCAATAATTCGCATCTACTTCCAAACGTTGAATACAAAACTCAGTATCCTTCATTACTTGATTGAGAGAATATCGTAACTCATGTTTAATCTGTATCGAATATTTTGAATCGAGCATATTATTAACAATATCACGTAAAGCAAGGTCTGCATTTACATAATTTTCTTTCCGTATGTAGCCAATCACTGTAATATAAGCGTCTTTAGATTCTCTAGCAATATCTACTTGACATTGGTTGTATAAAACCTCAAAACCTTTATCTACTGGTATATTCGTACAGAATTCATCTAAGGAGACTAAAGCCTGAATAATAATCAAAAGATTACTTCGTTCTTCATATTTATGATCGATTTTATACAGTGTCATATTAATATCAAGAGACCGATAATAATCGAAAAATTTCCGACGCCAACGTCCTATTATCTGAGTTACGTTCATACTAGTGGATATATGGATAAGTTCCTGAAATGAGGAGAGCTCTTGAAGACAAAATTTTAAATTTTCTGAACACTGTTTAACATCATGTTTGCCATTATTCGTATCAATGATACGGTTGAAAGTTCAATTATATATAATTTTGTTAAAATACAAAAGCAACTAACAAAAAAATCTTCGGAAAAATACTTCGATGGAAGTAATAAATAGCTGTCGTCGTTTCGAAAAAAACAGTTAAATTTCTTCTCTTTTTTTTTCTTTAAAAACACACTGACGGAAAATAGGAAATGTGTAATGAAGCATTCCGTACTCTTTATTTAAAAGAAAAAAAAGATATTTACGTGTATTTCACATCACACACATGTTTCTCTCAATAAAGGAATGTTTACTGTTTGTCTGATAGGGTAGTAAACATGAAACCCATAGAAACAATGTATGTATAAACGTGCTTCCCTTTTTCTTCTCTTCAAAAATAATATATCATCTTCCTGATTTCTCCTGATCTGTAAATTTGGGGAAAATTTTGATTGTATTAATAGTTTAAAGTAGTAAGAGAAATTTGAGACAATATTGAACTTAGCTTGGGGGATTTGGTCAGTCTGATCTTCATTTCGTTTGCTGAATTTTTCAAAAGCCTTTCATTCGATATATTTCCTTGTGGAGATTCTTGCGGCTCGATTTGTATCGTATTCGATAAAATCTTTCTTCATCTTTTTTTCGACGTTTTCAGCCTCCGAAAATTTTCTCTTTCGATATGCTTTTGCTTCACATTTCTTCGTTCTACGTTTTAGTTTCTTTTCTCTTACCAACCGAATAATCGCAATTATTCGGTTTGTTTCAGCAATTGAATCAATAAAAAAATGTTTGGATGCATGTTTTTTTCTGTTCTGTGTGTATTATGTTCTTTATTGACTCTATGAAAACGTGCTTATTCAGTGTTTTTCAAGACAAAACTTCAAGTCTTATAGAGAAAAAAGTTGATGGCAACTACTGAAGAGTATTTATACAGTCCACCTAAGAAGAAAATACGACGAACTGTTTCAGAACCCCAAACAATCGACTTCTCACAAAACATCGTAAACACTTTCATTACCCGTTTAAAAAGTGATTATCATTCTCAAAACTTAGAAGACTATATTGTGATTTGGTTGGATGCAAACGCTGGGAAAAACACGAAAAAAGTTGAACGAACAAAGACACGAATACGACGCATCGCTAACTATTTGAAGCCGTTTAATGATATAGATAAATGTATCGCTTATACAACTAATATCAGAGATGAGAAAATATTTTTTATCGTTTCGGGTATATATGGTAAGAAGATTTTACCAATTATTCATGATTTACCGAGTATGGAATCAATCTATATTTTCTGTTTCGACAAGAAGAAGCATGTTGTATGGTCCGAGAAATTCAGTAAAATTCAAGGAGTTTTTACAGAAACAAACTTATTACTCATACAGATAACGAAAGACATTTCAGAGTATTTACGTCGGACACCTATAACTGTGATTCAAGATAGCACAACGCAAGATCCCAAGAATGAACAAGGAAAATGTATGTGGTTTCATGTATTACTACATGTGTTGCTACGATTGCCTGATTCGCCAACTGCTAAAAACGATATGATAAATGAGTGCTTAAATCAATACATGGGTAATAAAATTGAACAGCAAAAAATTGAAGAATTTAGAGACCAATACAAATGCGAAAATGCTATCTATTGGTATACGCGTGATTGTTTTGTTTATCGACTTATTAACAAAGCTTTACGAACTGAAAATATTGATCGCATATTTTTGTATAGATTTTTTATTATCGACTTGTTCAAGCAACTGAAGCGTTTACATGATGAGCAATTTGCTGATAAGCAAACTCTGACGTTGTATCGTGGTCAGAGCATGTATGCTACCGAGTTTGAAAAGCTAAAAAATAATATAAATGGTTATATCTCGGTGAACACATTTTTCTCGACTACATCGTCCTGCATTGTAGCAAGCAACTTTAGTGGAAATATTACAGTACATGCTGACTCGACTGTAAGATCAGTCGTATTTAGAATTAATGCTGACTCGAGCATCAACAAAAGTAAACCTTTTGCACGAATCAGCAGATTCAGCGTTAATATTGACGAAGATGAGTATCTTTTTACAATGGGAACTACCTTTAAAATCCTATCAGTTGAAGAAGTCACTGACGAAACTTGGTATATAACATTGGAAATGGTTAGCGAAGAATATGAACCAATGAGAACTCTCTTTGATGATTATAAGGCAATTGTTGGTGAAAATTCTTCGCTGCTAGTGCTCGGCGACCTTTTAGCGAAAGAATTAGAAGACTATGAGAGGGCTCGTCATTATTACGAACTATTAATTCAAGAATTACCCGAAGATAATATAATGGTTGGATATGCCTATTCTACCATTGCAGTGATGCTGGTCGGTGAAGGAAATTATGAAGAAGCTTTGTCTCTTTTCAAGAAAGCCAAGAAAATATACTCGAAAGCGATGACTGAAGAAACGCAATACTATTTAACTGAGTTTTACATCGATTTGGCATGTCTGCGACACAAACAAAACAATTACAAAGCAGCTTTGAAACTACGAAGGAAAGCTCTCAAAATTCGGAAAACTCTTTATACAGAAGATAACATCGTCTTAGCTAATACATATAAGGCACTAGCAAGTACTTATCATGAACTTGATAAATTCTCAATTGCAGCTAAGTATTATAAAAAGTCAAACGAGATAAATCAACGAAAACTCCCAAAAAATCATCCTATTATAGCTTCTACGTTGATGGGTCTTGGTGATGTTTCTAATGACCAGAGTAATTACAATGAGGCTAGAAAATATTACGAAGAAGCACTTCATATACTACTTGAATCGATGCCGAACAACAGTATTCATATAGGAGAATGCTACTTATCATTGGGAAGACTTTATATGAATTTAGAAGAAAATCAAACTGCTTTGACAAACTTTAGGAAAGGTCTGGCAATTATACTGAAATCTCGATCTGAAAACGATAGAAAATTGGTTCCAGTGTACACTCATATCGGATCAGTATACAAGAAACTAAAATATACAAATACCGCTTTAAAATACTACAAGAAAGCACTTACCATTATCAACGAACAGTCTGAACCTTACTTAAACGATCTTCTCGAAACGTATTGTCACTTATTATATTTCTACTTCGATCAAGACAAATACTCTCAAACACTAAAATATTGCAGAAAAATATTAAAGTTGAGAAAGTCCTGTGAAAACAAATACATGAATTTTTTTGCGCAAGCCTACGATATGTTGGGGCACGTCTATTGCATTCAGAAAAAGGGTGAATTAGGATTGATCTATGGTAAAAGAGCACTGAAGATTAGAAAATCAATGTATATGAACAATCACCCATCGATTGCTGATTCTTATCATAATATGGTACTTCTTTGTGCTGAATTAGAAAAACATAACCTACGATTAAATTACGCGCTTAAAACTTTAGCAATTCGTTTGAATCCATCAACTGATTTTAAAGACGAACGCGAAATCGTTGACGCTTTTCATGAAATAAGTAAAGCACATATTTCATTGGGCGATTACTCTTCAGCAGTTCAAGCTTTTATAGATGCTCAACAATATACGAATACTGTAGAGCAAGTGGCCAATAATTACTTTTCTATTGGTAATGTTTACTTTGACTATGTAGAAAACTACGAAACTGCAAAAGATTATTATGAAAAAACGTTGAAAGTGTGCGAAGATGCTTCTTTAGAAAGCTGGCTTTCTGAAACTTATTGGGCTGTAGGTAAAAGTTATCAATGTTTAGGAGACCGATCTCAAGCGATGAAGCATTACAGATCTGCTCTTTCCTATGGAGATCTTGCAGATAATCCAAAATATATTCTGGCAGAAATTCACCATAGTTCAGGAACAATTTACGAAGAAACAGGAAAATTTTCGAAAGCGCTACAAACTTTTCGTAAAGCTGTATCATATGCTATTGAAGACGAATGTTTTTTGGAAAACTTATATCACGACATGGCATTCGTATACGAAAAAATGGATTCATTCGATAAAGCGATGAAATATCATAGAAAAGTCATTAATATTCATGAAAGTCACTCGATCAAATGCGAAGATCCTGGTCATGCTGCAGAATCTTTTTTACACATGGGAACTTTAGCATTCACAGTATTAAAAGACGACAAACAATTGGTAAAATATACTGAAAAGGCTTTATCTATCTATGAACATTCAGATGACATAGATATTACAGATAAGAAAAATCTTTTCATCGCTTATAATAACCTCGGAGATGCTTATATGCGCTTAAATGAATATGGAATCGCATTGAAGCACTTAGAAATTGCCAGGAAGCTTGCTACGGAGATTGGACTCGATCATAACCATTCACAAGTGACTGAAATTGATACTCAAATAACTAGTATTAGAGAACAGATAATAAATGGATTGATTCAATAGAAAAAAAAATAGTCTTTGATATCATCCCGAAGAAAGACGATTGTATAGTTATTCATCGGAAAGGGCGAATGTCTTCTGGGTTTATTCTCATATTTGAATTCAGTTTCTCTTTTTCCGTAAGAATAGCATATTATTTGTAGTCGTTCTGTTTTTTTTGTCACATACTGCACATGAACTGTGTTTAAAAAAAAGAAATATAAATATGATAACAAAATATATTCAGTTTTTTTAAGATATACAAGACTTGCAGGCGACATGCATACAAAAACTTATTGTTAGCATCTCCTCATATCGTATCTAAACGTAATATTAGTTAGGGCAGTCCAAAAGTAGTATCGGAGCCCCCTTTTCTCCCTTATGAATAGGCTTGGGAAATTTTTTTTCTACCAATCGATAGAGTGAAAAAAACTGCATCTTTCTATGCTAATTGACCTATATCAAATTAAGGTTTTACCAATAAAACTCCAATAAAAACTCTTTTTTGACGAGGTTTGACTGGTAGCAACAGTGCATAAAACCAAAGAAATGAGATTTTTTCTTCGTTTTTCCTTCATTTTCTCCTGTTCTTTCTTTCAAGCTTGTTTTCTTTTCTCTCATATTTTCTGCCTGTCGATATAAACGGTCACATCAACTTGAGGCGATGATTCGATGAATTGTGCCGTGGCTTAAACCAGTTTCGAATTCAAGCTCTTCTATTGTGACATGGAGATCATCATCGATAAGAAGACAAATTTGCTCGACAATTTCAGATGTTATCTCAATAATGGGTCTACCAGATCGTGGTTTGTCTTCAATTTCTTCCCGACTTTCACGAAATAGCTTACACCATCGTTCCACTGTCCTGAGGCAAGGAGACTGATCAACATAAGTAGAATTCAGTTCATTATGACTAGTTCTTGGGGAATATTAAGTGCAGCACGCACTTTAATGTAAAAGCGAAAGTTATCTGCACTCATTCAGAAGAGAAAATTGGAGTGAATTTCTCGAATGTAAACAAATAAGAAGAACATGCACACAATATCAGTTCGGCGGACACGTTTATGTGTTCGTACATATCGTCAGTCAAAGACGAGAAGAGAAAGGAAAGCAACATTGAAAGAAAGAAAAAGAGAAAACGAGGGGAAAACGAAAAAAAAATCACATTTCTTTGGTTTTCTACACTCTTGCTACCAGCTGGACTTCACTGAAAGAGAGTTTTTGATGAAGTTTCATTAATATAATCCTAATTGGATATAGATCAATTAGCATAGAAAGATGCAGTTTTTTCCGTTCTATCGATTGGTAAGAAAATGTTTTGTCAAGCCTATTTATAAGGGAGAAAAAGGGGCTCCGACACTACTTTTGGATTGAGAAAGGTTATGGTTAGTGATTTTTTTTAAAAATCCAAAAACATTCAAGGGTAATAAAGATGATGTTATAGAATGGATAGATGATATCGAACATTTATTTGAAGTAGCATTAATATCCGATCATTTAAAATTAAATTTGATATCATCTACACTTCGTGGTGATGCTATGGAGTGGTATAAACATTCGAAAAATTCGATTGTTTCATGGGAGGATTTTGTTAGAGAGATTAAACAAACAGTTACTTCTTTTTGTCATAAAGAAATTGCTTTCAAAAATTAGAATTTTACTTTCAAGGAGAAAATCAATTAGTTCGCAGTTTCTATAATGAAATTTTGAAACTTTGTCGAGAAGCTGATCCACAGATGAGTGAAGCTACAAAATTAAAACATCTTATTAGTAAAACGAAACCGCAAATACAATTCGAAGTTCGTAAACGAAAACCTATCAGTATTTCCCAATATTTTGAATACGCACAAGACGCTGAGGAGCTTTTTCAATTATCAAACATGATGTTTGATTTGAATACGAGTTCGAATTATGGTAATCAGTCATTTCGACCACAGTCGAATATGAATTTTCGTTTTAATCGAACTAATCGAGATAGAAAATCACCATCATATAATTCATTTGATTGGCAATGATGTAATAGCAAGAAAAGGAAATGAAATTATTTTTACCGCCGAACAATTGCTGTATCTCTAGATTCTTTCACATAATAACAGATCAGATAATTTTATAGAAAATAAAGTGACACACGTTGTGGACTTCTCTTATCTTGACGAAGATAACTTTTATTTGTAAAATAATGAGTCACTGGAAATTTCTCTATGATATAAAATGCATCCTTTCACCAACTTGTTTATTTCTTTCGCAAATGTATCAATCTATAATTTTTACTTGTTTATTATTCGGCAGTGTCATTTCATCTGAAATTCAATGTTCTTCTGCAGATATCTTCGGCATTGATATGTCACAAGTACAGACTGCAGAACAGCGTGTACAAGCTGTAATTGGTTTTTGGACTGATGAACGTTTGAAAGCAGCTAAACCAAAACCTTTCATACGAGTCGATAGTTTATTTTCGAACAAAGATAACAAACAACAACCAGTAACTATCAAAAGTACGACGGCAAGATCTTCAAAAAAAGTACAATCCTATAAATATCCTACGACGGTTGGCAAAGTATTTTTTGTTGATACTGGTCTATACTATCAATGTTCGGCATCTGTTGTCACGTCGGATAATAAAGATTTGCTATTCACAGCTGGTCATTGCATATATTCTACGAAGAGCTCAAAATACGTTCAGAACTTAATTTTTATCCCACAATATACAAACGGAGTTCGGCCATATGGAACATGGGCAGCGCGTTGTCTATCTGCTTTATCTGGCTGGATCATGAATAACAATCATGATTACGATGTTGGAATCGTTCTCCTAGATACTCTCAATAATCGACATATTCAAGATGTTGTTGGTGGTCAAGGTGTCGGTTTCAATCATGGACATACGGCAACTATTTATGCATTTGGATATCCAACTAACTACTATGATGGACAACTAATGACGAACTGTACTGGTACAGAAGCATCTGCTGGTATTCCTAATTACGCTGGTGATAGCCTAGCATGTAATATGACAAATGGAGCCAGTGGTGGCCCATGGTTTGAATCATATGATACATCAACACTAACTGGTGTTCAAACATCTGTCAACAGTTTTATAATGCCAAATCGTCCTAATTATATCTTTGGACCGCATTTTGATTCTATGATACAACAATTGTATGAAAGTGTAAGAACAGAAAATGCAACATGTCCTCCTCTTCCTTCCCACGCAAACAACAATATTTTTTCATCGACGATTCTTTTTACTTTAGTTTGCCTACAATATTTACATGTTTGCTTAATGAAATCAAAATATACGACGTAAAAGATAAGAAGAAGAAAAAAAATGCATGCTTCTCATTAACTAAAAACGAATATGAAACAAGTAGCGCTCATCCAGAGATTCGCAGACCCTTTTCTGAAAGAGATTTACTACAATGTCCTCACAGATATATAGTATTGTTGATATTAAGCGTTGTTTTGGTCAACAGAAGTGCCACTCACGACTCGAGGCGCTAAACATTACATAAAACATAACAAATAAATTACTCTTCTTCTGCAGAGATATTTCAACATAGAATTTTAGAAAATATAAACTCCATAATCATAATGAACTATGCATTTCATTAAAGGAATAGAGCTAATTAATTTTCATGAGGATCAGTATACTTGATTAATAGTCATTTGATTCATTCAGCCAGTTCTTTAAAGGCACAATTCTTTCAATATAAACTGAACACATAGAGTACTCGAAAATTACTGTTCGCTATAATAATGAATGTAAGCCGCACCTCGTCGTTCGTCAGCGTCCCTACGATCCGTCGCTCACGACTCGAGCGGCTCAATCTTTCTTTCTTTATAACGCATATACAAAATTTCTCGCACCGTATCAGTGAAACTTACTAATATAGCCACTTTTTTCAATACCGAAAACTGAAATCCAAAAGCTAATCAATTAATTAGTTCTCTGATACTTGATTTTGTTTTATCGAAGTCAATAGAATACTTCAATTACATCAAAACTTCCTTCTTCCCTCAAGAGACTTCATCGACAACAATAAAAACGTTTGAGAAAACAACGAAATTGTCCTATACGATTTCCTCTGATTAAACTTTAAAAAATTGTGACTTCTCAAAATACTCACTCTTTCTTTAATAACAAGCAACGCAACATTAACGTTGCTAACTCTCTACTGGAAGGCAAATATTATACGTAACGCTCGCCTACATAAGCTCTACATTTCTTTCTACGAAAGAAAGTTTGAAATACATATAATGCAAATCTGAAATCTTAATCTTCTATCGGCATCTCAGTTGATCGTACCTCCTCAGTTATCATCCACGTGTATTTTCTGTTGAACAACTATTAACCTACATATTACCTCAAATACGTATAGCTTCTATACTTTATTCACAATCTAACATTGATAAGAAGCAAAGTCTCCAACAGA
>Ga0209915_1003969_pt1 | contig 11489 bp, 13 predicted proteins | sample ThiBiot_750_plan_FD_183952 | JGI IMG/M metagenome (GOLD analysis project Ga0209915, IMG submission 183952) | Wastewater bioreactor microbial communities from Cape Town, South Africa - Thiocy_cont_750_plan (SPAdes) | ecosystem: Engineered > Bioreactor > Thiocyanate-remediating > Anaerobic-Aerobic... | reverse complement strand
AATAATGAATTCCTTTTGCAGTTTGTAAAGCAATGGATAGTCTATTTGACCATGAAAGTTCGAATTTTTGTTTATGTAAAACTTGATGTAATGATCCTAAAGACATAAATTCCATAATTAAAGCATAATGATCTTTCTCAAGACAAGCTCCATAAAACGAAATTATATTCGGATGACGAATTCGATTTAATAAAGATAATTCTTTGAGAAGATTTTTCTCTGCATCTATGTTTAAATGAGTGAGATGTAATTTTTTAACAGCAACAATTAGATCATTGTTTAACCATTTAGCTCGATGAACTGCACCAAAACCTCCACTACCAATTTCTTCATAAAGTTCAATTTCATTTTTATCTATTTGAATTAAATTGTCTAAGTTGACTAAAAATGAAAATATTTTCTAAATATAAAAATTTGAATTTGAATTTTATTACCGTGCTGATTAAGTAGCGATGCAGATGGATTTTGTTTTAGAAACTGATTTAGCTTCGAAAACCATTGATCTGCTTTATTCATATGACCCAATTGTAATGCAATTTTGCCAAGATTTTCGTATAAATCGATATGTAAATGATCATTTGATTCGAGTTGTTTTAACATTCGTTCGAGATATTGTTGAGCTAAATCAAATTTTTTCATATCCAATAAAATATTTGCTAAAGTTCGAAGATCAATTTGTTTATTTCCAAGTTTTCTTTTCATATAATCGAGAACATCTTTCAATTGATTATCATCATTCGATGCGACAATCATTTCAATTGTCCAAAAAAGTTTGCTGGGATCTTGAGAAATCTTTTTCAAACGAAAAATTGATCCAATCGAAAAGAGAATTTCTTCTTCACCAGGAAAATAACTCAATTGGCTAATATCAGCAAATGGTTTCATTTTGCCAATATTTGGATCGGCTTCAATTTCAAATAAAACTTTTTCCACTTTTTCATCTGGCTTGTCTAAATCTAGAAATCTTATTGCTTGTGATCGATTTGTACTTGTTGAAAAAAATGAATTAATTGAGATGAATTGATTAACAGATTTTTTCAAAGAATCGAATTCATTTTTGGATATTTTTTGACCTCGATAAACTTGAACAATTTCTTTGATTTGATTTGTTTTTAATTGTTGTTGAATATCGAAAATATACGATCGATACAGAAATATCCAATGAATATCTTTTCTTCTTAAAACAGAATTTAATGTTGGAAAAAAGAAACATTCTTTCGTATACCACCATAATGCTTTTGTTGAGGCATATTCTTTCTCAAAACGATTAATATTTTCGATTTCTTCATTGATATTTTTGATTTTTCCAGGAAATTTTTTATATTGATCTTTTAACTTTTGAAATAATTCATTTTGATCTTCGTCATTCGCTTTTAATTTCGAAAGACATTCGATAAAAACCTGGAAGAAAAGAAATTTAATATTTAATTCATTTGTTGATTGTCCTCCGACGAAAATATCGATCGACAATGATTCTTCAACTGAATGATTTTGTTTGATTTGTGAAACTAATTCATCGATATCAGTTAACACGCCTTTGATCTTTTCAAATCAAAAGAAATTTCAATCAAAACAAAATTTATAAAAAGATAAATTTTACTTTTGAATAGTTTGTACTCCATTCTTCGTTCGATTCTTTATTGTGACAATAAACATAAATAGATAGAACTTTATCAACATTATTAATAAAAGGGGCAATTTCTTTTCCCAATCGTCCACTAACAATTAAAACCAATCGATCTTTATCCGATAATTGTTCAATGTATTTTAAACATTTGGAAACATCTTGAAATATTTCAAGTTGATTATTAATTGATCGAAGTCTTTCTTCAGTTTGTCTATCGTCATTTGAAGTTGAATCAAGCCAAATCAAATAGAACATTTCGGAATATTCATTTTTTCTTTCAACAACTGAAAGTGTTGTTGCCGCCATTGAAAAAAAAATGTTTTTAATGAAATCTAACAAACGAAAACTCGGCTTTTTCCCTTCTTATCTTTTCTGATCTAACAATGATAACCAAGGATAAGAGAACATATTTATTTAAAAAACAAAATTCTACTTTGAACTTGTAGTTTAATTGATAAGAAAGCACACATTTCTTTTTCCTTCTTCTTCCTAAGATGTGTCTTCAAATTTTAAAAAAACAGACTCTGGCTACATTTTTCTGTCGATAATTTGATGAAACATCATGAAATTGAAGATCAACGAAATCTTATTCAGCAATATGCTCATTGTTTTGGATTGTTTAGATCCTTGAGAGTGTTGGAGGAGAGGACATTTAAAGTTAATCGAATCTCGAGAAAAGTATTGAGTGAATTTTATCTTAATCTTGAGAATTTATTGAAATTTTGATAGAATATCATGTATAAGCAGTTGAATTGATGAAATACATCTATTTTTAGTTGTATTCATATGTTTAAACTTTATTGATCTTAATTAAAGTGTAGAATTTTCGACCTATTTTCTGATCGCATATCAGGTCATCATCAGTACAAAAACACGATTCACAATCACAACCATACGTTTAGTTTGATGGATTATCAAACTTTTACAAATAAAATTCAGAAAATGAGAACTTAACCGTAAACATGACAAAAACAAAAATGAATTAATTTCTTTGCCAAATCTATTGTTTCTTGTTGATTTTTTGATGTTAATATATTCTTGATCTTGATTTTGAATTTTAAATTTAATTTTCGATTTTAATTTTCTAATCCGTATAATCTAACAACAATACCTTGATAGAATTTTCTCATTTGATTTGTTGAATTTTATAGTTCACTCAAGATGACCTGATATGCGATCAGAAAATAGGTCGAAAATTCTACACTTCAATTAAGATCAATCAAGTTTAAACATGAGTACAACTAAAAATAGATGTATTTCATCAATTCAACTGCTTATACATTGATATTTCAACATAATTTCAATAAATTCTCAAGATTATGATAAAATTAATCAATAAAAAATACTCCACAACTGCGTAAAAATCTTGCCGATCTTTGGAATCTGCATTCTCCATTATCAATCGAAAATCTTGATAAGAAATTATCTTCATCAAAATATCTTTCACAAATTGAACAAATCTGCATGGATTATGATGAAAATCATTCAATTACAAATGAGAAATATTTTCAAACATTAAACACAATGCGTAACGACTTGAAGAATTCAATTGCATCAAAATCTCGCCAAACAAAAGTCAATACCGATGAAATAACTGAAAATTGTATCAAAATCTGTCAACAATGCGGATTATTGTGTGCTCAACGTATTTTACAATGGATTCACAACGATAAATGAGCTTTTTATTTCGAAATACACAAGCAGAGTTTTATTTATTTTCTTGATCTTTCAAATAATTTTCCATTTGTTGTTCTTCTTCGCTGATTTGTTGCGGAACAATTTCTAATTCTTCATTTGTTTTTGTAACTTGAACGATTTTACTAGTTTGACGTTTTTTCTTATGAAAAAATGCGACAATACTCGCTGAGACATAGAGTAAAATCGACATTATCATACAAATAATCAAAAGCGTCGGAAAATGATTCGGATTCGAATCCAACACAAGACCTTAACAAAAAAGGAAAACAAATTCCTATTTTTTTTGATAAATTCATTCGATTTACCCGCTATTTTCTGGAAAAGAATCGCTCCTAAAGCCGATCCACAGAGAAGAACAGCGATAAGCAACGGAATGACATTCAACTTTTGGTTATAAAATCCAAAAGAAAGAGGAAAAATCGGTGCAAATACAAGACCAGTAAGAGCACCGAGAACGAACAGACTCGTCGTTGTTAAACCAAATGCCCAAACGAACACAAACCAAGCCACGGCAAGACATAAACCCGCCAGCCAAACAACATTTAAACACATATCAACCGACACAAAAACCGAAACAATCGCACCGATCAATCGACCAACTGAATACGAAAGCCAATACAAAATAATTCCCCAACTAGCAGCACTTGCCGACAGACTAAACCGTTCCGAATTAAGAAAAGTAAAGAAAAACTTGGAAAATGTTTGATCATTTCCACCGATAAAAAACGTATAAAAGAAGAATATGACCGATAATGTTAAACCATATTGAAAAAATCCTCGACCACATGTTCGAGGCGAATACGGCGACGGTTGATCAGTTTCAGTTATCACAGTTACACTTTCCGGACTCGTACTCACAGCAGCATAATCATCCTTCAACAAACACAAAGCAAATCAAACATTTGTTTCAATCAATTTCTTTTCTTCTACTTGTTGAATTTGCAATTCTTCTCGTGGATTTCTCAATTGTTTAACATAGAAAAAGACATGTCCAATGGCAATTAAAATACACAACGAAGCCGTAATCGTATAAGGAACAAGCACATTCGAATGTTGATTTGCTGTATGCAGAGCAATCGATGTCACATTACGAGTAGCATCATTTATCGAGATTACAGATGAGACTTTCGAGCCGAGAAACGGTCGAACTAGAAGATTCACGAAAACAGCACCGATACCGTAACCTAAATGCGCGGTATTCAATGGAGCTGCTGCATTATTACCCCACATAGTGAGAATTATATTCGTTCCACCTGTCAAACATGAAAATTGCTTCGTTCGTTAATAAACAATTTTCTTTTTACTCTACCTAAATCAGTCAATCCTTGAGCGATGCCTTGAAAAAAGAATAGGCAACATAATAAGAATAACGACGTTACAAATGGTGTCGCAAAGACGACTATGAAAGAAAGAAAGAAAGAATAATATATTAAATATGAGTGCTTCTGTGTTACCAATAGCAGGGAGAATAAATGCGCAAACTAAAAGACCTTCAGAGTGTTTCTTGACGATGTTTTGTAGAATAGCACCGAGGATATTTGCAACGAAATAACCGGCACTTCTCGCGGCAAGTGCCGAGCCGATGCCACTGAAATCGACTCGAATGTTTTCAGTTATGATTTTCATTGTTGGTCCGATGATTTCCAAATGAAAACCCTGAGAACAACAACAACAAAAAATTTGATTGAGAAAAGAAAAAAAGCAAAGTTTTTTTGTACCAAAACGATCCAAGTTAGAACTAAAAATCCGGTTTTTATTAAATCCATCGGTTTATTCAGATAAATTCGTAAGCCGGTTGCTGTTTCATCTCGAATTTGTTTCGCCATTGATGCTATGGAATTTTTTCAAATGCAAGCACTTGCACACACACTCTATCGTACAAACATATTGAATACAAATTTTTTTTTCTTCTTTTCTTTCCTTTTCTCTCACTCTATCAATGCACATGGCCTTCTAGTCACGATTCTCGGTAGCAACTTGCTCGCTTTTTTTTCTTCTATTATTCTTTATGTAATTAATAGGAGAAGGAAGTTAACTTTTTTTTATCAGTTCCTTGTTTGTTCTCAATGCTAAACGTCTTGTTGGAAATGTTTGATTCTAAAAAAAGAAAGATTTTTGTTTTATTTGATATGTAAAGGCTTTTACTAACGAGTGTGATGAAGCGTAACACAAGGTCATATCCATCATCCCGATAGAACGAAGAAAGATTCGAATAAACACATGCGTTTATTTTTATCATTTTCAAAATTTAATATCGTCAACACACAAATTTGAAAAGTGTTGTGATGAGTCGTAGTGAAATACTTTCAACAATTACAGGAGATCATCGAATTGAACAGAAAATCGAGTCTTCTCTACAATTGAAATCAAATATCACATGGAAACTCGATGGTGAAACAATTGCAGGAGGAAATGGTAAAGGCGATCGAATGGATCAATTGAATGAACCGACTGATGTGATTTTGGATGAAAAGAATAGATCTTTGATTATTTGTGATCAAGGAAATAGAAGAGTTATTCGATGCTCTTTAGAAAATCAACAAGATAGAGAAATTCTTATTGAGAATATTTGGTGTTACGGATTAATGATGAATGAGAATGGAGATTTGTTTGTTTCTGATTGGGGGGAAAATGCAGTGAAAAGATGGAGAAAAGGTGAAAAAGGAGGAAAAGGAACAATTGTTGCAGGTGGAAATAGTTGGGGAGATGATAAACTCAATGAACTCCATCAACCAACATATATTTTCGTTGATCGAGAAGAATCAGTCTATGTCTCAGATTATAGGAATGCTCGCGTCATGAAATGGTTGAAAGGTGCAAGTCAAGGTATTGTTGTTGCTGGTGGACAAGGAAGAGGAAGCAGTTTAAAACAATTAGATCATCCTTATGGATTATTAGTGAATGAAGTTGGTGATGTTTATGTAGTTGACGAAAGCAATCATCGAATAATGTGTTGGCCATTAGGAAGTAAAGAAGGTCATGTTGTTGTTGGAAATGGTTGGGGAAAAGGATCGAATCACTTGAATCATCCAAAAGGTTTATCATTTGATGCTGATAATAATCTATATGTTGCCGATGACGGAAATAATCGAATTCAACGATTTCGTATTGCTTAATAAAAATAAAATAAATATAATCTTGAAATGTAATTATCATGTTAATAAACTAGGAAAGATGGAAAATAAAGTTATGTAATTTGAATAGAATATTGCAATTTAACAATAAGATGATCAAAGAATTGAATGAAAAACAAACTTGGATATTTATTTTAAATATGTGCAAAAGAAAAGTTCAGTTGTTTTTTTTTTCTTTGTAAATAATTTGTTTCTGGAGCAACTTGTAATCCATCAGATTTCCATTGATTATTCGAATCGAGAGAATAACAACTTGATGTGTCAATACTTTCATTTGTTTGTACAAAACAAACTTGATTTCAATTAAAGATATACGATGGAAAAATCTTGACTTCGACGAAATTTTCGTGGAATTAAAATAAAAGAAAGTGAAGAACAAGCTAAATTAATCAATTTTATTCTTAAAAATGCTTTTTCTTCGATTCGAAGCTGACCCAAAACTTTCTTTTTTTACCAACAAGAATTCTTCGATTCGTATTACTATTCACTGATTTTGTAATAACTTGACGATCATTGCACACTGAACAACATAAAGTATCATCAATATCAGCAAAGACACTAGCAAAAACCTATAACAAACAACAAATTCGAAATAATCAGTTTGTTTTGAGTATCTTTCTTGATAAACTGTCAACATATTCATCTATTTCAATTATCTTTGACATTTCGATGACAATATATATTTGTCAGCATCAACAAGAAAGCTGAAACAATGATACTTCATCGATATTTAGTAAGACATTTATTCGTTCTTTTGTTTTTCTTTTCTTTATTTTTTGTATCAATAGTTCGTTTTATTTGGTTTATTCTTGATTCATATTGATCATTGTTATGGAACAGATGACGATGATTTTAGTATTGGTATTGATGAAATTGTCAAGGAACTTCGACAAAAACATGACGAATTAAAAAAAGATCAAAAACAATTAGAAGTCGATCGAGAAAAATTTAATAATGAAAAAGAATTGAATCAAGCCATCTATGAAAGTGATGTTATTCATTTGAATATTGGTGGAGAAATGATTGCAACAACTCGACAAACTTTAATTTCACTTCCAAAAAGTTTATTTTCGATTTTATTTAATGGTCGTTGGGAACAACGATTACATCATGATGATCACGCAAATATATTTTTGGATTTCAATCCAACTGTTTTTCGTCATTTACTTGATCAATTACAATTAAATCAAGGTAAAAATATTTCTCCTCCATCTGATCTTTCACTTATTCGATCGTTTAAAAAAATGATGAAAAAATTACATGTTGAACATTTGTTATCAACATCCGATCGAAATATTTTAACAGCTAATGTTGATGGACAATTAATCACAACTCATTTATCAAATCCTTTCAAATTAACTAATAAAACTCGTGTTTTTATTGATTATCATCCAAAAATTTTTCGACATTTGATTAAAGTTAATCGACAAAATAAATCGCTTTCAATTGATAAACAAATGTTTTACATTTCGATAGGTTTTTATCAAGAATTTATTTTATTCTTTCGATTTCTTGACTTTTTTAGACACAAATTTGAATCAGCAAATAATACAAATACAAATCAATCAATCTTTTACAAAGAATTTCGACGAATCACGTAAGTTTAATCGATCATTCGATTTTTTCTTGTTTTTGAGATTCAAATAATTCTTTTCTCTTCAAGTTAAACGAATTTTACTTCTTTTGCAAGTAAAAACAAATCTCAAATGGAAACAAAATGGAGAAACAATTGCTGGTGGAAATGAAGGAGACAAATTAAATGAACTCAATTATCCTTATGGAATTTATATCGATTATGAAGAAAAATGCATTTATATTGCTGATACATGGAATAATCGTATTGTTAAATGGAAATTAGATGGTGGAAGTGATCATGGACAAATTGTTGCAGGAGGAAATGGTGAAGGAAATAAAATTGATCAATTGAATTGGCCAACTGATATGATTTTAGATGAAAAGAATAAATCTTTGATTATTTCTGATTATAGAAATAGAAGAGTTGTTCGATGGTCTTTAGAAAATCCAAATGGTGATAAAGAAATTCTCATTGAGAATATTAAATGTTGGGGATTAATGATGAATGAAAATGGAGATTTATTTGTTTCTGATCAAGAGAACGATGCAGTGAAACGATGGAGAAAAGGTGAAATAGGAGGAAAAGGAACAATTGTTGCAGGTGGAAATGGTAAAGGAAATCAACTCAATCAATTGAATGAGCCAACATATATTTTCGTTGATCGAGAAGAAACAGTTTATGTTTCAGATCAGAGCAATAATCGTGTACTGAAATGGTTGAAAGGTGCAAATGAAGGTATTGTTGTTGCTGGTGGACACGGTCCAGGAAATAGTTCAAATCAATTAAATTATCCTCAGGGATTAGTAGTGAACGAAGTTGGTGATATTTATGTGGCTGATTTTGGGAATAATCGAATAATGTGTTGGTCAGCGGGATCAAAAGAAGGTCGAGTTATTGTTGGTGGAAATGGTTATGGAGAAGGATCAAATCAATTCAATTTTCCAATAGGTTTATCATTTGATGTTGAAAATAATCTTTATGTTGCTGATTATGGAAATCATCGAATTCAACGATTTCGTATTGATTGATAATAAACATTAAAACTGAAACTGAAAATTATAATTTCGATTTTGAATGTGATTATTTAACCACGATTTGCAAGAAATAAATGTTTCAATATAAAATCATTCAACATGATATTTTGTCCACGTAGACATAACGATACGAAAGTGTGTAGATATATAGCTGATCTGTATCTTTTGTATTTGAATAGTAAATCGTAGTCAAATGAAAGAAATATAAAAAGTGAGAAAATGATGTTGAAATTGATTGTTAATATGAATATTTAATTTGTTATAATGAAAGTTGGATTCCATTGTTTGAAAGTCATCGTATAAAACAGTTCGATGAGTTCTTTTGTGAATAAAATCGATGAAATGATCATTAGTTGATATTAGAGTCAATTGAATTATTTTGAAGATGAAGAAGAAGAAAACTTGGAAATAAACAAAATCGATCTTCGAAACCGCTAAAGATTTTTTTTCGCGACTTTCATCATTATATTTATTATATATTTTGCATCGAATAAATTTATTTTCTCGAATTCGAATTTGAACAACAAACAAAGATATTCGAAATAGCATAGATCAAAATCGACGTAAGAAAACAAACAACTAAAAGTATTGGAAAATAATCCGAATTCCAATCCATCACAAAACCTAAAAATCGAAAGAATTATCATTTCTTCTAAACAAAATCCCAAATTCACCAGCTATTTTTTGAAAACTCATAATTCCAAGTGCAGCTCCACACAAAACCAAAGCGAGAAGAATCGGCGTGACATTAACTTTCCTATTAAAAAACGCAAAAGTCAGCGGAATAATCGGTCCAAGGACAAATCCGGTCGCTGCTCCGAGCAGAACTAAACTCGTTTGAGTTAAACCAACAAACCAAACAAAAACCAACCAAACAACAGCTAAAACAAATCCCAAAATCCAAACCAAAGTCAAACAAATTTCGACCGATAAAAAAACACAAACAACCGCCGTCAACAACCGACCCAAACAATACGAAAGCCAGTACCGAATCGTGCTCGCAATCGCTTGATTGGTCGAAATTTTAAATTTGTCCGATTTCAAATAACTAAACAGAAACGTCGAAAATGTTTGTTCATTTCCGTAGGTAAAAAACGCCGAGAGAATAAACAAAACCGAAAGAATCCATCCGAATCGAACGGTTTTCTCGTTTTCCTGCTCGTTCGTATTCACAATTTCATATTGAACTTCTCGAACATAGAAAATCAGATAACCAATTGCGATGGCAAAGCACAAAATCGCCGTGATTAAATAAGGAACGAAGAGATTCGATTGAGGCAGAAACGGTTGAACGAAAAGATTCATGAGAATCGCGCCGATTCCGTAGCCCAATCGAACGATGTTCAATGGCGCAGCTGAATTCATTCCCCACATGGAGAATAAGAGCTTCGTTCCGCCGAGATCAGTCAAACCGTGACCGATTCCAAGGAGAAAACAAACGACACATAGAACGATCAACGATCGGAGAAATGGAATCGAAAGTACACCTAGACGACTCGTTTTTTTTTTGAATAAAATTTCGAAATTTAACTTCTTACTGAGTCCGGAGAGGAGAAAAGCGACGATTAGAAGACCTTGATTATGTTTTTTGACAATGATCGGAAGAAAAACACCGAGTAAATTCGCGATTAAATACCCAATACCTCGCAGGGCAAGTGCAGAGCCCATTTCAGTGTAATGCACATTCACATTTCGAGCGACAATCGGCAAGGTTGGACCGAGAATTTCGATGTGAATCGACTAGAAAAAGAGTCAATTCGATTATTTGAATTCTCTCTTTCTCTCTACCATAACGATCCATGCCAATACGAGATAAACAGTTTTCAATAGATTCTTTCGATGAGTTAGATAAAATCGAAACGATTTCGTTGTTTCGTTTTCCATTTGTGCGTTTTTCTTTCTCTCATTATTTCAGAATTAACAAAACAACCTTTATTCTCAAATTACATTTTTCAATTACAATAAATGCACGTTCGATTCGACCCAACATAGAAACAAAATTCAGCGTTTTTTTATGTCACTCAAAGAGATATCATGCTTATTTATTTAAAGTGCATTACGGAGGATGAATCAGTCGAAACGGACAGAACGTGACTCAATTTTATTTGCCGTCAATACAACAAACATGGATTTATGCGTTAAAAACTCGTATAAACGCAGTTTTTATCTTCTTAAATGAGATATTTAAAAATTTGTGTCAATCTGATGAAAATTCAGCAAAAAAAAGAAGAATCTTTCGTTGATTATCTTAGTATGAGCCGAGAGAATGATGAGGTCAAATAACGAGAACACGACGTAAGGTCGAAGTCGATATCTGTCGCACGCGTGCACTAGCGAGTGATAGATTCATGTGTGCGGTTAACGGAAAGAGAGAGAAGGAAAGAAAGAACGAAAGAAAGTACCCAGCCGCCCTCCCTCTC
>Ga0209915_1003964_pt1 | contig 11500 bp, 6 predicted proteins | sample ThiBiot_750_plan_FD_183952 | JGI IMG/M metagenome (GOLD analysis project Ga0209915, IMG submission 183952) | Wastewater bioreactor microbial communities from Cape Town, South Africa - Thiocy_cont_750_plan (SPAdes) | ecosystem: Engineered > Bioreactor > Thiocyanate-remediating > Anaerobic-Aerobic ... | reverse complement strand
TTAAAACACTAACTCAAAGAAAACCGGCAGACGAATCAAATAGAAAGCCTGGTTTACGTGACAAGTAATTTAAATTTATGAAAATCTTATCTTGTTGTAATATTTGCATAGGATTCCATGGAAATGGTCTACTATTTGTAAGGTCCTGATTCCGTTGATTGCAATAGGCGTAATCGCGTCTGCTGTAACTGTAGCAGTGGTACTTACTAGAACTACAGATCCGTTCATAAATACAACTACTACAACGAGAACAACTGTTACTACAACTAGTGCGACAACCACTACTGTAACAACCGCAACAACAACCACTGCAACGACAACTACGACAACCACAAGTACTACAACGACAACCACATCAACTACGACAACGACTACTACAACGGAAACAACAACGACAACTACATCAACAACGACAACCACTACCACAACGGAAACAACAACGACAACTACATCAACTACGACAACCACTACCACAACGGAAACAACGACGACAACCACATCAACTACGACAACCACTACCACAACGGAAACAACCACAACAACCACATCAACTACGACAACTACAACAGAAACAACGACTACCACAACGGAAACTACAACTACAACAGAAACAACGACTACCACAACGGAAACTACAACTACAACAGAAACAACAACTACCACAACGGAAACTACAACGACCACTACCACTGAAACGACAACATCAACTACTACAACAACTAGTGAGACAACAACTACAGAAGTGGAAACATCTGCTGGTGAATCAACAGTTACAACAGTGGGGACATCGACTGACCAGCCAACAACTGCAGCAATGAGCACATCTGCTGGTGAATCAACAGTTACAACAGTGGAAATCTCGACTGATCAATCAACAGGTACAGCAGCGGAAACATCGAGTGACCAGTCGGCAACTGCAATAACGGACACATCGATTGATCAATCAACAGATATAACAGTAGGAACATCGACTGGTGAGTCAACAAGTACAGTAACGGACACATCACCTGGCGAGTCAACAGATGCAACAGCGGAAACATCGATTGACCAGTCGACAACTGCAATAACAGACACATCAATTGATCAATCAACAGGTATAACAGCGGGAACATCTGCTGGTGAATCAACAGTTACAACATTGGGAACATCCACTGATCAGTCGACAGCTACAATAATGAACACATCGACTGATCAATCAACAGGTACAGTGGGCACATTTGCTGGCGAATCAACAGGTACAGCGGGAACATCGACTGACGAGTCAACAAGTACAGTGGAAACATCGACCGATCAATCAACAGATACAACAGCGGGAACATCGAGTGGCGAGTCGACAACTACAGTAATAGAGACATCGACTGACCAATCAGCAGGTACAACAATGAGAATATTCACTGACCAGTCGACAACTATAGTAATGGAAACATCTCCTGGTGAGTCAACAAGTACGAATATAGAGCAGAAAACTTGGACAGCAGGAACCACGCCTGCCAGGTCAACAGTTTTATCTACTGAATCGACAAGTGAATTTACAATGAAGACTGCTGAGTCACTAAGTTCAACGGCTGATTCAATAATAACATTCACAACAGATTCGAAAATTTCACCGATAAACACTATAACATCTGTAGTTACAGGATCAATGAGTGTGGGTGTGACTACTGAAGCAGCAACTACTAATACTGAGTTGGTAAGTAATACCATGGAATCTACTGAGGACACGATCATTACAAGTGGAGCATCGAAGATGGATGGCTCAACAAATCCAACTATACTATCAACAAAAGGTACTGCTGAATCAACCAGTGCGAGCACAGAACTGACGTTGAAAACCGGAAATCAAGAAATCACAACGGAACTAACAACAGAATCAACAATGCAATCTGTAGTATCATTAACAACGGAAAAAATTGAGACTACAGTGAAGGAGACAACGACAAACATAGATTCCACATTCGTATCTACGGCAGAATCAACAGTTGAAACAGCAACTATAACATAACTTCATTCATTTCTTGAGGGTCAACTTAAAGCATCAAGAATGTTTCTTCAATTGATGACTTTCAGAGGGGAGTTTCATCTGTAAAAATGGAAACAAAACAAAAACACAATTATTGCAGTAATATTATTTTTTTATATTTTATGTGATTTCTCTCTTATGGACTTCTCATAACAAAGAATAAATCAATACTGACACCCAAAAGAAAAACATGAAAATATAGCTATATTTGCATTTAATTAAAAGACAGTATAAACAATAGCCCAATCATGAAGCATCGAATTCGTATAAATCTTGAGGGTGAGAGTAGTTCACTCAATCTTTTGGATACTCCATTTGATGCACCGTATTATAAAATGGAATAATAGCAGATCAATGGCAAAATATCTACGTATGTTGTGATCGTCTCAATAATCGAGTTCAATGAACTGTAAAAGTTTTATTCTAAAACAAGCAAAAAAATCTACCACCATAGAAAGACTTTGCCATTAGCAGAATTTAACGTATAATTGTCAAGAAGTTGTTCGTTTGAAATCACTCGTTGGATATCTTCAGTAAACCTCGAACATTTTGTGAAACATATTGACGATAGATAACGTTTTTTCTTCTCACATTTGAATAATAAATATCGAATGATTGGTTTCAAATCATCATTTGCTACGTTTACTGTCAAACATTCTAATCGACAACAAAGAGCAGTAATCAATTGTACTTTTTTCAATCGAATTAGTTGTCTAATCGTCAGATGAGAAATCATATTTGTATTCGAAACTAAACGAAATAAATCTGTCTGCTGAATTACGGTGGATTTTGTTCGACCGAGTGATAGAGTATTCAAATTTAATGTATGAATATTTGGTGAATAAGATAATAATTCAAGAATTTGTTCAAAATGAAATCGATCACAATTTAAAGTTAATTCAGTTAGATTTCGTAACGAAATCAGATGACTAAAATCGTTCAGAAATGTATTTCGTTTCAAATTGAATCTGCTCGAAAGTGTCACTTGAGTTACATTAGAAAAACACGTTGGAAACGTTCGCATTGCTTCGGAACTGTGAATATAAAGTTGTTTAACTGAATTCATATTTTCATTGATTTGATTCGATGTTTCATTGTATATGATAAATATATGCCTGTATGGATTTGCTGAATATAAATATGCTAATTCTCCGAATGATGTACTAAAGTAACAGCAATTAAAAAACCATTGACGTGAAGACCAAAATATCGAATTGAATTTTTTCACATAATTATCAATTATATGTTGGTCGATTTGAGCAAACCATATACGAAATTGTTGTTCGAAATTAAATATGCGTAGATTGGGTAAAGTTGTGGAAATTAATTGTTCCCATTCGTCAGCATTTAAATACTGACTGAAATAATTTGAGAAACATTCGTTAGAAAATGTTAAACGTGAAATTTGTGTGAAATAATCATGAATTAACAATTTAAAATCATCGAATTCAATGCCGCTCATTCGACAACACACACTAGTCAAATGTATCAATGGATTTGCACGTTGTTGACCTCGTTTTCGATATGACATTTTGAACTTATTCAATGATAAATGACGAAGTTTTGGGACATATGATAATAAATTATCGATTTCATCAAATTCAATTTCATTATGTAAAATAAGAGTTTCTATCGAACTAAATCTATCCGTAGCAAAAGGTAACCATTCATCAAATTTTGTAATTTCGATTTTTGTTTCAAAATATTTCAATGCAGGTAAATGGAAAATTTTCTGATAGAATTCAATTGATTGTTTGATTTCATCTACAGATGCGATTGTTAATGAAGTAAGATGAGGTAGATAAGATATTGCATCGAGTAATCTGTCGATATCGACTGATAGAATATCATGAATGATTAATGTTTTGAGTTGAATGAAATTATTCATGATCAATAGTAGATCTGTACTCATACCAGCAGCGAATGAATTCGAAAATTGAATTGATTCTACTCGATTTAGATGTGGTTTGATAAGATCATTGATATAATTATGAAATGTCGGCTTTGTAATCGATGAAATATGAATTCGAATGGGTAGATTGGAACGAATAAGAAGATTTTGAAAACGTTGATTGAGATTAAAGAAACTTTCGTAGACATGATGAGAATTGAGATATTCGAATATATCATAAATAATTTCATTCGAAAGATTTTCAAATGAATTCGAATGTTTGATTTTACATCTTTTTATTTGATGCATAAACATAATTCATCTAACTTCGAAATATATTACCAACCACGAGAAAAACGCACACATGTGGTACGTAGATACGTGACGTATCAAGTTACAGGACGACAAAAGAAAGGAAGTAAAAAACATGTTATTGAAATGATTCATCTTATAGTAGTTGAGAGTGAGTGCTGCAATGCGATAACGATTTCAAATCTTTAAAATTAAAGTTGATTGTTCATTGTCGTACGATTTTTTTTAAATAAATCTTTCGTTTTTGTCTATAAAATGATAGATTCTCTACGTCATTTCAGAAATTAGATAAAACTCGTTCTCTTTTCTTCTCGATGAATAATCTATGTCATATTAAGATAATGCAACCAACTCATAAAAATATTCGAGAACGAATTCTGGTTTACACAATAAAATGACGTCATTTTTTTGTTGATGTTTTGTAAATAAATATGATAAGATAAATTTGTTAACTATAAAATTAAAAAGATGCATTTTCATTTCATAAGAACAAAATAGAAATGAAGACTCAGATTATTTTAATTTACAGTATTTTATTTATTATAATTCGTAAGTAAAGATGATATTTATTGAAACATGAAATAACTGTTGAAAGTTTAGCAATATATGAAGCAGTAGCCATTCAAGAACAGGCACAAGCTTCTTCTACTGCTTGTCCACCAACAACAGGTCGACCAACTACTCGACCAGCAACAACACGCCCAACTTATTACCCAACAACACGTACAACTTATTACCCAACCACTCGTTATACAACTCCTCCTCCAAGAGTCTACTGTTATACATGTGCAATGGACAGATGTCCACTTCCATTCAAGTCATATGGTGTTTCAACTGTTTATTCACCAAATGGCTGGTGTATTGTATGTGACGAATAGTTTATTTTGAGAATATTAATTTGTATCTATTTTAGCGATCGAGTTACAATTCTTTTACAAATGTTACTGCTGAAAGAGGAATTGATCAATATAATTATTGTTATTATAAAGGTTCTGGATGTCAGTGGGACGGCCTTTACTATAGATGTTGCTGTCATTCAAATCTTTGTAACAAATCTAATCACAGTTTTAACTTCAGTTTTGTTGCTTTTATATTTTGTTTATTTATCAATACATACTTATATAGTCATTAGACAATGTGTTTCAGCGTGATTTGTCAATGATCCAACCTAAAGATAAAAATAAATAAATAAATAATTCATATTCAGCGAGAAACAAACTAATAATCCATCGGATTGTCATGATACACTGCTGATGCTAATGAGAGAAAAAGAAAGAAAACAACAGGTTCTTCAGGATTTTTCTGTTACTAGAAAAATGTTTATTCCAATCTATTAGTTCATTTTGTCTGGTTGATTTTTGTTATGATGTTGATTTTATTTAATTTTGGATCTAATCTGTTTTATACTGTGATTGCTACAGCCGATTATTCGAATGTTGGATGAGATTTGCTTGTGGGATTTTTTTCCGAAGTTAGAGATTGCTTCCACCGAATTAAATAATTTCTAAGTCAAACAAAAATCTCCTGAGCTTCATCTAAAGCCGTTTCATCCACAGTTGATTGAAAGCAGAGTTAAGATCAATAAACGAGATAGTGTCAGGAATCATTTCTCATATAACTCTGAAAAACAAAGTAGTAGCAAAATTGGACCAGCATCATTAGGATTCTTAATAGTTGAATTTGATTTAGATAGGAGAATGATTTTGACTCTGCGAGACAAGAACCAACGTTCTTTCTTTTAGAAAAAAAGACTAATAATTATCATAAATGCGTATTTCACTGAGTTTTTTGTTTTGTCTATAAAATGATAGATTCTCTACGTCATTTCAGAGATTAGATAAAACTCATTCTCTCTTCTTCTCGATGAATAATCTATGTCATATTCTAGGCTGACACAAGAAAATGACGTCGTTATCTTGTTGATCTTTTATAAATAAATATGATAAGATAAATTCGTTAACTATAAAATTAAAAAGATACATTTTCATTTCATAAAAACGAAATAGAAATGAAGACTCAGATCATTTTAACTTTAAGCATTTTATTTATTATAATTCGTAAGTAAAGATGATATTTATTGAAACATGAAATAACCGCTGAAAGTTTAGCAATATATGAAGCAGTAGTCATTCAAGCACAAGCACAAACCACTTTTCGAGCAACCACTCGTCGACCAACCACTCGTCGAACAATCACTCGTTCAACTCCTCCTCCAAAAGTCTATTGTTATACATGTACAATGCAAACATGTCCACTTCCATTTACGCCATATCGTGTTTCAAGTGATTATTCACCAAATCGCTGGTGTATTGTATGTGACGAATAGTTTAATTTGGAAATATTATAATTTGTATCTATTCTAGCGATTAAGTTACCATTATTTTACAAATGTTAGTGCTGAACGAGGAATTGATAAAGATAACTATTGTTATTATAAAGGTTCAGGATGTCATTGGGACGGTCTTTATTTTAGATGTTGCTGTAATTCAAATCTTTGTAACAAATCTAATCACAGTTTTAACTTCAGTTTTGTCGCTTTTATATTTTGTTTATTTATCAAAACATACTTATATAGTCATTAGACAATGTGTTTCATCGTGATTTGTCAATGGTCCAACCTAAAGATAAAAATGAATAAATAATTCATATTCGGTGAGAAACAAACTAATAATCCATCAGATTGCCATTGATCATTGAAATCAAGATAGAAACAACCGGATTGATAGGCACGAACACGATAGTTAGATGTAAAAACAAACGGTTCCTTGATATCTAATTTCGTTGTTCCATTCGAACAGTATTCTTCAAGTTCATCTTCTCTTAATTCTCGAATTCCATAGACAATTGAATGATGTCCATGTGTTTTTTCATTGTTAAGAAAATGCTTGTAATATTCATTCTGAATTAGATCTCTATTCGAACACAATACAACCGAATTGTTTATTCCAATAGGTTCTTGAGGATCGAATTCATAGATGAATAGATAAGACAAATTTACTTGTAATGGATATAATTCAAAGTGAATTGAATATGTTAAATTTTGATGATCATCTTGGGTTAAATTAAACCGATGATAATTGAAGAATGATCTCTTCGAATTTTTTAATAAAGTAACATTTTGAATAACTAAAGGTGGAAATGATAAATTTGGATCTCGTGGAATAAAAAATTGTTTTCGATCTGTGATGAAATATTCATCTACGAATGACAATGATCGTGACAGATTTGTACGAGACGGATAATTATCATCGGCTATTGCAAGTCGTTCGATGATTTGACGAATGAAATTTGTTTGATGAGTTTTTTTCAAAAAGAAATCAATTGAACCTGTTTTAATTCGTATACTTTGATTAATATTCAAATGAATATTTAAAGTATCAGTAATTGAAGAAATAATTTTAGTTTGTATTTGAATAAGTTGATTTAAGGTTTGTTTTTGCTCTTCATTTACAGGCTTATTTGTTCTCATCAAATCTAAATTGAGAATACGATGTGTTCGACCTTGTAAAATTCGATTGACACCTTCAATGATATTCGTACTACATTCAAGAAGATACGCAGATATCAATCGAATATCTTCAATTGATAATCGCTGTTGAATTATTTTCAATTGATTCGATAATCGAAAACATTTATTCAAACCAATAGTTGCAGATAATCTTGTTAATTGATTCGTTGTTTTAGTTAGTTGTGATAGTAAACATGATTGATCTCTGATTTCATCGATTGTATTTACTGAAAGATTACTAATTGATATGATGAAGTTTTCACGAATCGAAGCATGTTCATCAAGTTGATCAAAATCTGAATATTCGTGTAATGAATTGTTAGTTCGTGCTAATTTCTCATTATTTAATGATGTTACTGAAATACTTGTTGGTGAAATATCGTTTCTACTTTGAAGAATTGACTGAATAGATTGATCATTGATTTCATCGAAGAAATGACAAATAGAAATAATCGAATGTGTTTTCATAAGATCGGAATTTCCATGAATTGTTATAATCGGAAGTGGATATTCCGTAGAACAATCGAATCGATCTCGAATACGAACAATTAATTCATATGTTGAGATGCTCTTGATACTCAATGGTAATTGAATGTAAATCAATGATGCAATCGAATGATTCAGAATAATTGGTAGTGATGAATTGAATTTCAAATAAATTGTATAGTCTTTGATATCGTCATCGTCATACCATTCTGAACAATTAATAGAAATCAAATCTATTGACGAACCATTCTGAGGATGAACAGAACAGTAACCATTTCGTGGTGGTTGATTGATTTCAATATCAAATGTTTGATTGTAGGTTTGACTTTCGAACAGATAAATTAATTCAAAACGCCAATATTGACTTTGATTATATTCAATAAATAGATCCTTGAGTACTGTTAAATTCTTTGTATTTAAACCATAGAATAGCCAATTTGTTTGTTCAGAAGGAAATATATTCCATTGTATAGTTTGATTTGATGAAGATGAATGAATCTTCCATTGAACATATTCAACTGATGAACAGTTACCACTTATACAAAGTGCATACAATGCCAGTTCAGTTGTAGGATTGACATAATGAAATTGACCATTCGATGAACACATTGTGCGTAGTAAACAACTAAAATAAAAATTTATTGAAAGAATAGAATTTTAAAAAAAAAACAAGATATAAGTATATACTCAATAAGAATAATCGGAGAACGAATATCTACAATGTGAACATTTAAATATTCAAATAATCGTAAAGATTGATTCTGTTGATGAATCATTTCAACTCTGAACTGATACGTCTGATTCAATTGCAAAGTTCCAGCAACAATTCTTATTGAGGAATTTGTTTGATTGATTAATTGAAAAGTTTCATTTTGATTCGAATCGAAAATTCGATAATAGTAAAAATAGAACCAATTCTACAAAATATAAAATCGTAACATAACAAAATATATGCTCTTATATATATTCATACATTTTTATTGAATGAAATTTCATCGAGTTGAAATGAATATTCGCCGGGATTTAAAATTAAATCATCAGCATAATGATGTGTGAGTGTTGATGCCGAAAAAGAAAACAATTGAAGCATTATAATTGGTTGACAAATCTCGATATAAGTGAATGTTGAGGATGTGATTTGATGACGATTTGATGTGACTGTTAGTTCGATTTTATAGATTCCATAGGCAAGACTTCGTGCAGGAATGAAGAGATCTTTGCCAAGTATTTGGTTTGAATAAGAAGGAATTGTCCATTGACTTTGAAACAAAAGTGACGATGATGTACAATTATGTTTAATCGTTGAACTAATGTAAATATTCTGATTTCGTTGGAATCTTATTGGTGAAGATATCGACGATGAAAATGGACTGAATTCAGTAGTAAATGTGAAATCATCTAAATATACGTATGTTCTTTTTCTGCAATGATTCGTATATCAATAACACAATTGATACTTACCACAAGAATCAGCATCTTTCAAATAGAATTTTTGTAATCGATCATTATGTTCATCGATAATATACAGTCCACCAAAACTATCAAACTGTATGGCATATGGTTTATTCAATTGATTCGCTGCAGAACCTTGTTGCTCAGTACAACCGATAATACATCGATAGGAATCAACATCTACTTGAATAATTCGATGATTATCATTGTCTGTAATATAGAGAAAATTGTCTGCGTCGAGTGTAATACCAGTTGGATGCTTTAGTTGTAAATTATTGGGCGTATTATTTCCTGCAATAGTTTCACCTTCTACGAATCCGAATTCAAAATATTGAATACGATCGTTATTACTATCAGCAACATAAATGTTTAAATATGTATCGACATAGATACCCCAAGGTTCATCCAATTGATCAGATGCTGAACCAGAACCTTCTGTTCCAGCTATGTGAATAATCGGAGTGTTTGGTCGATTAAGTGACATTTTGACAATTCGATGTTGTGATAAGATAGAGCAATAGAGAAAGTTTCTCACATCGATGAAAATAAAATAACAATATTCGGGAAATTTGGCAATGAAAGTTTCGTTAGTTGATTCTTTTGAATACTTATGAATTCGACCTTGTTCTTGACTACTTGAAAAATAAATATCACCATTGATTGTAACAAATAAATTCGAATAAGGAAACAATTGAACGTGACTAATTATTGTTGGTTCAATAGAATTATTTGACCAAATAAAGATTCGATTATGTTCATGAGAAGCCACGTAAATTACATTGTTTAAATCAATATACAAACCGCGTGATCTTTCTCCGAGTGTATTCTTATTTGCAAACGTGATACCATTTGTAGACCAAGTAGCATTCACTGGAATTTCAGGTTGATTGTATGAAACTAAAATCAACAGAAAAAAAAGTAAAACATTATTGAATTCAGTGTAAATACTTGGACCAGGGTTAGCTCGAAATTTTTTCACTTGATTTGAATCCCATTCACTCACGTAAATATTACCGTAACTATCAAATGCTAATGAACTTGGTCCATTTAATTGATTATTTTTTATGCCATTAATTCCTGTACATGCAACAATACATTCGCCAAAATTTGTATTCGCTTTCCAACGTGAAATACGAGCATTTCCACCTTCGAGAATATACAAATTCTCATCTTCATCAACGATCAATTGCGTAGGATGTGAAACTTGTGTGTTACTACTGCCATCAGTTCCATCACCAGCTACACGAACACCTTCTGTTGCGCCCAATGTCCATTTCATTATACGATTATTATCTTTATCAGCAATGTAGAGTGTATCAAAATCATTAACAAATATTCCATAAGGATGTTTCAATTGATCATTATCAGATCCAGATATTCCTGTGCCAGCAGCTACAGTGTAGTCTATTGAATACGTATGAAAAAGTGCGATAATATGAGTGAATTGATCGGTAACATATATACTATCATTACGACCGATGAAGCAAAACACAGGCCAAGATAGATTGCTTAGTTCAGCGACGATGAGTACTGATTCATCGAATCCCATTTTTATCACCTGCTTATTACCTGTATCGAGAATATATAATGCCTCATCTGTAACAAAGACATCATGAGGCAAATAAAAATCAGCCGTTATTTCCTCTGTGAATGTTTTATCAATAACATCCAGATGAAGAATAAGAATACGATTATTACATGAATCGCTGATGTAGAGTTCATCATTGTCAGATATTTCTAAGCCAAAAGGTTGTTCTACTCCGGAAATCAAACCTGAACGTCTTCCAGCAGTACCACCATAATCGTAATCAGCTCCACAGGTATCCTGAAC
>Ga0209915_1003959_pt1 | contig 11514 bp, 11 predicted proteins | sample ThiBiot_750_plan_FD_183952 | JGI IMG/M metagenome (GOLD analysis project Ga0209915, IMG submission 183952) | Wastewater bioreactor microbial communities from Cape Town, South Africa - Thiocy_cont_750_plan (SPAdes) | ecosystem: Engineered > Bioreactor > Thiocyanate-remediating > Anaerobic-Aerobic... | reverse complement strand
GACAAAGCATGAGTACAGAGATGCACCATATACTTTGCTCCGCACTTTACCGCAATATCCATGAATGTAAAAAACGCTCCAGCGGTATTCTTTAGTCCCACCATCCTGAGGGAAAAAGATTAGTATCAGAACACGCTTAAATTTTGCTTACCAATACATAATCACACAATAGATGATGGGGAAGAATATATTAAACGGGATGTCCGCGATTGATTTTGCAACGTAGGATGTCGTTACCCAATACGCTAAATTTGAATTTGCATATTCTCATAAAGTTTGGGCTTTCCTTGGGACTAGTCATGTTTTTTTTTTAATTTGAATGTGAGCGCGATACAGTAATGGGATAAACGGGTTAACAGCAATATACACACATATCCAGATGACTGCGGCCCCAGGGGTAAAGACAGCTATAAGCGCCGAAAATAATTATACACTCGTACTGTAAATTTCCTGCGGACACAGAAGTGAGTACTCACAGATGATAGTAATGAGGAGAAGGTACATTACCTGTTATTTATGGTTTTTACATGGTATCCTATCTGCAAGAACTTCAATCCAATGAGTATTGATAGCATAAGCGTCGAAATTAACCTAAACGAGCAAACAGTAATCGACATTATTATTATTCTGGAGGTGTGGGGGTGGGAGGCTTGCTTGCCGTTGTACAGTGATAGCGGAATCTGTGACATATTGTCTGAAACAACGCCAACCCAGGATACAGAACTGTTTGTACAGCCTGGTTCCCTTTCGGCTCACCCCTGGCGTGCCGATGTGCTGCGCTGGTGCGACGATGTTGTTGTGCGCCTCCCAGATACTCCGCAGGCCGATTTATTCGCTCACGATACTCCTTTTGTGCCACCACCCGAATGAAATGCTAGGCAGGGTTCATGTGCTTCGGAACCGGATAACCCTTCGTGAAAAGTTATTAGTTTCATCGCAAGGTTAAAAATTCAAATACGCGGTACCAGTTGCTTGAGCCATTTGGGTACGTCTGCAACAGGCCCACTGTACACCTGCGTGCCTCCCGCAATAAGGAACAGGTCATCGAACATCGCAAAGGCGGCTGAGCAAGGTTCACGAAGTGTGCATATGATCGTGCGCCCCTCCCGAGCCAGCTCTCTTAACAGCTGTACCACGTATTCGGAAGACGCGTGGTCTAACCCTGGGGATATAAAAAGAGATAAGTATAACTCCACCTAATTTGGTTTCCCCGTTTCGTTACCTGATGTGAGTTCATCCCCGAACATATTGCTGGGGTTAGTTAGAAGCTCCTGGCCAATGGATACTCGTCTTGACTCCGCCGGCGTGATTCCTGGCTTGGGTAAGGTCGTCTTCCTTCGCTCATTTTCTCGGCGCCACAATTGGCCAAATAGCGCGAATCTAAGCCCTGCAAAGCGGAAAAGGCGCTTTGTGATCTTGATTGCCTGTGGAGATTTCGTAAGATAGATTGCAGGAACTTCGTGCATCTTCCCTTAAGGTGATATGTAGTTGTGTCACCCAGTGGCGAACATGGAGTCAGACAACCGCGAATGGGAAGGTTTAAAGCTTTTACCCTTTTCAAAAAATTTCAGCCTTCATTTGCCGTTGTCATTGCAAGAGATTTTATTGCGGTCAATCGGTATTACTTACGAGCGTTTCAACGTTTTAGTCAGACAGTCTTTTCTCGCGGGATGCAAACGCTTCTTTTCCAGGTGACCACGCCAATCCTTATTCTTCTCCTTCTCCCTGTTGTTTGGCCTGAAGGTACTTGCGTGCCTTGGACAGGCGTCCTGCTTGTAATGTTCCAGGTAGGCGCTCACTTACCCTCAAGCGGAGCGATTATAACGGAACAATCCACTCTTGTAGTTGGAACTCCGATCCTAGTACCAACCGGGTTCACTGCCGATGATATTTTTATCTCAACTCAGAGAGGTAGCAACGGCCTTGCCTTCCTGCGCACCCCGGAGCCCTGCTACACTACAGCAATAGAAACAATATGCTCTACAACCTTGCGGCCGTGCTTGCAGTTAGCTAATAATAGTATTCGCACCGGCAAAGCAACGAAATACAATCTAACAAGCTCAACACCAGTTACTCTGCCTTATCCGCAAGAGACTTGCAAGTCCGTGTGCACTAAGTTCGGTACGCTGCATAAGACAGAGAACCAGATCAAAATCTCAACCGCGTTGTTTTCCTTTTTTTTTTTTTTTTTGCAGTCGAACAATGCTCTGGTCCATTTGCTGCTGTGGGCGTTCCCCTTATCTCCTGTACGTAATTCCCTAAATCCAGCCAGTTTAATTTGGTGTGTTGTTGGGGAAAGTCTGTTTTTCGGTTTTGCAGCGTTTCAATTTCCTAAACTCCGGCACCTCCCGCAGTTGCTTTCTGGGCCTCATTGACGAATAGCAGCGATCCCTACAATGTCACATGCGAAGAGAGGGATGAATGGGTTGACGAAGTATTACTGTTCCCCACGGTTAGCACAAACTACAGCATAAATGGCACCGTCTACGAACAGCCTTGTATGGATGTTGACGTTCAGGTGGATGTAAATTGCCAATCCCCGCTTGGCGCCGATAGAGGTCTCTACTGTTCGTTCGTTTGCCCGCTGCCATCGCTCACCAATAGCCAGTACAACTCAGCTCAAATTATGCAAGGCATCGTTTCTTGGATTCTTGGGTAACTAACCTCATGCCCCAACACATTCCCCCTTAACTCACATTGTACCCTTTAATAATCAGGTTGCTTCTGCTTTCTTGCTGATCTCCTTTCTTGTCAACCCCCACATGCAAAGATTACCTAAAGGACTCATTTTACCAACTGTCATGCTGCCGTCACTGGCAGGTTATGATAATATTTGGTGCGGAGCCAGTGACGTCACTTTGCTTCCTGAATCGTACTTTTATCGCATCGGAGCCTACGGATATCTGGGCGTAAACAGTTCGACGTCTTCCCTGACCTTCCACAGCTCAGCATGTTCATTTCAAGGTTTGTACCACCAACTCTAATGAAATATCCTCGCTTAAAGGCTAATTGTACCTATTTTAGGTGCAATTCTTCTTTTCGGGTTTCTTACATGCACCCTGTGGTAGACAATCACAGCATTCAACATGTTCTGGAGGTAAGGAGCATTTTCTTTCTTTCAACCAATATTCTAATTTGTCTGTTCTTTAGATTTATTTTGGAACCTATTTAAAACCGCGATATAACTGGATACGTATAGCTGCCTACAATTTGATCGGCTGGGGAACTCCCTTCCTTTTTATGGTGATTCCAACTTCCGCCGGTGCCATGGGCTTAGAACCGGGCAACGCCTTGTAAGTGATAGCTTTTTACCTTTCTTAGAATGTTATATTTTGCTAAAGCTCAATTGCTATTTGCCAGCTGCTTTATAACGACTCAAGATAATTACGCTTGGATCTTGTCTTTCTTCTTTATCCCCGTGGGAATATGCCTTCGCTGGTCGCTTCTTCTTCGTGCTCTCGTTGGTCAAACTGGCGATTGTTGCTATTTGACTATACAAGTGGAAGGAAGTAGTCATGCCCTACGTGCGGGTGCTTCTCTTCATCGTTGCTCTCTTTTTCGTGGTCGCGCTGTTCAGCGCTTACTGTATCAACAACGCCGCAAACTCCTCAACCATCTCCAACGGCTATGCGGATTATTATGGATGCCTGTCGGGAACCACCTTCACTCCCGTATCCCAGTGCCAGTTGGACAGCGATGTTTCCAACTACAGCTTGGTTATGCTGAAAGCCTTCGCGATATCTGTATTCGGCATCCTGCTGTTTTTCATCTTCACCTCGAACCAGCTCTTCCTTCACTGGTATCATATCTTTGCAGCGGTGGTTGAGCTTGCCCGAAGCAGAGACAAGGTGTCAGTAGTTCTTTTGTGGAACCAGGTGGGAAGCAAATCCGTTACTCGATTCCATCAGCTTGCACGGCGTTACCAACATGACAATGACCGAAGACAACAAGGCTAGCCCGGATTCGGAGGAATCAGCTGAGGAAGAGGAGGAATCGGGAAGAGAGAGTTCCAGCACTTCTTCTTCAGGAGAAGAAGCTTGAGGCCAATTTGTACAGACAGGGAGGTGGGGGAGATATTTTGTTTTTGATAGATAGTTTGTAAAATACTATAATATAATGACTTGTAGAAGACTAAACACTCACGTTCTGCTCGCCATCTTCCAGGATATCTTCTGAGAGTCGCCCTCTTCCAGGTTATCAATCCTAGAGATTCTCCTTGGACTTGCGATCGTGGTTGTGGGCGATTGGGGTTGCGCAACGACGTGAACCGTTCTTGCACCGACTGGCCTGGCAGGCGCAATCCAGCCTTTCTCTCCTCCCAAATCCTCTTCTTCAGACGCGGAAGAATCGGACAACAATCGTCTTTCCTCATCCGGGCGGGGCAGCCTTCGTGGCTTGTTTTGCCGAACAACAGCAGCCTTCCATTTCGATTCGTCTCTCGGTGAACGGTCGTCGTCGCCATCGTAGCGTTCATCCCCATCTCGGTAGTAAACCGAGACGATAGGCAATTGGGAGGAAGGATTGAGTGAAGCCTGGGTCTCCTGGACAATGGCGGTCGCTTCTGCAAGAGATAATGGTCCGCTGCTGCTCGATTGATCCCCTCCGGATGATCCTCCACCAGAAACGCCGCTCGATGTATCGGTGTCGGTAGCTTCCTCTTCCGAGGAGGCCCCCGACCTGCGTGTTGCCGAGCTATGTTTCTCTCGGATCACTCGGGTGGGTCTGCTGGGACGCACCCGCCCGTACTGACGATCCCGCAGGCGCAACCGCTTCCGATGGTCACTTTACGCGAGTTCAGCTCGATGAAAAGGAGAACAAACGCAGGTATCATATCCGGTACGAAGTAGGTTAGCACCAAGTAGTGTTCTCCCGGCAGAGGGCCATCGCTGCCCTCCACTAGCGAGTAGATTGGCAATCCATCGGCAAGAGAGAGCAGACCGATAGAAACACCATCAAAATCATCACCTTTTAAAGAAAGGAGGAGAAAGTAAGTGCGTAAAATAAGGGGAAAAGCTAAGAAGGTGAATGAACTCATGAAGGCATTTAAGAACTGCATGAAGCGGAGAAAAGAGAAAAAATTAAAGAAATACAAAGAAAAGAGAAAAAGGAAAGCAAAAGAACGAAAAAAGAAAAAGGCAAAGGAATACATACCCTCAATAAATATTTTTTCAGTTTTTCTCGTTTCGACCGAAAAGACACCGCTGAGAGTGCGATGCCATACACGTGCAACCGCTTCAACTGAGAGCAACATGTCCTCAACAAGCTGTATTTAAAAGGAGAAGCTTTGAGTATCAAAATGCTGTTTACCTTTTATCTCACCTGAAGCCGATCTCAGTAATATTCGGACACCTCTTGCACCTCCTTCATGTTCGGTTATTGACAAAAAACTTGTAAAAGAAGCAGTCATTAAACCGAAAATACCCGAGAAATGAGTGACCATATTTTTATTGAAGATAGGGAAGTCTGGGTTCAGCACTCCCACAAGTGATACATATCTCTGCCTTGGGATCGTTCCGTGTAGTGCAAATTGTGCAATATGTGTATTCGCTGGCTTTTAGCTCGTTTTGCTTTTGTTCGGGTGGAATCACGTTCCCTTGCTGTTTGCAATATGGTTGGGTGGGTAAAGAGAAATCTTGAGAACGAAATACCGTTTGGTTTGTCAAACAAGTCCCAACACCTTTAAAATTCCTCCGTAATGACACACACAACCCTTTCATTTTATCCAACGTCTATTTTTTAGGAAGGAAGGTGAGAGCGCACGCCATTGTGACACTCCATAGCAAATTTCACGTTACACGTATGGGGAAGAGTGAGTGCGTTCATTGAAAGGATCTAAAAACCTGCTGAATAAATGACATGACGAACATTCTAAGAGCATTCATTTGCAAGCTCTGCACAACTACCCATATCTGGAAGAGAACTCTTTTTGTTTCCACCAAAAGCCGTAGTTGTGTTTTGGAGATCTAGTGTGAGAAATTTCTTCTTCCGAAAGGTTAGCAGGATTCTAATCAAAAACCCCAGCAGAAAGCACCGCTTCCCGTCCGATCAGCAAGTTAAGTTGTGCCAGGCCTCTCAGTACTGGGTGGGAAACCCGGAATGCCATGTCCTTTGTTTTTTTTTGTCTCATGGCGAGCGAAAAGCGCACGCGCCAACAAAATAACATCCATTGTTGTCACCTATCCCCCACTAGATATTGTCTAAGGGAGGCAGAGGACTGGCAATATCGTTTGCCTCTCACGATGGATAAGGATCTCCTTCCCTCCCCGGCTTTGCCCATTAGTCCTGAAGTCTTCACTGCGGCCGCTCGCCCGGTTGGGGATGAAGGTGGGTCTGCTAACTGACATCCAATCCCCTATTTTGCGGGGGGTTTACTAACCCTCAGACACTGAATGACCGTGTCGTACAAAAAATTCATTCTGCTAATATTTATGTAAAACTTGCAGAAGAAGTGCTCAAAAAGTTCACCCATCATCGCCCAGTTTTGCCCTTTAGAGAGTTGACCCCTCCTAAATATGTATGTATTACACCATTACTATTCCCCTTGCGGGCATTCCTCTTATAAAGGCGCGGCAAGCACGTATGCGTAAAGGTGCGCGTTCCAATCTTAAGGATACTTGAGAGGGTTTAGTAATCGTTGCAAGGACACCTCCGTGATCAATTGGTGGCTCTCCACGTGGAGAGGTCATGCCTCTTCAGCAGATCTTTTAGTCATTGCAGCGGGACTAGAGACTTTGGTCCCATCAAGGCCTTGCGATCGCATGGTAGAGATCCATGTCCGTTAACTAGTAAAGTGTGGGCCCTGCGTTACACACTTGGAAGCAAGGAGGCATGCAAAATATGCGAGTACTTGATCGACAGAGTGAGTTCAGGCTGGTGATCACGAGATGAAGAATCTTCATCGAGACGACAGGCAGACCGCAAATGCCCACAGGCCAGGATTGGGACGACGCCTTGATAGGTGGTGTGGATGCTCTCAAATGGTTGCATGAGCAATGCACCATAGCTTGCCTCCCCCATTGCTTCTCATTCATGCGGTCGTACGTGGCTTGACCCAAGAGGCCTTATGGTGCGTCAGCGTCTTTAAGGAGGAGGACGTATACGAGATCTTCAAGGGCCTAGTGAGGAAGCACAATGAAAATTGCATATGCCCGAATCTGCGTAGATCATGGAAATCTACAACTTTGTCGAGGCGCTATTGGACCAGTGCTTTGCTCTCGACTTCGAGCATGCATACCAGCATGGGGGCTGTTCCCAGTCCGAAGAATAGTCTTTATTCCGTGGAACAGGAATGTGCAAACAGTAGAGAACAGGAACGTTTCATGGAATAAAGGGTTATTCTCTGAGTTGGGAACATCGCCCAGCGTGCTTTACGCGGTGGTCATGTACACATCGCGAGCTATCTCGCTAAGCAATATCTCTCGGGGCCTCCGGTTATCGTAAAGCAGTTAAACTCTAGACATGCAACATCCACAGGATAAAGACTACTAGATACCATGACAGAGTGTATTACGTAGCACGCTCCGTGCCTTTGTGGTCATGAACAAATACATTATGGGATAACCAAGTCTTTTCCCTTCCGGCCGTTATTTTGTTCATGTTCAAGCATGGCCTGAATGAAGTGAGAGTCCGCCAGGCGCGAGCGCCATGCCATAGACATGCAATGGAGCTCCTAAGTTTCTTTCAACAGTTCCGCAGGTATTCAATACCGCTAGGTCGAAAACTCACTCTCGTACTTTTAGAGTTACGCATCCTCTCTCTTAAGAACGACCATCCTTCCGATGATGCCCCCGCAGAAGGTGCACCTGAGTGTCGGAACTCGCGCCCTTAGGGAACAGCTTCGCCGGCGTCTTCACCTTCAAGAATTTGGTAAACTGGCGCAAGGAGGCTGGAAATCAAACCCAGGGGATTTAGGTGGACAAGGCCTAACCACTACACCAAGGGCCACGCCCTTTATCTATTTTATTTTTCCTTTTTTAATTTATGAGTAACCTCCTTCGTATTTAGACTTATCGTTATTTCTATTATTCTCTCAATAAACCCACTACTCCGCGACTTTGTGTGCTGTTAAATCACCCGCCCTCCTTTTGCACAACATACTAAGAAACAATTACATTTTCTTCGGAATCAGGCCCTGACCTCGTGTTTTTTTTTTTTTTTATTTATAGATACAGAAGGTAGGGTGCCCTCCTTTCTTTTTCTTTTATTCAATGTGTTGGGATTACAACCTACGCAAAGCACTTCGTCAAACTTTTCCTGAAGCTCCTTTGCCACCTTCTGCATCTTCAATCTCACCATGAACAACAACAAAAGAGTATTTTTTGTTAGTGAAATAAAAAAGAACATTCTTAGTCTGCCCTGTTGTTCCCTCCCCTACATTTATATGTGCATGTGGGAGCAGTGAACAGCGTAAAAGGGAGGATAAGTTTGCCGGTGCCCAACAACGTTCCAGAAGAGCAGCATACCGTGCATCCATCCCCTCCACTTTTCCCGGTCGGAGGCCTTCTCGGATTCAATGAACATGCGTCGCGTCAAATTTGCCACCATAGACAATGGTGTCTTCCTCCGTCCTCCGTCTTCCACAGCTCCCACATCAGCATCGCAAATGAATAGACGTCCAACTTTTCGGTATTCCGATGTGAACGCTTCTGGGGCGCTATAAAAGAACATCCCACTTCAGGAGTGGCTTGCAGGGAGCCCAACTTCGAGTTTGCAAGGTCGCTGATGAGGATACCCCCTCGGCCATCCACCTGTTGAAAATAAAGGAGCAGATGTGGGATGGGATGCAAGGTAAATGAGAAGAAGGTGAAGGGAAATTGAAGAAGGAGAGGCATTAAAATGAAATACACACCAGCGCGTTGTCGTCTCGATGCATAATTTGGTTTGCCTGAAGATTCCTCGTGCCTATGGCAATTTCTTGAAGCTTTTACCACGCTCTCGTTCAGATAAAGGATGCAGAGGTGCTTTGGTACAACAACCCCTTTGACTGGTCGGGGATACCTTTAACAAATGAAACCTAGATCATAGCACCCCACACCAATCCTTCATTTGAGCATTCATAGAACCTCTGGTGGGTGTTAAACATTGCTGGAAAAGAGTGTGTTGCAATGAATTTTTTTTTTCCGTGCACACAGAAGGTGGCATCTCCCCTGCCGGCTCCTCGATCACTTCCATACCTCTTGAAAGTGATCACGTGTTTTGTTTCTGTTTTTTGGCTCCACCTTGGGCAGAGTTTGTCTTCGTCGCGGTTTTCTTGGTGCCGCCGTTGGAGAAGGGCTGCTTTCGTTTCTTTGTTGCTACACTCCCCTCGTGGGGCGACACCGATGCAAGCTGTTCGTCAGCGCGTGCCGAGTCGAGTCCGAGCAAGCTCCTGTTCAGGCCTCGGCACAGCCTGTCGCTATCCCATTTCGGGGAGACCTTCGGCACACTCAATTCCTTGGCCAAGCGCAACATCTGGTCATGGTGGAGCGAGCGAAGGATGGGCAGATAATCCCGTTTGGTCGCCTTTTCGCTTGTTTCGCTCCCAGCAGGGGCTTTGTCATCCGTTGTTGCTGAGGGCGAAGTGGGTTCCTGGCCTTCTACGGGCTCATCGGTTTTTTCTTTCTGCCTCTCGTTGTTGCTGCGCTTGGAGGTATGCGTGCGCATCCTCTTGGCTTTTTTCGGTTCATTTTCAGCGCCACGGCTGTTGGTGGTTGCCTCCTCCGCCAGTGATCCTGCAGTCCTCTTTCTGCTCGCTCCGGACCAAGAAGAAGAAGAGGAGGAGGCTTCGGACTGTGCGGTGGGTGATCGTCTTCCTCGAGGGGCGGGTGAATCCTGGGCTGCGTCTTCGAGCAAGGTTTTCTGTGGCGGCACCACCTCGTTCCCCTGGATGAGAATGTCATTGATATCTGCTGAGCGCGCCATTTGGCCCTGATCTGTGCTGCCCACCATTGCGAGGGGGTCGAGAACGGACACCTTCCTGGAGGCACTGCTTTCGTTTGCCTTCGGCTGTTGATCCATCATATTTTTTTCGGCTGTCTTTTGGTGTTCTTCTTCCTTGGCATCCTCCTTCCTCTCTCCTCCTTGCTGATCCTCACTCTTTTTTTGATGATTCATTTCCTCTTCTCTCTTCTTCATCTCTGGTCTCGCCTCTTCCTCCTTCTCGGCCTCTCTTTCTTCGGTTTCATGTTTGTTCATTTTCGCTTGTCCCTGGGTCACCTCCTCCCCCTCTTCTTCCTCGGCCTCTTCCATCTGCTTTTGTTCTTCTTTCTTTTTCTTCTCTTCATCTTCCTTCTTCGCCTCCTCCTTTGCGTCCAAGGCTTCTTCATCCAGTGGCACTGGTTGCTTGTCCTTTCCCTTGTCAGTTGTTTGTTGATTGACAGCAACACTTGCCCTGGAGGCCTCCTCGTTGAGTGGTTGGAGCTCAAGTGCAAGTTGCTCGCTTCGAAATTGGGTGAGGTACTTCTGCAAGCGCTGGAGGGAACAGATCTTGGCCCTCTGTTGTGCGACGGAGTCGTTTGCGGCGAAGATGGTCGTTCGGATAATCTCTTCGCATTTCTGCCGCGCGGCCTTCCTCAACGTCTGAGCCTTCGCCTTCTCCTTGCCGCCTTGCGGTCGCTGCTCGGGGGTAGCGGTGGCTTTCTTTGAGTTATTATCATTTTTCTTCTTCTGCTTCAACCAGTTTTTCCAAAACCTCCTGTTTGGCGTGGAGGAGGCTGCCTGCAAAGCCTTCTCCACGCCACGTTTGGCCAGGAAGTCGTACGGTCCAAGCTTGAATGACTTGGGAGAAATGGATGACGCAGGCGCGTTGCGTGCTCTGTGGACCTCGCGCGCCGAGGCTAGGATCCATGCGAGCAGAGAACGAAGAGCCTCGGATTTTTTGACAGAATTGATCCAGTTGCTCATGGCCACCACATGCCAACGCTCTCCTTCGACCTCGACCTTCTCACCCAGCAATCCTTCCACATATGGGATGGCGAGGCGCCAACACTTGGCTCCGATTTGCACGCCTTTGAATTCCGAAAACCCTTGCCACCTCGAAATCGCCCATTGCACAGTATCGTGGATGCGTGTTTGCTTCTTATGCTCAAGTCCCGACCTCTCTCCGCCTCTTTTGAGTTTGTCCATGGACAGCAGAACCTGCTTCCCCCTTCGAACGTAACTTTTTTTTGTTTCGAGTTTCGATTCCCATAAATGTTGTTGGGTTTGTATTGGTGTGTTGTTGAAGAAGGTGGCGGTGTTTCCGTACAGCTGTCTTTTTGGGGACAATAGAAGGGCAGATCTCCGCACATAACACAAATTTCCTTGCCTTTGGCATTGAAGGACTTTGGGGCTTCGGCCTCCGTTGTGACCCAACCCTCTTCAAAACGAGGATGCGTCCGGCAGGGTGTGCAGAGCATGCAAACCCTCACTCGTCGTGTGCCGACGGGGAGGGAATCGGGGTCCTTGGCCTCCGCACTTCTTTGGCCCATTCCGTTCCACACTCTTTGCAGCCAAGAAGTTTGGGGCCACTGCCCACCAACCTGCGTCTATCCCAAA
>Ga0209915_1003957_pt1 | contig 11520 bp, 7 predicted proteins | sample ThiBiot_750_plan_FD_183952 | JGI IMG/M metagenome (GOLD analysis project Ga0209915, IMG submission 183952) | Wastewater bioreactor microbial communities from Cape Town, South Africa - Thiocy_cont_750_plan (SPAdes) | ecosystem: Engineered > Bioreactor > Thiocyanate-remediating > Anaerobic-Aerobic ... | reverse complement strand
TAACAAAGTTGGAATGGGTTACTGGAGAGCCGGATAACGCGAAAGTGTTACGTCCGGTTCGGCGGGGGGTTGACGCAAAAGTGTCCGGGGTTTAACCCTGGATAACTCGGCGGCTTCCTACCCAGTGTGCCCTGGATGCTGCACGGATCAAGGCCCTGCGAGTGATCGGCTGGTCGGTTTTAGGAGGGGCGCTGCTCTTCCTTTTTGCCCAGCCGCTGGGGGATTTTCTGACCGGCACCTTCGGGGCAAAGTCTTAGATTAGTAGTAAATTCTACTTTACCACTGGTGGTAAATATTACATTTCTACAGTGGTGTCACTTGCAAAGGAGTACAGCGTGAGTTCAATAGTACCAAGTTTGATACAACCAGTCCCATTTCGAGCTTTGACCCGGCAAAAGCCTTCCTGGACCAGGGCGGTAAGACTGGTCCTGGTAATCGGCCTGCTCCTTGGCCTCGCGCTACTCCTTTCCGCCTGCGCCTATCCCGGCCAGGACCCGCCCTGCGTCGGAGCCAATAAAAATGCTGAAGGCTGCGCCGACCCGGTGCAGAAGATTGTGGACGACCAGAACAGCGGCCCCTGGTACGTCTCCTGGGCGCTCGACATCGTTAGAAATCTGCTTACCAGCGTTTCGATCAACTCGGTCCGGCTGGGGGTCAGCGTCTTCTGGCAGGTCTTCACCAATTTAAGCTCGACCGATTTTGCAGCCTGTGGAGCTGGGGGCAGCGGCAGTCCGACCTGTTCAGTTGTTAGCGTTTTTACTATGGTCAACACCATCGCGGTTATCTTCCTTCCGGTTATTTTGACCTACAAAATCTTTAAGGGCTACTTCCTGGGCGGCCTGATCGAGTCACTGCATGAAGGTTTCTTGTCCTTTTTCCCGAAAATAATAATCGGCGGGTTCGCCATGTACTTCCTGGCCGTGCTGTTTTCGGGCGGCTTTGGCATCTCGAATATCCTGTTTGATGCCATTATCGGCGGAGGCCAGTCCCTTAACGACATCTCGAAGAACCTTATAGGCGACTGCCCCAGCGGCAACGTCTGCGGGGCCGGGATTGGCAGCGTCGGTGACGTGAAGAATATCGGCCTGTTGCTTTTTATGACCCTGATCTGCCTGGCCGCTTCGCTAGTCTTCATCGTACTGGGACTGGTTTTCTTCCTGCGGACCATCATTATTTTTATCCTCTTCGCAATTAGCCCACTGGCGGTCGTGGCCGGGCTGACCGAAGAATTCAAGCCCTGGTTCGGCCGCTGGCTGTCCAGCGTCCAGGCCATGCTGATCGCGCCCTTGCCTGTAGCTATTTGCTTCGCCCTGGTGAAGGCTTTCACTGGCGCTATCCCCTCGGCCAGCGGGGATCCGGCCGGTTTCATCCTGCAACTGGTCTACATTATTAGCTTCCTGGCTATCGGAGCCATCCTGATGTTCAAGATTGCCGGGTCTGTGGGTGGTATGGCCTTCGGCCTGGCCGCCGCTGGCCTGGGAGCGCTGACCCAGGGAGCAGTCAGCGCGGCGCTGGGCAAAGACGCTGAAACAACCCAGAGCAGCGGCCAGGTGACAAATAGCGGGTCCGCGAGCGGCCGCAAAGGTGGACATAACAACCAGGCCCCAGGTGCAGCTACTTCCCAAGATAATGATAGTAGCGGGACAGCCGACAGTCCGGCTTCAGGTGTAGTGGTCAGTTCTTCCGGGGGAGGTTCGCCTGCCCTGGCGACCGCCGGAGCCGAGCAGCAACAACGGCAGTTACTGGCGGCCTTACGCAGCCTTAACGAGAATATGAGCTCTACCACCACTCAGCGGACTGTCGCAACTTCAACCCAAACCGGCGACCGGCGGTATCACCTGGCCCGGACGGCCGGCTTCAACATGCAAAACGCCTTTATCTGGACCGGTACGGAACTCGGAGTTAACGCCCCTTATTTTCAGTTCCCGCCGCCAAACGCCAGCAGCCGGACCACTTCGGTTTCCAACACTGTTATCGAACACAAAGGCAGCAAAACTTACAGCGTACCTCAAAATCTTTTAGAGGAAGGCGGTTCAACCGGACCGGTTGCTCCAGCGCTGCCAGCTCCGCCGGCGCAACCTCAAGTAGTGACCGGTGTTACTCCGCCGCCCGCCGTGCCAGCTTCACCTGCTGTTATCAGGACAGGCAGCCCTGGTCCGGCCAGTCAACCGCTAGCGGATCCAGCGCCGGTGCAGGCCCCACCCAGGAGGTTAAAGGTTAATAACGTGATACCCATTCCTTACACCCAGGCGCGCAACACCGACCCATTTATCGGCAGCGCCAGTGAACAAATCGATTAGGCTTGATAAGGAGCAATAGCAGCAATGGACGATAACGAAGTTGAGTATAGACTGCCGGCCAAAGTGCTGACCAACCGCGACCCGATACTGATGAACCGGCTCTCAATCCGGGAATTTCTACAATGGCTATTTTTCTTTGGCCTGATCTATCTGGGTTTTAACTTTTTGCCATTCGATTTCTATATTCGCATGGTAATCGCTACTTGCATCGCTATGTTCGCTTTTCTCTTCATTCATGCCCCGATCAATGGCCTGGCCGGTATCGAATGGCTCTACATCTGGCTCCGTTACCGGCTGGAAAAGCGGCAGCACCATACCCAGCCGCCCTTAAGCCTGGCTCTGATAACCAGCCAGCGGCCGACTATCCAGGTTGCGATGTCTCTGGCTGACCGGGCTAAACCACCGGCTACTGAAACTTACACTCCGCTAGAAGGCGAGCTTTAATCATGCTGCAATTAGAAGAAAAAGAAGTAGAAACAGTAACTGAGATAGAGGTTGAACCTGCTGAAAACGAGCTTTTAACCACCCCGGATGTGCTGCCGATCAAGGGGATCGGCCGGGGCTGCCTGGCCCTGGCTGGAGGTGGTTTCTCTGTAGTAGGTAAGCTCGAAGGCCAGGACATTAAGCTGATGAGCTTCCATGAGAAGGGCGGTATTGTCCGGCGCTTCGGCCAGATCTTCAATTCCATGAACGGCCCGTTTGCCTTCTATTGTGTAAGCAAACCCCGCGACATGCGCTCCTACCTGTCCGAGCTGGACCGCAAGCGGGCTGCCGAACTGAACCCCCACCGGCGGCAACAATACTGGGTTGAAAGTAACTTTATCAGTAAGCTGAGCGAAGGCAATTCTCTGACCCAGCGCGACTTTTACTTTTCGGTTAACGCTACCGCTCACGACCTCAAGAGTTCGGCTGATTTGGGGGAGGAAGACGACGATAAACCCAGAGGTTTATTCCAGACTTTCACTTCACGCCTAAAAGAAGTGCTGGGCCAGGACCAGAGCCAACCTAACTTAAAGGAAGTTGGCGGGGTAAAACGCGCTTCCAGGACCGGCGACGAGCGGGTACCAGCCCACTTGTCAGATGCTATTCTTTTTAAGGGTCAATCGCTGGCCGACCAGTTTAATAATAACGGGATGCCGGCCAGACTCCTCGGTTCGGAGGACCTTATTTACACTCTCGGCGGCATTCTCGGCAGCGCCACAACGAGCATTACCGGCCGGGCCAGTAGCCCACTCTTTAGAATTGGCGGCTTTGCCCTTGAGGAAAAACCGAATTACCTGAAGCTGACCGATACCGCCAGCGGCACCAGCTCCTTTGTGGGCAGCCTGTACGTTACCGATTTCCCCAAGCACCTGCGGCTGGGCGCCCTGTTCGAAATTATCCGGTTTAAGGATATTCAGATGTTTATGGCCTTGCATGTAAAACCTCTGGCTAACCAGCAGGCCGAGAACAAGCTAAAGAACCGCCAGCAAATTCTCTGGGCCGTGGCGGCGACTGACAACAGCAGCGCCGGTGACATGAGCCGCAGCTACAAGATCGAGAGTATCAAGGACCTCAGAAACGTCCTCGCAAGGGGCGACGCTCGCCTCTTCAGCGCCGGGATCCGCATCAGCGTCCGGGCCAACACTCTCAAGAAAATGCAGTCAGACCTGCGCCGGGTGGCCCAACGGCTAACCGAAATGGGTTACCCGGTGGCGACGGCCATTCGCAATCAGCGTCGGGCTTTCTTTTCTTCCCTGCCGCTGGGCCTGGACCTGCTGGGCCAGGAAAACTTCATGGCCGACCGGACCCTCCACCCGAATATGACCGGCGAGAACCTGGCCTGTCTCATGCCTAACTGCATTGTGGACGCTTCCCAGTACGGCGGCATCATACTGGGAGTGAACAAAGCGGACGGCTCCCTTGTGACCTTTAACCGCTGGCTGCAAATTAATCCCCACACGATAATTATCGCGACTACCGGCAGCGGCAAGACCGTTGCAATGTTGATTGAAATGCTCCGCGAGATGTTGAAGGACCCGGCGCTCCAGGCGTTCTATATTGACCCGCAGGGCGTGCTGAGTAATTTCGCCCGCCTGGTAAACGGCACGGTCCTGGACCTGGGGCCAAAAGGCAATGCCATCATTAACCCGCTGGACCGCTTTGTCCTCAACGGCCACCCTGAAGAAATCGGAGAGCGCCTGAACTTCTTATTTGCCCTGGTAGAACTCATGACCCGCGCCGAGTTATCCGCTACTGAGCGCAGCACCATCACCAGGGCCGGTAAACGCCTCTACCATCATTTTGAAGAAGGCGAGAGCATGTTAAGGATCTTGGAACTGACCTTCATGAACAACTCGCTTTATGCTCCCTTGCGGCCTTTCCTTAGAAGTTACCTTGACCCGCAAACCGGCGAGCGCAAGCCAGGGGTGATGGTTCAACTAAAAGGGATTTACGACCGCCTGCGAGAAAAGTACAAAATTCCCTCGACCGGCCTGGTGCACGGCCAGGGCCTTGGGAAAAACTACAAGCGCCCGATCTGCACCCTGGGCAGTGACAACCGCTGGTATTACGCCGGGGCGGGCGAGACCAGCGAGCCTTTTGTGGAGCCTGAAAGCTTGAAGTCAAGAAAGGCGCACGACCCGATCCCGGCGGCGGTCTGGTACCCGGAGCCGACCTGGTTCAAAGAACTGGCCGAAGACTTTAGTAATCAGGTCCAGGATGAAGGAGTGTTCGACAGCCTGGATTTAATGGCACTGAGTAGTGCCATTCGTGACAGTTTTGTCGAGTTAAAGATGGGTATGCCAATCATGAGCGATTTAATGCCCTTCCTGGCGGCCGAGGGCGCGGTCAACCTTGTCAATAACCTGGAGCAGTACGTTGACCCGGAAGTATTCGGCAAGATGTTCAACGGTTACACCAACGTGGCCCTGGACCGCCGCTTCATCTCCTTCAACGTGCGCGACCTTGGCGAAGAGCTGCTGAGGCCTATCCGCATCTTTCAGGCAATCAACTTTACCTGGGGTATGGTCAGGGCCGTTAACCGGCCAAGGATGTTCGTGGCCGACGAATTCGGAATTTTAGTACAAAATTTCCATGAGGTCGGTGATTATATGAAGAACCTCTTCATGCGCGGCCGCCACTTCAACCTTTCGATGACAGTGATCGTACAAAACGTTACCTCGCTCCTGGACTACCAGGCCGCTCTGCAGTGTGTCGAGAATGCCGACCGGGTAATCCTTATGCGCCAACAAAAGAGCGCTATTCACCGGCTCAAAGCTCACTACGATCTAACCGACGGCCAGGTACATACCCTCCTGGGAGCCGAGCCAGGCGAGGCCCTGGAGAGAGTGGATAACCGCTGGATCCACGTCAAATATTCGATAGACCCGCAGCACCTTAAAGCATTCGATACCCGGCCCCAGCAAACCCGCGAGGTTCAGGATTCCAGCCCGCAAGAACTGGCTTTATGGAGGTAACCGGTCAGCATGTCTAGCAAGAAGAACAAACAGGTTGAGAAAGCCATTCTTGCCAGCCTGGGCGGGGCAGCGCTGCCGGTAATTGGCGCTATCGGGCTGATTATCCTGGTGGTTGTAGCCATCCTGGCCGCTGCCGGCAGTATTCTGGGCTGGCTATGGGGCGGCGGTTCACCCTCGGAGGAAGGCAGCGCCCAGAAAACACCTTCCGGCGAGGTTCAGTTCTGGACCCCTACCCCGATACCGGAGGCCTGCTTCGTCACTCCTACCCCGGTAAGGATTACCCTGCCACCTGAGCCGGTTAACACGCCCGGACCGGGCGAAACACCACTGCCGACCAACACATCCGGCATCGGCTTTTTGCCAACTCCCACAGCCTGCCCGCCGCCGAGAGATACCTGGCCGACGCCTGACCCGCGCTACACGCCGCTGCCGGCCGGATTCGGCCCACACGGCTCACCCTTCCGTTCGCCTTATGTGGTGACTCAGCCTTTCGGCTGCACCGACTTTCCAGAATTTAAGGACCAGACCTGCGCTACTTCCACCGGCGGGGCAAAGCCCTGGTTCCACCGGGGCTATGACATGGTGAGCGTGGGAGATAAGACCGTTTACGCCACTATTGACGGCCAGACTACTTTTGCCGGTTTTCAGAATGATGGTTTCGGCAACCGGGTTTATGTAAAGTCCGGCCAGTTCCTGGTGATCTATCCGCACCTTAGCCGGATCCTGGTGGTTACCGGCGCTCCAATTCAATGGGGCCAGCCTATTGGAGTGGAGGGCAGCACCGGTTATTCCACCGGCAGCCACCTGCACTATGAAATTCATATCAATGGAGCCTGGGTTAACCCGGTGCCTTATCTCGAAAGGTAATTTTTTATGCTGATCTTTAAGTCTACCTGGTGGATATTGGCCGTAATCTGGTTACTATTTACTGTTTTTGTAGCCGGTGCAATGGTCCCGGCGAAGGCGCAGACCCAGGCAATTTTAACTATAGTGCTGCGGGACTCGCATGGTACCCCGCTCGAAGGGGTAACAACCGAAGTTCTTTCCTACGATTGGGGCCTGGAACTGGGTATGGCTTACTCGGTAATCGCGAAAGGTGAGACTGATAAAAACGGAGTAGTCGCCTTTGACAGCACGCCCTGGCCGTTCTCAGGCTACCGGGTAAAGTTTACACCGACGGACCACACCAAGCCCACCAGTGCCTGGTTCCTGCCTGACAGCGATAACCAGTACCGCGGCTACCCTGGTATCTCTACCGGCGGCGTTACTGAAACTCAAAAGTTTGTCCTATCGGGCAGCGACGGCCTGATCTATAACGACCTCTCAAATGATGGCGAACTGCCCCAGTACCAGCGCGACCCGGTAGGCGGCCTGGAAAACCCCAGAGTTAGCGTGATGCCCGGCCAGAACTTCCTGGCGAGTGTTGCGGCTGCCACCGCCACCGCTGAAGCCAGGGGCGAGCCAACTCCAACCCTACCCCCTCCGGCCGCCGCATCGCCCAGGCCGGGGCAGGTTCAGAGCGCCCTGACTGTTACGCCTGGCGCTACTCAGAACCAGGCCAGGGCAGTTAATACCGCCACCACAGCGGCCCAAACAACAGTAGCCCAAACAACAAGTCAGACAACATCTGTTGTAGCAGGAGCTGCGGCGACAACCCCGCCGGTTACTAATTCCAGCACCAGCACCAGCGCCAGCGTCACTACGGCAGCCGGCCAGACAGTGGCGCCCAGCTCTCCGGTAACCCGGACAATTACCAATAGCAGTGGCAACAACCTGGTTGTTTCAATTCTGCTAGCCGTTCTTGGCCTGGCCTGTTTAGCTCTCTTCTGGAAATTCCGCTTCAAAATTTACCAGCTAATCGGTATCGAAATTGTACCTGGGAAGAAACAAAAACAAAGTGCAAATCCACCCAAAAGCCAGACAACCGGGGAAAGTAGTAAGAAAGGTAAGCACCAATGATAAATCTATTCAGAAAAAACTCGGCAGCGACAAAGCCAATCCAGGAAGCTGCGCCAGCGCCCGCCGCTCCTGCTAAGTCTAGACCGGCCCGGCAGCAAGCCTTTGCCGAGCAGACCATTGATTACCTCAAAACCGCCGAGCCGGATGACGTTTTAGAGCTAATGCTGCCCAGGCTGGTGATCGAGCAGCAAACCCGCCTGGCTTCGACCGCCAGGGAGTTAGAAGAAATCGACCAGAAACTGGCTAAACTTTATGTCTCCAGAGAGGACGTTTACAGCGTAATGGCTCAAAACCAGGCTAACGGCGTGGCCGACTTTTAAGAATTTCAATAGAAGCAAAGCAGGTGACTGAAATGTTGAAGAAACGAACGGCCGGCCAGGCCCTGGCCGCGCTGGTGATTGCTGCGGTTCTGGCCGGTTTTCTCTTCTGGATAAGTTTCGCTCAGAGCCGGGCCGCGACGGCCGTCTGGGCTCCGCCCGCAATTCTTTTGCCTTACGTTGGAGATAATCCGAGCCTTTGTGTCAACCCGCTGGACTCGACTATGACCTATTTCGCGGGTAGCGGCGGTTATGGTATGGCGGCCGGGAGTGAAGGTAATAACTGGCTGAACGGGACTTTTACCAAGCTCAGTGACCAAAAGGGTAGCGGTGATTGTGCCTATGACGAATTTGGCACCTTGCACGCGGTCTGGTCGTTGCGAAACGCAGCCGGTAATTACAACATTTATTACAACTCGGTCCAAAAAGGCTCCGGCAATATCCCGCTTTACCGTAACCTATCCCAGGAAATTTACGGCCAGGACAAGTACACCATCAAGGCCGATATAGCCGTTTCAATTCTCCAGCACAAAGTGTTCATCACTTACCAGGAGCGGCGCGAAGGCGGCGACGCCCTGATGTTTATTGAAAGCGCCAACCAGGGCGGCACCTGGAGCAAACCGCTTCAGTTAGGTACGCTGTCTGGTTACCGGCCGGCCGAGCCAGACATTATCGTTGACAAGGCCGGCCTGCCTCATGTCTTCTATGGAGTCTTTAATGAGAGCGGTCCTTCTATTATAAACCACCGGATGCGCCGCGCTGACGGAAGCTGGACCGCTCCTGAGAATATCACCGGCAACAACCTCTCCCGGCCGATCTGGACTCAGGCCGAGCTAGACCCGGTTAGCGGCGACATCTATGTTAGCTGGGTGGAAATCCAGGCCGGAATATCCCGCTGGAACGCTGCCACCGGCAAGTGGACCAGTCAGGAGAACGTCACCAATGCCGGTGGCAGGGCTTTCTTCCCGACGATTGCGGTGAACTCTCAAACAGGCACCGTCTGGATGATCTGGCAGGACGGCCAAATCCTATGGACCCGCCAGAGCCTTGACCACGGCCAGACCTGGCAGCCCAGGGAACTAGCTGTAGACCTGGGAGCCGCCAAGATCGGCCGGATGTACGGCCTGAAGGCTCGCTCGACCAGGGGCATTATTTACCTATTAATTTCGGGTGATCAGCTCGACCCGCTTTATTATGTAGGTCCGACCCTCTTTTTGATGACCTTCAACCAGAGTATCAATTCCCAACCGGTGAGCCCTACACCCGTTATAACGAATACTCCGGGCGGTACCAGCACGCCGGTTATAGCGCCGACTATAACGCCCCAACCAACAGTTACTCCGCAGCCGACCGCAACCCCGCAGCCGACGGCTACTCCCCAACCGACCGCTACGCCAATGTCCCTTTTACCTTCTGTTGCGCCAACCCAGGTTGCCGCTATAAGTAGTACGGTAGCATCTACTACAGCGCCACAAGTGTTACCCGCTACAATATCACCAGTGGTAATTACCACTATGCCACCAGCCACCGCTACTCCACAGCCAAAGCCAACCGCTACCCAGGCCCAACAAGGTGCGCCAGCGGCAGCTCAGGCCCCGGTGCTTGTGGCACCTACGCCAACGCCGGTGCCACCAACAGCTACACCGCTACCGACGGCTACCCATGCGCCTGACCCAACCGCGACCGCAACTTTAGCGACTGAAGCAGTGCAGGCAACCGCTCAGGCCCAGGCGCAAGAACAGGCCACCGCAAACCAACCGAGCCTGTTAGTGCCGCTCGCGCCACCTGGTAGCGGCGGGAAAGGTCCGGAGCTGGTACTTCCAACCGAAACACCTTTGCCGACCTTCACCGTCGCCGCGCCGCCTTCCCCAACCGCTGCAGCCGCTACCAGCACGGCCAGACCAACTGCTACTTTTACAGCAGGCGTAACGGCTGCCGCAACCGCCCAGGCTTCAAACGACCAGGCTTTGCAATCAGCGCCCGCTCCTGCCCCAACTGCCCCGCCACCACCGGGCGCGCTCTGGGTTTTACCACTCGGGCTGGTCCTGGCCGGCAAAGGCTTCTTGAATTTGTTGGGAACTCTTTTAAAGCCGTAAGGAAGATTAAGGGATATGACAACTAGAAAAAGAAATACTAATAACCCCTATTTGACCGGGATCGTGCCGGATAACGCCGAACGGCGCACTGTGGGTACCGAAATTAAACGGCTGCTGGGGAGTCCTCGGCGATTGCTGGAAACATATCTATTCGTATTATGGCCTTTGTTGTTGGCGCTATTCGATGGGCTTGATCTGATGACGAGCTGGCTTTATTCCCTATCCCACCACAACCAGGCCGATCACCGGCCGGTGATCATGTTGCTTGACTGCGTGCTGTACCAGACTAAAAATCTTTGTAAGGGCCTCGTCTGGGCCAGCCCGGCCAGCCCTAAAAAGTTGGCCCTGTATCCCTTTCACGATGTGGAACTGATTAGCCGGTTCGAGCCGTTTCCTATCATCGGGTATTTTGCCGTCGCGGCTATATCCTTCGCGGCTATCGGCAACCCCAACGCCGCCAATATCGGTCAAAACTTGAAAATGGTTTTTGGATTTGGTAAGGCTGGAAAAAAGAAAGGTAAGGAAAATCTTTTCGATCTGACCACACAGCCGGAAAGGGGGCCGGTTCCTCGCGCCGTTTTCAACCCTGACCGGCCAGAAGAGTTCTGGCGCACCTATATGCTGCTGGGCCAGTACACCCCACGATATTGGGAGAGCGATCCGGGCTACTTCTGGTTTGATAAGACGGCCAGGCCCGTTCCTTACTGGTTAAGCCTGCCTATTATGCGTACCGGGTTGGTTATCGTTGCCCCGCAAGGCAGCGGCAAGACCGCATCAGTCTTCAAACCGCTCCGCAATTTTATGGAGCGCAGCGGTTCAATGGCATTTTTTTACGATGTAAAAAGTAGCGAAAATACCAACGGAACCGGGACCGACTTCCCGCCAGAACTCTTTAACCTGAATTTTGACGCGGCGCGGGCCGACTCTATCAAGCTAAACGTCTTCTCCGGCCAGACGCCGGCTCAGGCCGGGGAGCGGTTAGCCGAGGCCCTGATACCGGACCTGGGTGGCGATAAAGCTTATTTCTCAAATAACGCCAAGTCGGCCATGGCGACCATCGTAACCTGTTACCACGCCAGTTATAAGGTCTACCCGACCCTGGTTCAAATTCTTAGCTTCCTGAGCGACACGGAAACTTTAGAAGATCTGCACGGCCAGCTAGTTTCCAGGCTGGGCAGGAAAAATTATCAAGAAGCTTTCCGGCTTTCCACGCTGCTCCGGCGGGTTATCAGCCTATCCGAAAATAAGAATTCCGATACTCTCGGTAGCCTGGCAACCGCCCTGGAACCGCTGGTGACAGATGTGGCCGCCCGCCTGCTGGTGACCAATCCTGAACCAGGCGCTTTCACCATAGATGATCTTTTGAAGGAACCCCGGCTGGTCCGGCTGG
>Ga0209915_1003956_pt1 | contig 11536 bp, 9 predicted proteins | sample ThiBiot_750_plan_FD_183952 | JGI IMG/M metagenome (GOLD analysis project Ga0209915, IMG submission 183952) | Wastewater bioreactor microbial communities from Cape Town, South Africa - Thiocy_cont_750_plan (SPAdes) | ecosystem: Engineered > Bioreactor > Thiocyanate-remediating > Anaerobic-Aerobic ... | reverse complement strand
GTGTATTGAAAGAACTTAATTTGATCGAAATTCACAAAATGATTTGATCTTATGAGTGCGTCTTTGACAAAAAATATTTCGATTAATTTTTAGAAAAAAGATGATATGCATATCCGTGTTTTCGAGACGTAGAATTGGAATAAAATGATTGATTTCATTCGAAAGACGCTCATTTACTTCGTAAATCCCAAAAAGAAAACTTCCTGATTTTTCTACTGATTTTTGAAAAAAATTCTCCTGATAAACTCCTGATTTTTCGTAAAGAACTACTGATTTTTAAATTTTGGATTTGGCAACCCTGACTGTGTGGCTGCTTTGGACGAATCACATGAACTTCTGAGCATGTTTCAGCAGCTACACGCAATGCTGCTTGCTTGATCATTTCATATACATGTTCTTCATGTTGACTCCATGACTCGCGCTTCGTTACTGCACCGGCACCACCACCACCTAGAACTTGATCTTCATCTTCATTATAATATTGATTAAAATTGATTAGCCACGGCCCAAAAGAGGTAAGAAAATTCTGAATATGCTGTTGTAATTGATCATTTGACATAATGTATTGATAAAGGTTGTTTTTTTTGCAATCTGCGTAATTGTTGTCAACTGACTGGCGATTATTTCACAAGTGTTTCGTCATTTCTTCGTTTTTTCTTTTCTTATATTCTGCCAATAGTGCCTCTTTGTCCTTGATGTCGAGAAAAACTACACGTGGGCGTGGGTATTTGTATTTCATTAGAATTTGAGTATATGTACATGGATTTTAAGTGATTAGGAAAGGAAACGAAAAAAATCATTTGTTAGCTGGCACATTCTTTCAATATGGAACATGCATGTATAGATGGCGCTATCCTGAGGGAAACCAATATAATCCGATTAATTATGTAATTTCGACAACAAAAAGCGGAATTCTATTCAAAATGAATTATTACTTGTTCGATTTTCTTTATACTTCTTACAAATATTCATGATCCATTGCATAGAAAATTATTTCAAGAGAATAATGGTGAACAACAACAACGATATTGGTGCATTATTGAATATCTATCGACATTCTTACATATTTATAATTCATTTATAACTATATTTCGTTTTATTTTACCATTTATTATTAATTTTAGTTCAACACTTATAATTATTTTTCTAAAAACGAAATAACAAGTTAATATTTCATTAGTTTCCTCATCATTAACACTTATTATCTTTGTTTTACCATCGTCAACTTATAAACAAGCTTTTCGAACAGTAATTAGTCAACTTCTTGAGGGTGAGATATGTTAATTTGAAGATATTAGTTGGTATATAAAATGCATTCCCTCACCCTCAACTAGTCATCAAACTCATCGGTTGGTATTTTCCCTCTTAATGCATGAATAATCAGTATATTAAAAATATTGATTTCAATACAAAAAAAATCACCGACGTTACTCAATAGTCCAGATTACTGATTGGTTAGAATCGAGAAGTATTTGTCGATGAAACGAATAACTCAGCAGTTCTGACTATTTCGTTATTTGATCGAAATCCACCAGCCACTAAAACATAACCGTTGTGTAAGACTGATGCAGTGTGCAACGACCGCGGTGTTCCCATTTCCTGAACACTCGTCCATATTCCCGTTGATGAATAGTAAATCTCAGTAGTATTTATAGGAGCGATGTCCCCATTGTAATAAACTTCACCACCAGCAACTAAAACGTTTCCATTGTGTAATAAAGAAGCTGTATGGAATATTCTTGGATATTTCATATCTCCAGTAAGCGTCCATAGTCCTGTTGATGGATCATATAACTCTGTCCGATTCATAACAATTTCATTTCCGCCTATACCGCCGATAATTAATACCTTTCCATTTTTTAATGTTACAGCAGCGTGACCTGCCAGTGCCTGACTTATATCACCAGTAGATGTCCAAAGTCCGGTCGATGGATCACATAGTTCGCTCGTTTTTGTTGTATATGATACATTGGTCATTCCACCAACAACCAATGCTCTTCCATCGAATAGAATTGATGCTGTATGAAATGCTCGTTTTTGGGTCATGTTACCAGTCATCGTCCACAATTCTGTTGATGGATCATATAATTCAGCTGTATTTGATACGTTACCGTTATCGTTAAACCCACCAACAACTAATACTTTTCCATTCAATAATGTTGACGCTGTATGATAGATTCTGTTTTCATTCATAGATTGAATCAGAGTCCAATTTCCAGACATTGGATCATAAAGCTCAACACTGTTGTCGAATGTAGAACCATTAGTTTCTCCATCTCCACCAGTTACTAACACTTTTCCATCCAATAATTCGGACATTGCGTGAAAGCGTCGTCCATAGTGTATACTGCCTGTCGGTGTCCAAGCTTGTGTTGATGGATCATATAATTCAGTTAGAAACAAGAACTCACTCATGCTTAACCCACCAACAATTAATACTTTCCCGTTACTCAAAACTGCTGCTGTGTGCAGTGCTCGTATATTCGCCATAGATGCAGTATAAATCCATTCTAGACATAAAACGAACTCAAATTTCATCATTCCTTTGTTGTAGTTTACCGGACTCATCAGTCGTTGCTACAGATTGTTTCAATCCAAACAATCGTCTATTCAATAACTTTGTTTTGAAACTATTTGAAGTAGTAGTTAACAATGTTGCCATTAAAACCAAGCAAACTATGAAATTATTATAAATTTCTCGACTCCTCTGATTCTAACAGAAATCTTACCGTATATAAACTTTGAATGCATGTTTTTCGTATTTCAGAATGAATTCAAAATGTGAAACATTTATATTTCTTTAGATCACGCTATCTGATAAATACTAAGATAAACAATGACGTCTTCTATTCGCGTTACGAAACGCAAAGTAGAACAAAGCACATTATGAGTCATCAAAATTTTTTCGTTTTTTATTCTATTAATAAGTCTTTCCTTGGGATTTGTATGCGGTTACGAACAATTCTTTAACGTTTTCTTCATATTACCATTATCGAACGCCTTGATTTGTGTGCCATGTTATATTATTCATATACAGATATAAATACTTTTTTTTATTAAAACATCTACGTATGTACGAGAAGACAAAATAGCTACTAGTAAATTTGAACTCTCCACAACATTCTATCTGATTCTTCATTGATTGATGTTCGCGTGGTGCTTGAGCACAATAAAGCATCACATATTGCGGAACATAGTCATTGTAGAGACCTGGTTGAATTTCTAATAAAGATCCAAATTGTGAATATTCTTGTTGATCAAGTGAATTTAAAGGTTGTTGAATAACAATCATACCGAATTGTTGCATTAACATTTTCATGCAATCGCAATCCAATTGAGAAACATTCATTTTACGGTTCAAATCGAGCTGATTTACGACTAACAATCGATAAGTTCAATGATGAAACTTTCAATTCCGATTGTTCACTCTTTGTAATTTGAACAAAACACCAAAGTTAATCTTTGAATATAATTGGAATATGTTCATTTTTGAAATTGAATTTTTTTCTCGGCATTAAATTGAAACTACCATCGGTATTAATAACTAAAACATTGTGCCACGGAGTTCTTAACATTGTTGCTGATCGATCTGATGAATTGAAAAACGAATATGATTTGGATAATGTTGTTTGAGAATATTGGTTAATGCGTCATTTCTTCGAATCATTGATTCTTGTATCAATATAATTCGTCATACTATCCCAACTGATATGAGTCATTGTCATTGAAAATATTTCAAGAGACTTTCATATTTTGCAATATCTTCCACCAATTAAATCGCCAAAAACTCGTCCGTCAAACCAAATTCGAATGTGACAACCAGGTTGATAGAGAAAACTAACTTGTCGACAGATGTTATTCAGATGCTGCAAAGCGTACAATTCTCCAGCATCGGGTAATTTGCCTGTGACTTTGTCGAGATTAGGTGATTTACAAGGAAATGCTGGAAGAAGAAATTCAATTGGTAGATTTTGTTGAATAAATCTCCTTCGGATACTAATCGAATTGATAGAAGTTGTTCTTCAAAAATACCAACAATTTGGATTTCTAAAGATGGCATGTAATTTTATTAAACAAGTAGTGGAGGGGTATCAAAGTTCTTCCCATAGAATTTAAGAATTTTGCGATTGTATATTTAGCTATTTTTATTTTCACATAAACTAAGTGAAAAGAAAACTGAAGCTCTATACAGAAATATGTCCATTACACAAGAATTTTGCCAGAAATCTGAATTCACATGAGAATTGTGCATTTGAATACATCACTTCTATCGGCAAAGAAAAATTCTTATCAGAACTATGTTTTTTTCAGCAGATTTTCGCTAGAATTCTTAAATCATATAAGAATTATTTATTTGAATACGATTACCATTTCAATAAACCAAAATTCTTTACAGAATTATGCTCATCAAAACAGAATTTTACAAGAATTATGATCATCAAAGGAGAATTTTGTATTCTATAAAGAATTTTATTTTTATCAAGACTGATCGAATTCTAGTAAAATTCTCCTTTGATGAGCATAATTCGATTAGAATTTGTTATTTCTGAATTAAGATGACCATATTGTTATTCATAGAATTTTAGATCGAACAAAATCAAGAAATGAAGCTATTATTAAAACAGAATAGCAAAATTCTAGAATTCTGCTTGGGAGGAATTTTGCCACTGCTGCTGATATGATGGATTGAAACTTAAAAATGTAGTTTGATTTTTATTGTCATTTATTTCATAGAAATCAAAAGAAATCTTCTACTGACCTTGTTTGATTTTGAAATAGACGTATGGTGATCGCACTGACAGTTGATCATAACGATGAATGATTAATGTTCTGTTTCTATTTTTAAACACGATGATTTGTTTCGTTATTTATTCTGCATTTTAAAGTTCGAATAACGGTCGCGTACCCTTCAAACTCTGATGAATAATCAAAATGTAAATAATATTTCAGGTTGCGCACGTCAAACGAAACCTGACATCAATGAGTTATTTTGAAAACGACACTAATCTTATAATAAAACTAGAAAGCTGTTTGTTACACGATTGAATTTATTAATCAAATTTTGAACACCCTCAAATTGATGATGCTAGAGAAAGATTAATTCAATAAACTCTTCACATTTCTCTTTGAAAGAATAACAGTGGATCATAAATAGATGTCACCGTTTCGAAAAATGAGTTCGTGCGTGATTGGCACTCACATAGAAACATTTTTTACATTGAGAAAATAAAATAAACAAATGGTTTTGTTACATGAACTACCGATTGAATTCATCTATCGAATTCTTGATCATCTCGATCAATTTCATATTTTATGTTCAATGAAAAACATTTCTCTTCGGCTTAACAAAATCATTGATACTTATCCTCGATATCAAGTAAATTTCATCGGAATTTTCCTTTCAACTTTAATCTTCTATAGAAACTTACTGCATGGAAAATTTGTAACCAAGAACTTGATGATATAACACCACAAAATCTCGCTAATGCTTTGAGAAATAATACGGTGATATTTTCACTCAATCATCTACGTACTTATCTGTTGTTGTTGTTTTTTTCACTCGTAGATAACGACTACACTTGAAATTATTGGTACAAATCGTTATATCTATCATCTTTGTATCGGACCAGCTCAAGTCAAATATTTGTCTCATTCTTTGAAATATAATTCAGTGAGTTTCAATCGGTCTTGAAAATCTCGTCTATTAATTATGCACAATAAAGACACTCACAACACTTATCATCTACAGCAATGCAATCGGAGATCTCGGAGCACAATATTTGGCTAATGCCTTGAAAAGTAACACGGTAATTTTCTTACACACATAGTTTTCTTTTTTTTTTATTAAATTATTATATTGAAAGACATTGACTACACTTGATCTTTACGCAAATGCAATGGGAGATGTTGCCGGGCAATATTTTGCTGATGCATTGAAAACAAACTCAGTAATTTAGATTCTCATAAATATCATATTTGGCTTTATTTTCAATTTACAGATACTTGTTACCTTCAATTTTCGATATGAGAAAATCGGACCTGTTGGAGCGAAACATTTTGCTGATGCTTTAACAATCAACAAGGTGTTTTGAATAGTATTTTCCTCTATTTCGTGATTTTCTTGTTGAAAATTAGACACTAACAACACTTGATGTTAGTGGCGGTCAAATTGGCGATGAAGGCGCTCGATATTTTTCTGAAGTCTTAAAAATGAATACACTACTCGTCACATTGAATTTAAACGATAATGATATTCGAAATAATGGCACACGAAATCTTGGTGAAGCTCTCAAAATGAATAAAGTAATTTGACTCTTGTCTCCTATGTCAATCTGTTACATATTTCATTAGACACTCACAACATTGGGACTTGCAGGAAATGAAATAGGTGATGTTGAAGCTGAGTATTTAGCTGATGCTTTGAAAGCCAACACAGTGATTCTATTTATGAACTGAATATGCTGTATAATCATCTGATTTCTTAACACATAGACACTTATCTCACTCGATATTGCTGGAGGATGGAACAGACAAAGTCGAATCAAACATACTGGTGCACGATGTCTTGCTGATGCATTAAAACTGAGCACAGTCACTCTCACTAATCTAAATATAAGTTGTAACGAAATTGACAATCTTGGAATACAATACCTAAGTGATGCACTCAAGACAAACAAAGTGATCTAAATTGTATTATCATGTATTTCAATAGCCTCTTTTTGTCCATATTTAGACACTTATCTCCTTGAATCTTTCCTCCAATCGAATTAAAAATGGTGACATAAGATATTTAACCGATCTGTTGAATCCTAACAAGGTAATTCTTATTTCGAAATATTTTAATTATATGCGGACACGGACAATGTTATATCAAGACACTCACTACACCGATCCTCCATCAAAATGAAATTTCAAGTGATGGAGCAAAATTTGTTGCTGATGCTTTGAAGATTAACAACGTGACTTTAAGATTACGATCTGATATTCATATGTTTTCATATATCTAGACGCTCACCACACTGAACTTCTCTTCTAGTTCTATTGGAACTATTGGCGCAATATATCTTGCTAATTGTTTGACAACTAATAAAGTGATTTCATGACTAGAGCAAACAATATATTCTCCTATTCATCTACTTTTCTGTATCTGCAGACACTTACCACACTCGACCTTTATTCTAATAAAATCGAAGATATTGGAGCACAATATTTAGCTGATGTTTTAAGAACAAATTCAGTACGCAATTCTCATCCGAGTTTTATCCTTTATTTATTAATTTATTTAGACTCTCATTACACTGACACTTCGGCATAATGAAATCACCAATATGGGAGCAACTTATTTTGCAAATGCACTCAAAATGAATCATGTAATTTTTATTCAATATTTATTATTTATCGTTTCTATTATTTCATAGACACTTGTGGTTTTGGACATATCCACAAATCTCCTTTCTTACAAAGTTGCGCAAGAATTACACGAACAAGATGAGAGAATTCATACTGAGAAAAAATAATACGTAATTTATCGTTAGTTTTAATTCAGAAATAAATTTATTTACTCGAACAAATTGAATGTCCATCAGAGAATGTTTATAGTTTTCTTTTTCTTTGTGTTAATATTGATAAGGATTGTGCTGTTTGTCATATCACTTAAACAAACACATTTTTATTTTCATTTTCTCTACGTAACACTGCTAAAATATGGCTACAGCAAATGTTTCAACGATATGTTCTGCATGTAAAAAAAAAACGACTACATATTCTTGTCCTGGCTGTTCGAATTACTTTTGTGTTGATGATTTGCTTACGCATCGTGAAGAATTGAAATCACAATTTCATGAAATTGAACATCAACGAAATGAATTTATGCAAATTTTAACTGATCGAAACGAAAACAATAGAAATAATCATCCATTGATCAATCAAATCAATCAATGGGAACAGGAGTCAATTGAGAAAATTAAAAAAACAGCTCAAGAACAACGACAACTTATTCAACAATCAATTCTTAGTTATGCTCAAAATATTCAAACAGAATTAGACACTCTAACTGAAGATATGCAAAAAATTAATAAAAAAAAAGATTTTAATGAAAAGGCTTTGAATAAATTAAAAAAGCAACTAAATCATCTCGAAGAACAACTTAATCAACCAACTCATATTGAAATCAAACAAGATTCGTCGGCAACATTTATTCAAAAACTATCGATAAATATCAAATCAAACATAACTTCAGGTAAATTTTATCGACATCAACTCAAAGCAAATCTCAAGTGGAAACAACATGGAAAAACAATTGCTGGTGGAAATGGAAAAGGAGACCAATTAAATCAACTCAACCGTCCTTATGGAATCTATGTCGATCATCAACAAAAACACATCTATATTGTTGATAACGAGAATCATCGTATTGTGAAATGGAAATTAGGTGAGAACAATGGGCAAATTGTTGCAGGAGGAAATGGAAGAGGGAATAGAATTCATCAATTAAATTCTCCAGTTGATGTCATTGTCGATGAAAACAATAAATCTTTGATTATTTCTGATTATGGAAATCGAAGAGTTGTTCGATGGTCTTTACAAAATACAAATGATGACAAAGAAATTCTCATTCAGAATATTCGATGTTATGGATTAGTGATGAATGAAAATGGAGATTTATTTGTTTCTGATCTTGAGAATTGTACAGTGAAAAGATGGAAAAACGGTGAAATAGGAAAAGGAAAAGAAGGAACAATTGTTGCAGGTGGAAATGGTCGAGGAAATCAACTCAATCAATTGAATGGTCCTTCATATATTTTCATCGATCGTAAAGAGACAGTTTATGTTTCAGACTGTTTGAATCATCGTGTGATGAAATGGTTGAAAGGAGCAAGAGAAGGTATTGTTATTGCTGGTGAACAAGATGAAGATAGTTTAAATCAATTGAATCATCCTCAGGGATTAGTAGTGAATGAAATTGGTGATATTTATGTGGCTGATTGGGGGAATAGTCGAATAATGAGTTGGTCATTGGGATCAACAGAAGGTCGTGTTATTGTTGGTGGAAATGGTTATGGACGAGGATCAAATCAGTTGAATAGTCCATTCGGTTTATCATTTGATGTTGAAAATAATCTTTATGTTGCCGATTTTGAGAATCATAGAATCCAACAATTTGAAGTTAATAAAAATTAAAAACCGCAAAAAATAAAAACATTAGTTCTCTCATGAAAATCAACGTGATATTACCAAGATATTGATTTAATTTCAAGCGGATTGAGATCTTCGAGTTGTCTCAATTCTTCCCACACGGCATAAGCTGCATCTCGAATAATTTTTGTTGATCTTATCCATTCAGCTTCAAACACTGGCGTACATGCTTTGTTAATATCGTTAGAACTGCTCTTTTCATTTAATATGCGATCGACGTGCTCTGGATAATAATCTTGAAGCCACTGTTTCAAAGTTTCCCTATCACTAAAACGACACATAGTGATGATATAACCACCGACAAATGTATGTGTCCTATCGTCTGAACTCGAATTACGATGATCATTTCTAATTCCATGATAGAAAAATGGTGTCAGTCGAAATGAATGACGCTTTACAATTTCAGAAACACGTTCATCAGTAAACTTTAGTTCATATACATTCCTAATGAACCACCAATGTAAATCAGATGAATTCGTAGGAGTCATACTATTATAGGCTTCTTGGCCTTGTCGAGGATAGATATAAAATATCATTCCACCATCATCCACTGGCAGCTTATACCAACTATGGAGCGTCGAAAATCGTAAGATGTCAGCATCGAGTGCTTTTCGACTATATGATGTCCGTTGTTTAACCAGTTGATTCAAACGAGTATCATATTCGAAAAACGATCTGTATCGATCGACAACAGAAAGGTATTTCAAAATACAAACTATTATTTCCGATGATAGATCATTGAAAGTAGCGATCGATTTTCTACGAACAAATTCATTGTCTTCTTGATCGAGCATGTCTGAATAATGGACTTTAATTTTTAAAAGAAATGTTGTTTTTCGTTCTTCTCGTATCTACTTTGTTGATAAGAGATTATTTTCATTTTCTTCACATAGATTATAAAAACTATGACTATATACAGCAAATGTTTCACATGCAAACAAGCCATACAGATATTTATCCATTAATTTATTAAATAAATCAATCTATTACAAACTACTCTAAAAATATCGGAAACTTATTGGCGAATTTTCCTTGAGAAATCATAATTATGATGTTTTCTTTTTCTTGCGTTGTGGACATTCATCTTCACTTGTTCCAGTTAATCGAAGACGGAAAAGTGCTCGTTTCAAACATTTGTTACGTCCTTCCGAGTCTTGTAAATTATCGTTACCAGATTGACATGATTTCTTCCTATGTGTATGCACAAATTGTGCCATAATCTAGTGTAGGCAAGTGTTGAGCGTCTTTCTTCTAGTGTTTGCTTGTATATTTCAAGAGCATCGTTATAATATTTCAGAGCTTTCTCAAATCGAGCATTTTTATGTTGAATAAAATCAATGTTAGTATAAATCTCAAATAGAGGTAGTTGAATACAGAGTTTGTACGTTGGTTTTCCTGTATTTTCGTTCTGCAATTTGCAAAAGAGACGTTTAGCTTTTTTGAAATATAACAATGCTGTATCATACCAATTTTGTAATATAAAAGACCAGCAAACTCATTATCGATTTCGTCACCCGCATTATACTGGCAAAGTGTTTTGTGAAAGCACCATTCAGCTTTCGTATCATTTCCATCTTCAAGTAACATATCACCGAGTTTGATTAACGTAAAATCTTCGTTTAATTTTTCTTCTGATGGTTTCGTTCGTTCATACATGACATACTTCAAACTTGAATTCAAATTTCAAATTTCGAATTATTACTCCCTAATTTGAGGGTGAAGGCGGACGAGAACAGTAATTTGAAATAGTTATTTGAAATTTGAATCCAAGTTTCAAATAAGACACCATTGAAAGGGATTGCGCTGACAAGCTTTTTAATTTCTATCAACTTAGAATCGTTGAATTCCAATATTTTGACAATCGAAAACGTAGAAAGTATTCTCAAAATCAAATGATAACCTACTGGACTATTTAATCGATTTAATGCTTCGCCTTCACCATTTTCACCAAGGGATGACAGATATCAAATTGTAACCAGTTTTCAAAATATACATGCCCAAATAATTAACTTTTCTAATTATCAAATATTAAAATTTTGAAAATAATTGACTGTCAATGACCGTGAGAGTCCTTTATTGTGTAGAACAACAAGAAGAGAACAGAAAAGACGACGTATGACCGACGATAGGGAATTTGATTTCTACACTTGAGACTAAAGTTTTTTTCCTCGATAAATTTTCTCGCAGTTCATTTGTTGCCAAGTACCTTTTGTATTCGCTTGAGATGTCGCTTGAATCCTTAACGTCGGTATCGTATCGAGTAATCGAATGGCTGTACAATCTCCAACATCACTCGTATGATCTGTATGATAATCAAAGAACGTTAGCTTATAAGCTAAGA
>Ga0209915_1003955_pt1 | contig 11537 bp, 12 predicted proteins | sample ThiBiot_750_plan_FD_183952 | JGI IMG/M metagenome (GOLD analysis project Ga0209915, IMG submission 183952) | Wastewater bioreactor microbial communities from Cape Town, South Africa - Thiocy_cont_750_plan (SPAdes) | ecosystem: Engineered > Bioreactor > Thiocyanate-remediating > Anaerobic-Aerobic... | reverse complement strand
ATGCTAGCGTAGTGAATAGTTTGTGTTGGTCATCGTGACGATGATGGCGTCCGTCGGTCCCCCGCTCCCGAGCGAGGCCGCTCCGAGTGCCACCGATGGCTCGAGTTCGAGCGCGAGCGCGAGCCAGCGGCCGCAGAGCAGCCCGGCGCCAGCGAGGAAAAGCGCGCCACCATTTCCACGAGCCTCGTCGTTCCTCCCTCGCCGCGCGCCCAACGCACCGCCGCCGCCGCCGCTGCTGGTACACGCGTCGCCCAGCACCGGAGCTGCATCCTGCTCGCTGCCTGCCTCGCAACCGAGCTCCACTCGCGGTGACGCACCTACTGGCGACACCTCGTCCGTGTCTGGTGCCAGCCCGTCCGTGCACTTGACGCACGCCTCTCCGGCGCTACTCTCTTGCTGGGCGTGTTACGTGCGTGCTCTCGGCGACGCCATGGACCCCCGGACCGCCGCTGCCTTGGCGGTAGCAGCGGCGGGCTCGCCGAGCCAGCGTGGCACTCGCGCACGACGCACTGTGCTCCATCAAGCGCATCCGCATGCAGCACACCAGAACCACCATCACATCCATCCGCATACGCACGACTCCGCGTCGTCGTCGTCAGCGTCTGCTGCTGCTTCCACCTCTCGCGGAGCCGCTGCCACCTCCGCCGACTCGTTGCATGCCTTCTCTGAGTCTGCCAGTCACGCCTCTGCGATCGGCAGAACCGGATATCTGCCACCGCCAGTGTATGGCAGCAGCAACAGCATGAACGAGCCTCGTTCTCCTTCCGATGAGCTCGACGACGAGTCGCTCGAGCCCGAGCAAGTCGACACGGTCGAATCGATCACACAGAAGCTCGCCGCCAAGACGTTGCTGTCATGCCGCTCGGCTGAGTTCGACGCCAAGGTCGATATGCTCAAGGAAGCTCGCTCGATCACGTACGCCGAGCTCAAGGAGATCAAGCGCCAACGCCGCGTGATCCGCAACCGCGAATCGGCCTTCGAATCGCGCAAGCGCCAGAAGGCCGCACGGGCGCAGCTCGCGACCGAGATGGACGCTCTGCGCGACCAGAACACATGGCTGCGCGAACGTGTGCGCGAGCTCGAGCGCGAGCTGAACTCGCTGCGCAACCGCAGCGGTCGCAAGCGTACTCACGAACACATGCAGCAGCACGACTCGTCTTCATCGGCAGCGGGCATCTTCAACGACTACGACGATGACGACTACGATGATGCCACGTACCTGAGCACCTGCTTCCACGGAACCAACTTGCTGTCGCTTCCCTCGAATGGCGCCTCTGCTGCTCCTGTGCCGGCACCATCGGGCTCCACCGGAGCCACTGCCACTGATCGCTCGACCTCCTCCGGCTCGAGTTCCAGCGCGCGGAGCGACGAAGCCGACCTCCACAGCGAACCGCCCGCCAAGCGCCAGCGCACTCAGTGCGAGGAGGCCGACATTGGGTGTCCGCTCTCGAACGTACCCCACCGTCACCTGCACCATCATCACCTTCGCAATCACCCTCCTCATCACCCTCCTCATCACTCTCATTCCCATCATCACCACCACCACAACACCTCTGCCTCCTCGCTGTCTGCTCAACACGAGGCGCACCAGCCACATTCGCCAGCACCGCTAGACGCAGAGCACCGCGCACGCCACCACGACCACTCCATCGACGAGCAGCTCTTGCTGCAATACCATCACATTCTGCCCAATCAAGCGCACGATGCCTCCGCCGCTGCCGCGACCTCTGATCATCATCATCATCATCACGATGAGAGCTGCGCAACTCGCCACTCATCAGAGCTTGTGCTCGGCCTCGACCACGACGACTCCTGTTTCGAGCAGTGCTTTCTGCCCTCTTGCCCAGGCAGCTGCCCGCAGCCCTACGGCGAGGGCATCAACCTCATCGACTCACTCATCGTCGACGATTGGAGCATTCCCGACAGCGTACCCGTGTGCGGCATGAGCTGCGGCCTCGAGAACTGTCGCGACGAGTGCGTGATACCGTCGAACATGCCACACACGCGCCACATCTGTGCAAAGCCCGTGCTGTGCGTGAGCAATCCAACCGCGCCACCACCGCCACCACCGCTACCATCCTCCTCCGATGCCAACAACGACGCAGCGCCAGCACCATCGAGCCCACCAGCCACGCCTCCTCACCTATGATGTAAATCCAGCTCTCTCTATTCCGCTTTGTGTTGTATCAGTTGCTTCTCTACGTATATCACCAACCATCACGAATGAATACAAAAGGTGTATATTTATGCGAGAGAGATGCTTTGGCTTGTGGCTTGTGTGGTTGGTTGGGTGGAGGTTTCCTCGAGCTTGGCTCGTGTCCATTGCGCAAACAAGTCGGAATGATGACGCGGCAGTCGCTCGTCTTTCGTTGCTCGTCTCCCTCGTTACACAACACACGTGGCTGCTCTCCTCTCTCCCTCCCTCTCTCTCTTTCACTGTCTCAAATGGCATCACATCAGCACCGAGGAACAAGAACTCGCTCTCTACCTCGCGCGTATCTGGCTTGTGTCGGCCTTGTGCTGGTGTGCTACGTGGCTCTCGCGACATCAGAGGAGCTCCACACACAACCACCGCCGCGAGAACCTCATACTGCCCACACACTCGAGCATGCCTCCGAACATCTACCACCACAACGGCACCTCGATGCAACGTCACCCACTGCGACTCTCACTCCGCGGCCGACGATCGAAGAGCTCGATCATGGCGTCGGAGTCGGCAACACACAACGCTACTCGATCGCCTTCGTTCTCGACACGATGAACCTCGAGCTCCAGCGCCAGTTCGACGAGCTCCAGCCGTGGGAGAAGAGGCGCTTCACGACCAATGGCATCACGTTCGATTGCGACCTGAAGAACATCGTTCAACAGGAGGCGCTCTATCCCGACTGGCCGCTCGAGACTTTCTTGTCGTCGATCAATCTCTGCATCACACTGCTGGTCGGTATCTCCTCGCATCCAATCCAATCCAATCCAATCGTGGCTGTCTTGCTAAGATCAAACACTTTGATTCGGTCAATCGTATAGAAATATCCCTACACGTATGATTGGTGCCCGGTCGGGAAGCTCTGGCGCACGCCCGTGTTACTCGAGCCGCCGATGGTCGATGGTCTCTTTGGTATCGTTATGCCTCCCTCTCAATCTCGATCTCGATCTCGCCAAATGCTGACCAACCAACCAACCAACCAACAGCAGCGGCCAAGTTGCCCGAGAAGCAGCTGCTTGCATCGGCACCGGAGGAACACGCTCGCTACGAGATTCGCTACCAGCGCTCGGAGCCTTCGTGGCTCGATACTGCAAACCTGCCTGTGCACTTTGCTCGTGTCTCGGATTCGCTCACGACACTCTACTTCTGCGATCCAGGTATGCGCGCCACTCTTGTCGTGCTCGTTGGAACAGCATCGAGACACTCACTGACCGATACGGTTTGCAGACTTGGCATCCAACACCGTACGGATGGACGATGTGGTCGAGATCGCCAAGGACAAGTACCACGCCATCATCACTGGAGGCTTGTTCTGTCGCCATCCTGAGCTCGATCGCCTGCTCACTCCATCGATCATCAAGTGCTATCCGCCGCGTGAGCCGACTCGCACGGCGTCTGTACGTAGAATGCTGCTGGCTTGCCGCATGACCGCATGAACGAATGCACTCACTGTCTCGCTCTCATTGGAGCTCAGTCGGACATTGAAGGACGGTGGGGAATCATCAACGGCGACATCCAGACGGGCGTCTCGTACACGGGAGCGCTCGAGTTCAAGCATTATACGCATCCAATGTCGAAACGCTATGCCAACTGGCCCAAGCACAACGAGGCCAAACGCAACCTCATCACCATCCACGGCAACTGGGCCAAATCGCACACGCTGCCCTTCCCTCCAATCTACACGCTCGACTGGGACTTGCACAGCAGGTACGACTGAGTGAGAGACTGAGAGAGTCAACGAGCGATCGGACCCGCATCTCTGAACTCGTCTCGATCCAGCGCACACACGGGCATCGGAATGCTGGATCCGAATGCCATGCAGCTGTGTTCCACTTGGGCCTTCCATCGCAAGGATGGTCGTCGTGCTGGCTCGATCTCGCTCTATCGCATCGAGTCGTTCCGCGCGAGAGGCACCGGAGTACCCGAGTCGATCGTCTCGGACGGTCGCACCACGATTCTGCGAGGCCACTGGCTGACTCCCGTACGCGCTCACAGACGCGATCGCCACTCTCTTCGCAACCTCACTCACTCGCTCATTCTCACGCACTCAGACCAAGGCTGGCCGCGAGACCTTGATCCCACGCGAGCCACCCAAAACCAAAAACGTCATCAAGCAAGACGGCGATCTCGAGTTCGAAGAGTACCATCCGCCGCCCGAGAACGAGTCGCTACACTTTGACGCCGAGGTCTCGGAGGACACGGCGGAGCTTCGCTCGCTCGATGGCCACTACCTGGCCGAGGGCGACAGCACTGTGCTTGGTCCGTATCGTGCAGCGATCGTCATCAAGCGGCTGCAACCCAACGTCTACGGCGTGTCATGGAGCTCGCCCAGCGACAAGCTGCCCAAGATCGGCTTCGGAATGCGCCACGGCTCGCACTTTTGCGTGCGCTGGGATGGTGCGTCGCTGCTGTCCCTGTGTTGTCTGTTGTATGTCGCTCACCACCACCACCAATCTCGAATGCCTCGCCGCCACGTCTAGCTCGCCCTGGAGACGGCGGTGTCGTGCAATACACGATGCGCGATCGTTTGGCCGTGGGCCAGTGGATCATCTCGATACCCAGCAGCCCGGTAGGCCGCGAGCAGCTGATACGCATCGGGGATGGGCCGGTGGCGCCCAGCCTCGACGACGACGCCATTATCTTGCCCGCGACTGCAACGTCGAGTTTGTGAGCAAGCAGCCAAGCAACACGGCGACCTCGGTTTTGTACATTGATCCGACAAACAACAAAAATGAGCTCTCTCTTCTGTGTACAGAGATTCGACCGCCTGTGTGCGCGTGTATGAGTGGCAACGTGTGCTGGCTGCCGTTGCAATGGCAATCGGCTTAGATCTTGCCCTTGAACTTGAACTTGCTCTGGTAACGGCCGTGCAGGTCCTTGAACATCTCCTTGCCGGTTGGGTCCAGAATGCAGTGCAGCGACGCAAAACTGATGTGTGCCAGCAGGCAGACGAGCTCGTCGTTGGTGAGCGAGCCTGCCGCAGTGATGGCGCGCGGCCGCAGCAACGTACTCGTGCTTGTCGCACAGGTCCATGATCGAGAAGATGCCGTTCATCACCAGCTCCTCGCGCTGCTGTGGCGACAGCGAATAGTTCTTGGCCACCTGCAGATAGTCGGAAATCACCAGGTACGCGAACGAGCGAACGCCACGTTGGCGTTGTGCGAGCTGGTCGATCGGACGGGCAAGTGCGCGATAGCACGACAAGCCAGTTGCTTGTACGTGCGGCAACGCAAACATTAACGCTACACGAACGAGATCGAGTCAGTGGGGCAGTCTCTCTCGCTCGCTCGATCGATCGCAGGTACCTCGAATGGCTGCGAGCAACGCCGGCATACAAGCAGTTGCATCGTCGAAGCGAACCGAGAGTGCGGCGAGTAGAGTTCGCGTGAGTCGAATGAAGGTCGATTCGTCGAGTGGATACAGCGGCGGCTCGTCTCGTGTGCTCGGCGCACCGGCAAACGAGTGCACCACCGGCAGAATCGTGCCGACGAAACGCCAGCTGCGGTCAATCAGCTGCAGTGGCACCCGAGTAAGTCCCCGAAGCCCAGCGAGTGCGCGCGCCACGCGAACCACGTACCGTTTGGTTGGACAACAGCGCAGTACAGCCGTCAACGAACGAGTCGAAGATGCGAGTCAAGAGCGCGTGGTTGGCAATCTGCTCATAGAGCGTCTGGCGCTGGCTCACGACGGTTATCGCTTGGCTCGCAAGCTCGTCGACCCGACGACGAAGTTGCTTCAGTTTCGAGGCTCCAGTAGTCTTGAAGAGCGGTGCCACGAATGCCAGAGACACGAGGCCTTCGAGCAAGCTATCGAATCGTAGCAACCTGTTGTTGTTCGTTACCTTCCGGGTGAGTGACCGCACTCACACGCATCACGATGTTACTCCCACTCGACGTACTTGGCCTTGCGACTCAGCAGCAAGGCAAACTCCTCTGGCGTCGAGCGCGCAAAGATCTCGCCAAGCACCTCGGTGGTGCACGCAACCTCAGCCGTTAGCCGCTCGAAGACCGCTACCGTGTCGTTGCTGCGCCGCTTGGTGCGCAGCGACTCGAGAACACCGGAGCGGATCTTCTGTCGAAAGAACTGCACGATGAAGTGCACGTACTCTTTGGCCGACAGGAAGCTCGAGTGCTTGGTCGAGCGGAACAGCAGTCGCAAACTCGTTAGCAATGCCAGATGCTCGCCCGGCTGCGCCAGGCTCTTGGGTACGGCCGATTTGGTGCTCGAGTGCTTGAACATCGACACGTGAATCGTGTGCTTGGGGTGTACGGCATTGTGTCGCTCGACCAGCGCGCTACCGAGCGACAACCACGTCGCACGCCCGAGATCCGAGCGCCATTGCTGTAGCTCAGACTCGCCAGCATCACTCACGGCCATTGCCTCGTTGTCAGACTTGCTGTTGCCCTTCTTCTGCTGCTGCTGCTGCTTCTTGGCATCGGCAGGCTGCTCTTGCTCCATGGCGTCCTCCTGCAGCTCGGCCGCTTCCGGCACGGCGGCCTTGTGGTGCAGCTCCGAGATTAGCACTCCCAACAGCCCGAGGAGCTTCGAGCTGCAGTCGAACACCCAAGCAGCACTCGGTAGCTCGTTGGTGGCCGACGAGGAGTGCCACTGGAGCAAGTACGGAACCAGACGCTCGGCGCCGGCCCTGAGGCGGCTCTTGCTGCGTGCGAGATCGGGCACAATCATCGAGTCGCGTGTGACATCCAATCCGCTGAGCAGCGCTTCGAGGTACGCCGTGATGGCGAGCACATAGGCTGCAGTGTCGTGTGCTCCTGCTGGCACCTTGCACAGTAGCTTGGCCGTGCGCTGGAAGAGCTTCGGTGTCGCGCAAGCCTGCGAGCGATCAAAGTACGCACGCATCAACGTGCGGAACTCGATCCACAGCACGGCGGCCGCATCGTTCGACGAGCTGCTCTCATCGGCCTCAGGTTGTTGCGCCAGCCACTGTGCACCCAAGGTCGAAGTCGTAGTGTAGACGGCGTCCGAGAGTACCGACCACGAGATGGCGTTCGAGAGCGATGCCGGATGGCACTGGCCGATGGCCGAGAGCACTCGGTAGATGGCGACGACGAGGAGCGTATTATCGGCGAGGCGCTTGCGCGAGCTCGCTCGCACGGCTTGCAAGACTCGCAGCAGACACTCGGTGATGGAGGCCACCGATGCACGGCTGATGAACTCGCCCGGGAACGAGTGCAGGACCTTGAGCAACGCCGACACGAGGCGGATCGTGCGCAACAGGTCGTAGGTAACGCGCGGAAGCAGGAGCTTGCGCAGCACTTGCGTCTCGGGCAAGCGCTCGTACAACGACGGTTCGAGCGCCGCGATCGTGTCGACGATGAACGGAATCGCAGCCTCGCTCACGGTGGCGTACTCGTACAACCGAGCGTCTCGGAAGAGCGCGCTGCCGACGCGAATCAAGTCGACGTCGGCGTACCAAGAGCCGGGCAGCGTCTGGGAGTCGCTCTCGAGCCATAACAGAGCCACGCGCTCGCCAGGCGTGACGTCGGCACGAGCGGTGCTCGTGGAGTGGTCGGCGTCGGTGTCTTGTGCAACGTTGCCAGTCAGCGGGAAGAGAAAGATGAAGGGCAGCAAGTGCGACCACGAGGCGCTCGAGCATTGTGTGCATACAACGTGCAGCGATTCGCGGCACAGGAACAACAGCGCCACCGGCAGCGTATCGGGTTCGACCGACGAGAACACTCCGTTCCACACGGCCTTGATGGCGCTCGAGGAGGTGAGCAAGGTCGGAATGCGCTCGACGCACTGCTGGATGATCGCCACCACGCGATTGAGCTCGCTCTTGATGGGCTTGCGCGACTGTTTGCATAACAATGAGCATCGAACATTGTGTACACGAGAGAGAGAGAGAGAGAAGGAGTACCTTGGTGACAGGTTTGCTGGCATGAGTGGGTCCGAGGAATTGTTGGCAGTACTGCGCACGTTGCAGGCACACGACAAACACCACCAACAACGCCAGAGATCCGTGCCGCGGCTGTACCGAGGTGCTGGAGGACAATTCGAATAGCAGCGTTAGCACCTGATCGAGCGATGGCGCCTTGAGCGAGTGCGACGCTGTGGCTGCTTCAGCGGCAAAGTAAGTGGCGCTCGAATGGAAGGTCGGCAACATGTCGTTGGGATCCGAGGTCGACAGTGCACTTCGTTCGACGAGTTCGCAGTTGACATCGAGCACTCGAAGCTCGGCGGCGATGCGAACGAGCAACGCCAGACTGGCAGCGGATGACGAGCTGCAGCTGTGTGTGGCGCTCTTGCCGTCGGCAGTGAGGTGAGTGTAGAGGAGGCAGACGGCGGCGTTGAGATGGTGCACGAGGCAGTTGGACACTGAGAGACGCAACTCGTGCGTGTTGGCTTCGGTGAGAGGCAAGACGCGTATCACGGTGCCGAGCATGGCCTCGAGCGTGCACAAGCGAGAGTGCAAGGCAATCGATGCCGCCGCTTCGGCTCGGCGCTTCAAGGATGCTTCGATCGATGCACACTGGAGAGCAACGGCGTCGAGCAGCTGCGCAAAGATCTTGGGTAGCTGCTGCAGTGGCGAGTGCAACAATGCGTGCGCGAGGTTGTTGAGCGCGAACTGCGACACGAGCACCGGGAACTCGAGCTCGTGCGGCTTGGCGATCTCACTCAAGAGTCGCTCGAGCATCGTCGGGATCGAGCGCACGTCCGTGTACACGCGCAACAGCTGCGCTGCGAGCTGCTGTTGCATCGGCACCGTGCGATTGGGATCGAGCGCTGCGCCGGGAGCTGTGATGCTGGTATCGGCTGACGAGCGCACGAGCCACGAACCTGCGCCAGCGGCATCATCGCGACGATACTGCTCGTCGGCCACCACGACCGCCCATAGTTCTGGCAGCCGCGAGTCGACCGATCGCTGATCGATTTGGCACAGGCTTCGAAGCGACGCCAACACGTGGGCATGAAGTGCGCCCGAGGCGGCTTGGCGCGTGGCTGATGTCTCGGTGGCGAGCTCGACCAGCAGCGCGCCGAGGGCCTCGAAGAAGTGAGCGCGCAACACGCCGTGAGGATCGCTCGAGGCCTTGCAGGCATTCATTTGCTGCATGACGTGAAGGATGTTGGCGAGGCACGCGTGTGACGAGGCAGCCGACGTGCGCGGCGTCGCTGCGCCGCTCGAGGTCTTGGTGGCCGCCTCGCTGCGCGTGAGGCCCTTCAGATCGATGGACAGCATCTGGAAGAGCTCGATCAAGAAGTCGAATTCCATCTGAATGGTGCGATAGGACGATGCGGTGGTCGTGTCTGCGGACGTTGCTGCAGTGGCAGTCGAAGTCGAAGTCGAAGTCGAAGTCGAGTTCGAGTCAGTTATAGCGCTGTGGCGCTCGAGTCGGCCTCGGGCAGCACCGAGGAACCATCGCAGCAGATGCGGTATCAACGACAGGGCGGCTTCATGTACAGCAAAGTGACCCGACGCATCGGTGGCACCCGATCGAACCAGCGCATAGAGCGTGTCGAACAGTTGCTTGTGATAGCTCGCAAGTTTGGGCCGATTGGCTGCCGTGTGCAGGCTTTCGGGGCGTTGCGGCGGGCCTGGATTCGGCGTTCGAGAGTATGAGGCCGAGAAGGCCAACGAGAAGTCGGTGATGGTCGACGGTACGAACAGGGCCGAACGCAGCACCGAGTCGATCAACGCGATGATGTTCCAATAGCCTGCATGCAACGAGACGTAACGCAGCATGCTCAACGGCGCCAATAGCTTCTCGAGCACCAACACAAACACCTGCATCATCGAATGGAGTCAGTGGTTTGATTCGGATCGTTGATTGAACTGCCTCGTGTGAGTGAGTGAGTGAAGCTGAACCGGACCTTCTTGGGCGTTGGATGCTGCGAGATGGCGGCATCGAGGCTCTTGAGCGACTGCTGCGCAACGTCCAAGATCGAGTCTTTGTCGGTGTGCTTGGTGATCGAGTGCGAGATCGATGCCGTGAAGATGGCGATCTCGTCGATGCTCGGACAGAAGGTTCGCGCGAACAAGGGCGACAGCAACAACTTGAGCAGCCGCGATACGGTCGCACAGTGAGCGTCGAAGATGCTCGTAGAAACCGTCGTAGCATCGATCAACCTTGCCATTGGTTGCAGCAATGAAGGCGATACGACGAACCACGATGATAGCGATGATGCCGTTGTTGCTGCTGGTGGTAGTGCTGCTGCTGTCGTCATGATTCGAGCCGTGTTGTTGGTGTTGTTGTTGCTGCTCGATGACATCATGTGAGCGTGCTGTCGTAACGAGGCAGCAACCAGCTCCAACAAGCGTTCGAGCATCTGCCACGCCCGTGCATCCGACGAATCATCCATGATAGCGGCACCGACACTGGTCGAAGCACGAGCTTGCTTGTTACCGACCAAGGTCGAGATCACGAACGACAGCAGCACCTTGAAGGCGTGGTTGTTGCGCAGCTCGATCAAACTCTCGCCCGATGCGCCAACGCTCGAGAAGCCACTCGACAACTGCTCGATCATATCAAGCTTACTACTCAACGAGGCCGACTTGCTATGGAGCGTAGCAACAGCCTCACCCAGTGATACTGCTGCTCGAACCGAGCTCGCTTGCTGCTTGGTGATACTACTATCCGATGCAGCGTCAGCATCATCATGATCGTGGGCAGTAGTATCTCGCTCTCGCGATATCAGCTTCGCGGTTCGTTGTCGCTTCGATGGAGTACCACCGGTACTCGTACTCACGAGCGAATCATCGGTCGATGCAACTTGTAGTGGCCGCTTCTTGGGTGTTCTAGCGACGGCGGCGCCAGTCGGCATGATCGCTCTTGATGCCGGTGTTGCGTGCGCGAGCGAGCCAACAAACAATGATCTCGATCTCGATCTCGATCTCGATCTCGATCTCGAGGCACAACCAGGTCCCAACTCCCAAGGACCAATCATCACCCAGCTAATCATCACCCAGTGTCCTCGATATCGATACGCATAGAGGCACACACAGAGAGAGAGCCTGCATATTGAGTGGGTCCTTGTATATCACGCACTCGCATCCAAGGTCGCGAGTATCATCATATCTTCTCGATCCACGCGACGACCCGTTCATCGAGCTCGAGCCACGAACTTGCCCTTGAGGTTGTAGATACCGACCGCCTGCTCGCCATCTTGATCGTAGTCACAAAAGTCCTCGGTGCCACCGGGCGGGAAGACCTCGAAGCGAGCCTTGCCGCCATTGGCGACTGCCACGAAGCCAGCGTTCGGCTCCCAAGCTGTTGGCTCGAGACCTCTGCACATCGAACGTGTCAGCCGCGTGCCATTGCTGGATAGCAAGCTAGATATGCTCTCATGAGATAGATAGATAGCTGACCTGCAA
>Ga0209915_1003949_pt1 | contig 11547 bp, 7 predicted proteins | sample ThiBiot_750_plan_FD_183952 | JGI IMG/M metagenome (GOLD analysis project Ga0209915, IMG submission 183952) | Wastewater bioreactor microbial communities from Cape Town, South Africa - Thiocy_cont_750_plan (SPAdes) | ecosystem: Engineered > Bioreactor > Thiocyanate-remediating > Anaerobic-Aerobic ... | reverse complement strand
AGATAGATATATAGATAGATAGATAGATAGATAGATAGATAGATAGATAGATAGATAGATAGATAGATAGATAGATAGATAGATATATCACGATAGATCACGATAGATCACGATAGATCACGATAGATCACGATAGATCACGATAGATCACGATAGATCACGATAGATCACGATAGATAGATAGATAGATAGATAGATAGATAGATAGCTCGCTCACGATAGCTCACGATAGCTCACGATAGCTCACGATAGATATCATACAGTCCAGGCTTCCTGCAGACACAGAACGTTCACGCCGAGAGCGGCAGCGGCATCGATCATGTGGGCGATCTTGTTCTCGATCGCCTTGTACTGCTCATCGATCGGAGCCGTGGTTGGCGCCTACACACGCAGTTGAACAAACGACCGAATGAGCCAGCGATTGTATTTGCGCTCTCGTGGCGAGCACCATCGGCGTACGGCGATCGAGTTCTGGATGACGCCGACGCGAACGATGCGCGCATCGCGTCGTTGTTCGAGAGGGCACGGAATCTTGTAGGCCTTGACCTCAAAGTCATGGGCCTCGGCGAGAGCGCGAGCCTCGTCGGGAACTTCGAGCGTCACATGCTCGGCGGTGCCGTACAGCAGTCGTCGCACCCATTGCAGCTGCTCGGCTGGCAGATGCGCCTCGAGCACGCTCTCTGGAGATTGGAGTTTAGGTTGGCTCGATGGGTTAGAAGGAGAGCTACACAATCCCGAGAGAGGCAGGAAGACCACGCACCAAGGCTCTCGACTTCGGTTGGCGCAGACATTGGAGCTCACGAGCGACGGCGGTGTTGTTGATTGGAGCGCGAGGCAGCGAAGCAACAAACAAAGGAACAGCAACCCTTCCCTTCCTGTCTCTTCCTTCGTCGTTGTGAGGCGCCAATCATCGATGGCAGTGATGGCTCGTCACCCACACGATATGACGAGCGATATAATCCAGGGCTTCGTCGAGCAGCCGGGGGTGTTGAACTCGAGGCCACTAACGCCGACCTAAAGCTCGCAGGTTTGCGCGAGTACCCCGAGAAAAATTTGGGCCAATCAGATAGCGCGGCGGCCTTGCGGATCAGGACTTGGTCTTTCTGCTGCTGGGCTCTCTCCTCTCCTCTGAGGCCTCCTCGTGTCTTGCTGCTCTGGTGGGCTTGTTGGGCTGTATCTTTTTCTCCCTCCCTCCTTCAACCTCGTACCGCCATGTATGTTGGGCGTGTGACTGTGGTCCTCCAGCGCTCTTGTGCTCGCGATGGGTGGGGGTTGGGGGTAGATGCCCGCGTTGCAGTGGTGTACCCAACCAAGGCCTGTGAGTACTCACTTTTACTGTCGTTGCAATCGGGTGATCGAATAGGGCCGGCTCGTGGACGTCGACGATCGTCGTCCTCCTTCTGGTGGTGACGGCCGTGTTGGCTGGACGTCCAGGATACAACCGCCCGAGCTCGTCGGCGAGCGTCATCCGCTGGAATGGCTGCGCCACCAACGATAACACGTACGCGATCCTGTCGATCCAGGACGGTACCAATCCGCGCTCGACCTTTGCGCACAGCGCCAACGCCAACAACGTGTGGACCATCCTTGCGTGCGACATCACGGTGCCCGGCAACCTCGTTCTCCAGTTCGGTCGCGAGAGTATGTATTGCGAGTATCGTCGTCATCGAGTTTCAGGCTCTAGCTGATTGACCCTCTCCAGCACTCGATGGCTAACATTCGTTGTGTGTTCCATGTGGTGACGGGTAGTTGTTGTCGGAGCCAGCGTGGTATCGCGAGCCAACGCCATTCGCTTGAACTCCAACTCGGATGGTGTTGAGGATCTCGAGTTCAACAAGAACGGCAACTGGGTTTCGCTCACTGGCCTCGTGTCATCGCAGAACGCGCCCGGCATGACGGCCAATATTGCGACGCGCAACAACCTCGTGTCGCCGCTGAACTCGGCCACGAACTTTGGCAACGCTTGGACCGGCGTGCAGAACAACCCGGCCTCGAACTGCCGCAACGGACCCAAGGTCGTCAAGGGACCGAACGGTTCGTACTCGACGCTTCTCACGGCGCGCACATGGAGCGGTGCGCGACACGACGTCGTGGCCTACACGTGCAACTACGATACCGACGTGACGCCGACGGCCATCTGCGCCAACGGCGTCTACCAGGCCGTGAGCCTCTCGAGCGCCACCTCGCAAAGCTTCACGTGCAACAACCCCGAGGCGAACGACTTTGACTTTGCGCAAGGCCAGTGGGTGGTCTCGACGCAGTGCGGACCCAACCTCTGCTCGGTCGACTTCACGACGTGCAACCCGTTGCCCGGCGCGGCGTGGTACTGCGAGAGCAGCAACGACCCGACGACCGTCACCCTCCTGACGACGGCCGGCGGAGCCACGCAAGTTAACGGCGCCGCTGCCTCTACCAACGTCGGATTGCCCTTCACTTTCTCATTGAATGGCGTCAACGCCAACCAGCTCTGGATCTACCCGCAAGGACTGGTAGCACTCGGCGCCCCGGGCGCAGCTGATCCGGGTTACGTTACGAACGGTAACCCGTATACCACGATTCCCACAGTTTCGACGTACGTTCCCGTCTTCAACGTTGCGACCTCCATGGTGACTGGCGGCATCTTCTACTCGATCGTCGGCAACACGATCACTATTCAGTGGCAGTCCTTGCAAACTACCGGAGCCAGCACGACGGCATTCTACAGCGCCCAGCTGGTTCTCACCGGCGGTGCACCGGGTCCGTCGATCACGTACTTGTACAACGGCGATCCTGGAGCCGGCGTTACGTTCGATACTTTCGGTAGCTTGGGCACGCCGTACGGTTGTGCGATGGGACTGCAGGCCGACATCAATGCCGTTCTGCCATACGGCACCACGGGCTTCGCGCTCGTGGGTCTTGACGCCGTCGGTCGCTTCCGTCTGCTCACGAACGATGCCACGAACGGCTTCGTTCCTTACTACAACCTCGTCAACTCGAACGGCGTCGAGCCTGGTGCGCCACCGCTCATTACAATCGGAACCTCGAGCGAGGTGCTCGGCCCGCTGCGCTTCCAGCGATGCTGCTCCCTGGGCACTCGAGTCGCCGTGGCTCAGAACTCGGTTGGCGCCCTTCCTGCGGCCGTCGTTGTGTACGCCGGCGTGTACAACTATCGCGGCTTCTCGCCCAACGTCGAGATCTTTGCGCGTTTCCTCGCCCCGAATGCCGCCATGACCAACTGGGCACCGAGTGCTGCCTCCGGTGGTGCGGCTCTCACGAACCAGTACTCGGGCGTCATCGGCGACCTCACCATCAACTACCCACCGACGCTCGAGACCAACATCGACTTGCGCGGCCTCGCGGTCACGTACGTCACGCCGCCTGGCCAGAACGCCATTCCGGTGCCGTTCGTCGTGCTCTCCAAGCAAGCGCCGACGTGCCGCGTAACGGGTGCGATCGTCGACCCGCCCACGACCACCGGTGCACTCTTCGAGTACTACGCACTCGTGTGCCGTGACGCGCTCTGCGGCTCAGGTGGTGGTGCCGGGTCGGTCGCCGACATTCGCATCCTGGCCGACAGCACGCAACTGGCCTCGGGCAACCTCGCCGAGGTGTTCGTCAATCCGGCGCCGAACCTTAGTGCTGGCGGTAACTACTCTCCCAAGCCCGAGCCTGACTTGCTCTCGCTCTCGATCTCGCCAAAGACCGGCATGCCGCTGATCCTCGTCGGCTCGACCGCCGGCTTGCCGGTGCTCATCGAGTGCCTCGACTACCAGTGCAACGGCGCTCAGCTCACGGTGGCTGACGATTACCTCGCTGGCCACTTTGGCGAGGGCTTCGTCGTGCCCGGCAACACGCAGCTCACGGTCGTCTCGCAGGCCGCCTGGGGCATTGCGACCGAGAGCAAGCCGTACGCGCAGCGATGGACCAGCTACACTACGGCGCCCGACGGCCTCACGCAGTGCACCGAGAGCAACGCCGGCAAGAGCTTCAACATTGTCGGCCGAGTGTACCTCTGCACGCGATTGCCGCGCTCGCCCTTCTCACCCTCGACCTTCCCGCCCACGCAGTCGTCCGTCCGTCCCGTGTCGACTGCACTCTTCTCGTGGGCCGAGATTGGTGGCCGCTTGCGCTTGTATGCGTCGGAGAACTCAGCGTAAGCAGCAGCACCTCACACGCGCACTCCCGCACACCTCCGCAACAACGCTCCTCGTTTCTCGCTCTCGCCCTCCCTCTCCCATGTCGCTATATCAATCGCGCGAGATTTGAAGAATATACTATATAGCTCCAACAAACCTGAAGGCTCTTGCAGTTATTTTAGTAATGTTTCTATTGCTCGATTTCAGTGCCGCGGAGAACATGAGTCGCTGGTGCCTGCCAGCCGTTGGGAGCGGTTGTGGTTTGGCGCGCTTTTTTCCCGCCTCGCCGCACCAATGCCGCACTACAGCACTCGCCTCTCGAGCCATAGCTATCATCCTCATCCCCCTCGTTCACTCGCTCATCCTCACCAGCTCGCCGCTCGTGTTGGGCCAGCCACTTGTCTCACCGAGTATGAGTAGTTCGCTCGCGGTCACCGTCGCTACGGTTGGGGCGGGAGCCACAACGCAAGCGGCGCTCAAGCCATCGAACGCCACCGCACCACCGCCACCGAACCCGCTGCTACCTCTCACGACGCCACGCAAGAACCAAAATCGACGCCTGATATCTTCTCTGCGCTCGATCCTCAGCCAGTCGCGCGACCACCTCCCAAGCGGTGATCCAGTTGGTTCATCGTACGAAGATACTGAGAACGCCCTCTTCGACCAGCAGCCGCCCAGCAGTTGCAGCAACAACCACCACTACAACGCCGCTGCCACCATCGCCGACCACCATGAGCCCTGCCACGACGACGACGACGACGACGATGATGCCGATGCTGCGTTCCTCTTGTCGCCACTGCCAGCGAGTGTACCTCGGCTGTTCGATCCATCGCCATCGCCGCGACATCAGCGTTCGAGTGCCCTCGGCGCCGTGACCTTTCAACTGCCAGCGACGGCGACAAGCATGATCCCAATGTCGCCCTGCACCACCAGCAACAGCAACAGCGACTCACTCGAACAACCCCCGGTACTCGTTAATCAGCGCACTCCATCACGAGCTGCCAGTGCTCGTAAGCGTCAGGTCTCGCGTCAAGATTACCTCGACCATCACTCGGCCACTCCTCACGCGACCAACGCTCCCAACATCAGTGCCACCAGCTGTAAGCTCACCTCGTCACTACGTCGAATGCATCAATGCTCACCATCGACCGCCGTGAGAGATCGCCAGCGTGACCGATGCTCACTCTCACCCGTGAGCACCGCGTGCTTCCCGCACTCGCCATGCATCAATGCCGCTGACGACGATCACGAGGTCGTTCCGTCGGCCAATGTGGCCCTCGCTGCCGATCACGCTTCAGAAGCGACCGACGAGATCTACTCGCGCTCTTCGCCCTTGTTCCAACAACTACAACAACAACACCAACAAGAGAGCCGTAGCAGCCACTCGATCAACGCCGACGTGCCGATCGTATTGTCTCCCTCGGCCGCGAGCATCTCGCCTGCCACATCGCCTCTTCGACCTCGTGTGCTGTTCTCGTCGGCCACCTCGATCACCACGGCATCAGGCGGTACTCTCACCGAGACCGACGAGTTCGGCTATGCGCTCGAATACGCTGATGGAGGTAGCTACAATCCCTTCGTCACTTGCTCGTTGCACCAAGCCGTCCCGTTGATGAGCTCACATGCGTCCGGACGAGACCCATTCGCACCGACACCAGCTCACACTCCTGCGTCGCTCACTGGATCGAGCGTCTTGTCGATCGCACAACATTTTGCCAACTCGGAGGCACACTTTGGCGGAGCCACGACGGCGGACGCGCTGTACAGCAAGAACCTCCTCGTCACGTTCTCGGACTCGGATGACGAAGAGGACGAGGATAGCTTCTTGCTTAATAGCTCAGCTTCATCGGCGTCGGTACGCTCGCGATCATTGCAAAGCAATGACGACGATACTGCGGAGAACTCGAGCATCCTCCGACAAGCTGAACAGCAGCATCACCACAACCAACAGCAACAGCAACAGCAACAACAGCAACACCAACAGCAACAACAGCAACAACATCAACAACCTCAACAACCTCAACAACCTCTGCCACTTGGTGGCTTCTCGGAGGACGATGCGCTCTATCCGGCGTGGGTTCGTAAGGTGCTCAAGTACGACAACTGGATCATGCCGCTCGAACCACGTTCGCTCAACAAGAACGACTTCAAGTACAAGAGCGATCTCGCGACCTACCAGCATCACTTCAAATATGCCATTCAAGCCGGCTTTGTGCTTCAAATCTGGAAGACACGCCCCGCCGATCAAACCTACCCGACGACGCTTATCGATGGTACGCGGCGTCGAACCTCGTGTGCTGCTCGCTCGCTCGCTCACTCACTCGCTCACTCACTCACGCCATCATCCGGCACAACAGATTTCGAGATTGGTCGTCCACTTGGCAGCGGTACAACAGGCACGATCTACCTCGCTCGAGCTCGAGCGTCGCGATTCTTGATGGTGGCCATCAAGGTCATTCACAAGGTGTCGCTCGAGGCACGCGGCGTTCGACAAGTCGAGCGCGAGGTTGCGAACCTCTTGGCCGTCCGCGGCCATCCCAACATTATCAGCTTGTTCGACTGCTTCCAAGACGAGAACCGCATCTATCTCGTCACCGAGTATGCTCCCCACGGCGACCTCTACAAGATGTTGCAGGCCGAGGGACTCACTGAAGCCACCTCCGCCAAGGTACGCATGGCTTTCCGCACCGAAATGCAGACGCAAGCCCGTCTTCTCACGCAAGCTCGTCGGCCGAACAGATCTTCCAACAAGCGGCGATGGGCATCCAACACTGCCATCAGAAGGGCCTCTTGCATCGCGATATCAAGCCCGAGAACTTTGTATGGGGCTGCGATGGCAAGCTCAAGCTCATCGACTTTGGCTGGTCGGCGCCGTTCGGTGGCGGGCACCGGCGGCAGACGCTGTGCGGCACGTTGGACTATCTCGCTCCCGAGCTGGTCAACGGCTCGTTCTACCACGACGCCGTCGACCGCTGGTGTCTCGGCGTGCTGCTCTACGAGTTGCTTGTCGGATGCCCGCCGTTCGAGGACGAGAACGTCAAGGTCACCAAGCTCAATATCCGCGACGTCATGTACGATATGCCGTCGTTCCTGAGCGCCGGAGCACAGAATCTCATTGATGGCGTACGTGGATCTGCATGACTCGTGACTACGAACGCTGATCTCGCTATTGAGTGACCGAATGTAAATCTCACGGCGCACCCCTTTGTGTACCCACAGTTGCTCCAACAGCAGCCCCGGTTGCGATTGGGCTTGGACGAGGTGCTCGAGCATCCGTGGCTGGTCATCCATGCTCGATCTTGAGCATTAAGATAGCTTCTATCCCTCCTCTACCGCCTACTACTACTTCTTCTTTTCATCTTCCTTTCTTGCTTGTGCTCAGAGCAGCGAGCGAGCGCATTGTAGGTCGGTGCAAGCAGCTGATGGACTTGGCGTCCACCAAGCGACACCGGACCCGCACGCTCGATCTCTCGTTCGCTCCTTATTGCTCTTCCTTTCCCTCCTTTCCTTGTTTCTCTACTCGTTGTCCGCTACGAGTGTGTGAATGTCCATAGTTCCTGACCAGGAGACAAGCTGACGTCCTCGCGCTTGCGTTATTACATCGTCTTCTTTCTCGTGCCTGTCTGTGCTCACGGGGCGCATTAAAACAGAACCGAAAAACACACCGAAATCAGAAACCTCCGTGGCGTTTTCTCATCCTAAACAGCAGCGACTCGCGATTCCGATGCCGATTGATTGACCTTCCAGCTCGGCCGCTCTCGGTGGCACACAATCGCTCCCACGATCCAACCTCACTCGCTCACTCACGACATACTCTCAACATTACATACACGCTCCCGCGCTTTCTATTGGCACGGGCGCGCGTAATCGCAATCCCTCGGTAACGCAGGCAGGGTACCAAGAAAAGTCAGCGAAGCTCCTTCTGCTGACTCACGGCACAGAACTACAAAGCTCCGGTGTTAGATAAGCTTTCTTCACTCGTCTGCCCCTCGCCCACACTCACACTCACACGCCACCAGCGCTCGGTTCTCGGGCCACAAACAACGCCGTCATGTGGTTGTGGATTTTGGCTGCCATCGTCGGCTTCCTTGTGTTGCTCGACGTACGTATCGCGAGTGCCGCCGCTTCATCTATGATATGATGCCGAACGCTCATCTCGCGTGATCTCTCTCTCTCTCTCTCTCTGTAGCTATTCCTTCGTCGAGGAGTCCGGTGCCATCGCGTTGTCGATGACCCATCGCTGCCGCCCACGATTCCTACTGGCGGTGATCCGTTGTGGGGAATTGTGCGAGCGCTCTGGTACGTCGCAACGAGCGCCACAATCAAGTGAGCGATCGAGAATTGATGGTTTCGTTCCGTTCGTGTGTGTGCTTTACCACGTTCAGGAATAGCCTCGTTCTCAAGCAGAATGCCATCGTGGGACTGATGCAGACCGTGCAACGGAACGACAACAAGCTCAAGATGCTCCACTCGACGTTCATGGGATACCAGATGCTTCTGACATGGGACCCTGATGGTATGATCCATCCATCACTCCATCACTCAATCACTCTCTGAAGCCAATCACTCATCATCTCGATCGCTCTTGCTCTTGATTGCACAGTCGCCAAGTTCGGTACGCGAGTGACCCGAGATACTACTCCTTGCCATATTGCCTTTCGATTGACGGCGTGTATGTGGCGAGCGTAGTGTTGAGCCATCGCGATGATGGAGTGTTCATCAAGGACGCGAGCCTCGTGGATTCCTTTACTACGTATGCGCCTTATGAATGCACGAGTCCTCCTCTCACTGCGTACTGACTGCGGTTGGGCGGCACGTACAGCTTGTTCGGCAAGTCGGTATTCGCCGTGGATGGCGCTGATTGGCGTCGCCAACGAGCTGGTTCGTTGAGAGTCAACCTCGAGTACCAGCTGGCGAACCGCGACTAATGAAATGCTCGATAGTCATGACCCCGGCATTCCACTACGATCGCTTGAAGCGTATCGTGCCCAAGTTCTGCATCGTCGCTGATCGACTGGTGAACCATTGGAAGCAGTACGAAGACGGCGCTGCGGTCGAGACTCTGCCTTGGATGAGCAAGTACGAGCGAGTGCCTCACGTTCATTCAACGTGCACAAGAGAGAGAGAAAGCTCCCACTGACTGAGCGACGACCAATAGGTTGACTCTCGATGCGCTCGGCCTTGGCGGCTTCGGTTATGACCTGAAGGCCCTTGAAGGTGCTGCCGATGGACCCTACAGGGACTACACGGTTCGTTTGATGCGATATCTCGAACGCTGGAATGAGGCTCTAACAGACGCACTCTCTCTCTCTCTCTCTCTCTCTCTCTCTCTCTCCAGTATGTGCTCCAGGAGTTTGCGAATCCATTGCGCATCATCCCGTTCTACGACAAGATGGACTCGGAGACCAACCGCAAGTTCAAGGGCGCCTCGAAGGGCCTCACGGATTTTTTGCTCAACATCATTCAGGAGCGCAAGACCAAGGTTTGTTGTGGTTCAGTGTGCCATGGCATGGCGGACGATGCCGGCTCACGATCTCGACCTGCGTGGCATGACGGCACGAGTAGGGTTGGGAAGACGAGGACGCCGATCTGTTGCACTTGTTGAGCGAGGCTCATGATGTCGGTGAGGGTCTCTCTGATGAGGAGGTTCGTGCGTGCTGCTGCCACCCATCAGTTTGATCGGTCCAATGGCTGATCATCGGTATGGTTCTGCTGTAACAGCTGGTGCAGAATCTGTTCCTGTTCTTCTTGGCCGGCCACGAGACCAGCAGCACGACGATGAACTTTGCGTTGTACCACTTGGGTACGTACGCGCTCGAGTGGAGCCTCGATCAGATAGATGCCTGACATTCGTTCTCTCGGGCTACAGCCAAGCACCAAGAAGTTCAGGAGGCAGCTGCGGCCGAGGTGGACCGTGTGCTCCAAGGCCACCACCCCACGTTCGAGACCGCCAAGGAGGTACGCAGCGCACGTTGATAGAATTGGCGTTGCCTGCTTGCCAGCCCACTCACTAACGCAAGAATCCGACGATATCACGACGTACAGCTCAAGTACCTTGAGGCCGTCATCAAGGAGTCGCTTCGACTCTATCCGCCAGCGACCGGCATTTCTCGCAAGCTGTCGGTCGACACCGAGATCAAGGGATACAACGTGCCGGCTGGAGTACGTGTTACGCCCAACCCTGCATCAACACACGGGCGTCAGACTGCGTGTATTGGCGACTGACTGAGTCGTTACCATCGTTGCTCGTGCAGACCGTTGTCGTGGTCATCTCATATGCTAGCCAGCTCAGCGAGGAGTACTTTGAGAATGCTCAGGCCTTCAGGCCCGAGAGGTACGACACTGCCATCGTGGCTCTGCCTCCCGCAAGCGTCGAGCAAGACGCGGTGTCGCTGACTCTCGCTCTCGTGTATCCATTCGAACAGGTTCATGAACGAGAAGCTCAAGCATCCGTTCGCGTACATGCCATTCGGTGCGGGAGCTCGCGTGTGCATCGGACAGTACTTTGCGATGCTCGAGATGAAGATCGCTCTCGCGATGCTCCTGCAGAACTTCCGCTTCACTCTCACTCCTGGCCACGAGACCTTCCAGTTGGCCATGTCCGTGACTTTGCAGACGGCGCCTGGATTCAAGATCACGGTCCACAAACGTCACTGATTGCTTGCGTCGCGATACGTACGCACTTCTCGCTTCTCTCGCTGACTGTTTCGTGTTCTTCTCCCACTCGGCTGCGAGAATAAACCCCCCTTGGATTCACTGCACTCTCCGACAGTGAGAGAGGGCTGGCACGTCAAAGAAGAGGGAAGGCCAGAGGGATGCCGGGGAGAGGGAGAGCCAATCAAGTCCGGAAGGCCGCAAGTTCAGTCGCTCGTCAACATCGCTCACTCGATTCGTGTTGGACCTTCCATTCCATTCCTTCGCTCTCCCTCGCACGCGCACAACCCACTCCCTCACAGTTGCTCACTCGTTCTCGCGCTCTCACGATGGGAAAAGGTGGTAGCGGCGGCTGTCCGATCGAGCACATTGTGGTGTTGATGCTCGAGAACCGCTCGTTCGACAACATCTGCGGCTTCTTGAAGCGACTCAACCCGAACATCGATGGACTCACGGGCAACGAGAGCAACCCGATCGACCCCGCGAACCCGAGCGCTGGCTCGGTCACGGTGTCGGACGACTCGACCTACGTTACGTCGCCTGATCCCGATCATTCGGTACCTGGAACGACCTTTGAGCTTTGGGGCCAGAGTAGCTCCTCGGACACGCCGCCAACGATGGATGGTTTCGTCAAGCAGGTACGCCGATGACGATGATGATGATGATGATGATGATGATGATGATGATGATGATGATGATGATGATGATGATGATGATGATGATGATGATGATGATGATGATGATGATGATGATGATGATGATGATGATGATGATGATG
>Ga0209915_1003936_pt1 | contig 11573 bp, 13 predicted proteins | sample ThiBiot_750_plan_FD_183952 | JGI IMG/M metagenome (GOLD analysis project Ga0209915, IMG submission 183952) | Wastewater bioreactor microbial communities from Cape Town, South Africa - Thiocy_cont_750_plan (SPAdes) | ecosystem: Engineered > Bioreactor > Thiocyanate-remediating > Anaerobic-Aerobic... | reverse complement strand
CAGAGCGTTCTCGCCTGGCTCGATACCCTTTAGCGGCAAGGAAATAATGTGGAGGAGATCACACACCATCCCCGCATAACACCGGAAACGTGGTGCTCCTTCACATTATGATCTGCTGCTGATTACTCGAAGTGCTGCGCTCCGACAAGCGCGCCATCTTCACCGCGGCGAGCAAGGCACAAGAGATCACCGACTGGATGCACGCCCTGCAAGCCAATGCTCATGGGCACGACGTCAGGGGCGCCGCATAGGCGCCCCCTCAGCGGACCGTTTCAAAGAATCCACCGGGTGCGATCAGCTGACCGCACCCTCCCGGAACAGCGTCTCGATCAGCGGACATTCCGGCAACGTGCCGTCAGCACATTGCGCGACAACCTTCTTGAGCACCCGCTCCATGCGCTTCAGATCGACAATCTTCGCCTGCACGTCCTCAAGGTGTGCAGCGGCGACCGCGCGCGCCTCGGCACAGGGCTGGTTGCGCTCGTCGACGAGACGCAGCAGCTCACGGATTTCATCAAGGGAGAAGCCGAGCTCGCGCGCCCGTAACACGAAGCGAAGGTGCCGCTCATGCGACGTGTCGTAGCTGCGGTAGCCGCTCGTTGTGCGCGGCGGTTCGGGCAGAAGGCCGACCTTCTCGTAATAACGCACCGTCTCCAGATTGCAGCCCGTTCGCTGGGCGAGTTCCGCCCGCTGCAGCCCCTTCACCCCGGCGTGATCGCGCATCGCAAAATCCTTCTTGACCCTGTAGCGACTACAGACCGCATGCTACGGCACGCTTAGGATTTCGACAAGGAAGAGAGTGGACATGGTCGCATCGCGATCCGGAACGGCAAGCATGGCGCCTCGTGCGGCGGATCCCTCCGCGCCCGAAGGCAGGGAGGTTGGACGGCAGCGTCTGATCGCCGTTGGCGGTATCTTCGGGGCGCTCGCCGCCTCGTCCTGCTGCATCGTGCCGCTGATCCTGTTCAGTGTCGGTATCGGTGGTGCCTGGATTGGCAATCTGACAGCGCTTGCACCCTACAAACCGATCTTCGTCGCCGGAACCGCAGGCCTTCTCGGTTACGGCTTCTATCTCGTCTACTGGAAGCCGCGGCGAGTCTGCGCTGAGGGCGCCGCTTGCACGCGCCCCATTTCCAACCGTCTCGTCCAGCTCGCGCTCTGGATCGCAACCGCACTTGTGATCGCCGCCTTCGCCTTCGACTACATCGCCCCGCTGCTGCTTCGCGCCTGACACCATAAGGAGACCCGTCCGATGAACAAATATTTGAGCGCACTCACCCTGATCGCCTCGATGATGACGGCGTCGACCGCATTCGCCGGCGAACGCACGATCACCTTCGCTGTCGACAACATGACCTGCGCTTCGTGCCCTTACATTGTGAAGACCTCGATGGTGGTGGTCCCGGGCGTCGCGAACGTGACCGTCTCCTTCGAGGCAAAGACGGCGACCGTGACCTTCGACGACGTGAAGACGAACCCAGACGCCATCGCGGCCGCTAGCACGAACGCGGGCTATCCAGCCCATCTGAGGCAGCGGGGCAGCTAAGATGAGTGACCGCACTGCAATCCGTGTAGGCATGGCCGGTGCCGTCCTGGTCGCGATCTGCTGCGCAGCGCCGCTCCTTGCCGTCAGCCTGTCCTTTGTGGGCCTTGGCGCGTGGCTAGCCGGTAAGGGCCTTGTAGTGCTTCCGCTGATGGCTGCGAGCTTCGGCCTCATCGCCTGGATCCATCGTCGCCACGCAGAGGCCGCCCATTGCGAGACGACGATTCACAAGGAAGGCGTGAAGCCATGAACGATTGTTGTGCCTCCTCCTCGTCGCGAATCGAGGCTGTCATTCTTACGCCCGAGACACTGCCGAGCTACGCCGTGCGGCCGGGCGTGACGTTTCCGGATTGGTCTGTGGTTAAATCACCAGCGGTCAAGGATGCGCTGCAAGCGATGGTCGGGTCCGACCATGTGTTCGATCGCTGGAGTGGCTACGATCCCGCCACGGATCGGGTTCGCGTTGCGCTGCTCGAACTCTACTCCGAAGATGGACGAACCCCGACCACGGGCGCGCTTGCGGAGCGAGCGGGATTGAACGAGACGTCCGTCCGGACACTGCTTGAAGAGCTCCGCCGTCGCGACCTGGTCGTGCTCGACGGCGAGCGGATCGTCGGTTCCTATCCATTCACCGATAGGGACGCGGGCTACCGGGTCACACTCGACGGGCGTGTTCTCAACGCAATGTGTGCGGTCGACGCACTCGGCATTGGCGCCATGACTGATCGCGATATCACGATTGCATCGCGCTGCCGCCATTGCGGTGCGCAAATCCGGATCGCCACGCGGGACCAAGGGCGGGCGCTGGCGCAGATCGAGCCGCGGACCGCTGTCGTGTGGCAAAGCGTTCGCTACGAAGGCGCGTGTGCTGCGAACTCGCTGTGCGCGACGACCGCCTTCTTCTGTTCGGACGACCATCTCTCCGCCTGGCGCCGTGAACAGGCCGCGGACGAGGCCGGATTTCGGCTGTCGGTCGAGGAAGGGCTCGAGGCTGGCCGCGCTCTGTTCGGGCCGAGCCTCGCCGGCCTCGATACGGCGGCACAGTGGTCGGTCGGCTCGACATCGAAGCGCGCTGTCGTGGTGGACCGCTTTCGCACGAACTGTCGCAATGGCGGCGCCTACGATCTCGTCGTCATCGGCGCCGGCTCGGCCGGCTTCTCGGCCTCCATCGCAGCTGCCGATCAGGGCGCGCAGGTGGCGCTCATCGGCAGCGGCACCATCGGCGGCACTTGCGTCAATATCGGCTGTGTGCCGTCGAAGACTCTGATCCGAGCCGCCGAGACGCTTCACAATGCGCGCGTAGCAGCACGTTTTGCCGGCCTCGCGGCGGAGGCCGAACTGACCGACTGGCGCAGCACCGTTCGTCAGAAGGACATCCTCGTTTCCGAACTGCGCCATGCCAAGTACACGAATCTGCTGCCCGCCTATAACGGCATTGCTTATCGCGAAGGAGCGGCGCGCCTCATAGAAGGTGGTGTCGAGGTGGACGGCGCGCGCATTCCCGCCGGCAAGATCATCATCGCGACCGGCGCGCGGCCGGCGATACCCGCCATCCCCGGCATCGAAGCCGTGCCGTATCTCACCAGCACGACCGCGCTCGATCGTGAGGAGCTACCACGATCGTTGCTCGTCATCGGCGGCGGCTATATCGGGACGGAGCTCGCCCAGATGTTCGCCCGCGCGGGCGTCAAGGTGACGCTGGTGTGCCGGTCTCGTCTGCTCCCCGAGGCCGAGCCCGAGATCGGCGCGGCGCTGACGGGATATTTCCAGGACGAAGGGATCTCCGTGATCTCCAGCATCGCCTACCGTGCGATCCGCAAAACCGAGAATGGCATTGCGCTCGATATTTCGCGCGACGGACAGAACACCACGATTGACGCCGATCAGGTGCTGATCACCACCGGGCGCGCGCCCAACATCGAAGGCCTTGGGCTCACCGAACACGGGATCGCCGTCTCGCCGAAGGGCGGCATCGTCGTCGACGACCGCATGCGTACCACCGGGGCCGGCATCTATGCCGCCGGCGACGTCACCGGCCGCGACCAGTTCGTCTATATGGCCGCCTACGGCGCCAAGCTCGCCGCCAAGAATGCTCTTAACGGCGACAGCCTGCGCTATGACAACAGCGCCATGCCCGCCATCGTGTTCTCAGATCCACAGGTGGCGAGCGTCGGGCTGACGGAGGCCGCCGCGCGCGCGACCGGACACGCGGTTCGCGTATCGACGATCGGTCTCGACCAAGTACCACGCGCACTCGCCGCTCGTGACACCCGCGGGCTGATCAAGCTCGTGGCAGACGCCGGCAGCGGCCGGCTGCTCGGCGCGCATATCCTCGCGCCGGAAGGGGCTGACAGCATCCAGACTGCGGCGCTTGCGATCCGGCAGGGCCTTACCGTCGAGGACCTCGCGGATACGATCTTTCCGTATCTCACCACCGTCGAGGGCCTGAAGCTCGCGGCGCTGTCGTTCGGCAAGGATGTCGCCAAGCTGTCCTGCTGCGCTGGTTAAGCACAAGATCTGTCTCACGAACGTGCATCCGTCGGAAGCTCGGGAAAATCCGGCCTTTCAGCGCGCGAGTTCGACTGAGACAGCTTGGCTGTTCAGATAACGCGCCGAGCTTGGCGCGTGTTTCCTCAGCGCCGACCTCGGCAATCGTGCCCGAGCTCAAGCCGCGCGCGGATCGCGCGAGCTACCTTGCATCGTGGCTTGGAGGCACTGTCCAACGACAAGCATTACATCTTCTCGGCGGCCGCGCACGCGCAACGCGCGGCGATCTACCTGCACGAGCTTCAGCCCAAGTCGGCCGAGATCGACCAAGCGGCATGAGGCGCACCCATCCGCGGCTTGGATGCCCTGCGCTTCATAATTCACCTTTCGCGACAAGATGAAGGCCCCGCCTCGCGGCTGGCCTTTCTTGCGTGCATCATCATGCGAAATGGCCGGCGACCGGGATGGCGGTGCTTGTCCATCGCCTGATCGAGCCGCATAGGCCAGATGCGCCGGGCGGGTGAGCCTGGCTGTCCGAGATGCCGGTCTCTCCTTGGGCCAACGCCCTTCCTGCAGCGGCCGAGCCTGATGTCATCACGCGACGCCCGGGTTGCCGTCGAGGCCGCTGGACCGGAGACAAGCCTACGCGGTGCGTGCGAGTCTCTCTCACAAACGCGCCCTGTACCGCCGTCGTGCAGCGTGGCGTGCCGGTCGCTCAGTCGTATCCCCGTCGTTTGGCCTGACGCGCCCAATGCGTCCTCGATTTGGCATGTCTAACCGAAGGCCGTCGTCGCTGCGCTCCGCCTCGATCACAAGACCGCAACGGCCGTTCTCGGCTTTCTTCCCCTGGCCGCTGCGCGCCCATTCCTCGCGAGACAAGAAAGCCTCGCCCTGGCCGCCCTCTACTGCATGGCGGCCCTTCGGGTGCGGTCCGATCGCCTCCGGTCAACGACAGCCATCGAGGTCGCGATGGTCGCGGCCCGAGAAACCAAAGAGGACACGAACATGGCTACCATCGGCAACTTCACCGTGAACGGCAACGGCTTCGTGGGCACCGTCAAGACCCTCGCCCTCGGCACCGTGAAGGCCAAGATCGTTCCGGCCGAGCGGACCTCGGAAAAGGCCCCTGATTACCGGATCTTCGCGGGAACTATCGAGTTCGGCGCCGCGTGGAAGAAGAAGTCCCAGGAGCAGAACCGGGACTATCTCTCGGTCAAGCTGGACGACCCGAGCTTCGCGGCTCCGATCTACGCCACGCTGGTCGAGGTGGAAGGCGAGGAAGGCCACTCGCTCATCTGGTCTCGTCCGAACCGCGATTGAGACGCCGCGCAGAAGGTCCCGCCGCGAGACGGGGCCTTCCCGCGTGAGCAGAAAGGAGAACGATCATGTGCAAGGTCTTGAACGCGCGCGCTGTCGGCAAGCGCTCGAGTGCGACGCAGGTTTACATTGGGCGCCCGAGCAAATGGGGCAACCCGTTCGTCATCGGGCGCGATGGGTCGCGCGCCGAGGTCATCGCGAAATATCGCGCCTGGATTGTCGTGCAGCCCGCGCTGATGAATGCGCTCGGCGAGCTGCGCAGCCGCGACCTCGTTTGCTGGTGCGCACCGCTCGCGTGCCACGGCGACGTGCTGGTGGAACCTGCCAAGAGGCGCTGATCACGCACCTGTTCGATCCAATGCCGCCAGACGTTCGGGCATGGCGAGCAGCTTGATCGCCGCGGCGGTTACGGCTTCGGCGATGGTCGGATAGGTTTCCTCTGAACTCATCGACACTCCGTCGGGAAATGTCACGGTCGCCTGATAGCCATTGCCTTTCGGGGTTGCAGAAAGCTGGATCTTTGGCATGTCGCACCGTCTCCTTTGGGCTACATGGATCGGCTGCTTTTTGTTTCGGCTTCGAGGCCCCGCACGACATGCGCGAGGACACGTTGGCCTTCTCGAAAGACCTTCTCCCCGGGCAGCATCTGAGCACCTGTCATCGACGTTGGCGGTAGCACGAACGCTCTCGCGTTCAATCCCGGCTTTCGGCCATTCTGAAAGAGTTGCCACAGAGTTTCATGGAGTGCGTGCAGAAAGCCGAACAGCGCTTTCATCTCGTCGACGCGGGTGTTTGCAAGAAGTTGATTGGTCTCGTCGAGATCGAAGATTTCGTTGTGGGCGAATACTTTGTCGCGAATGTTCCGATACCGCGCTTCGTAAATCACACGTTGCGCCTTGATCTCCCTGCGCAGCGCCCTGAAGTCGCTCGCTGTCGGCTCGAACGCGTCGCTAACATACGCTGCGGCTTCGCCCGTCGTCAAACCGGCTTTCTCTTTCCTGTTCGCCAGAGCTGGCTTCGAAAAGACCGAAAGGTCCTTTGAAGCGAGCGCCATCAGGTTATTGATGTTGTGAGCGGAATTCTGATCAAAGATGCGACCGAGCGCGATGAAGGCCGATATGAGCATGGCATGATGAGTCGTCAGCCAGAACAGTGGCGTCGTGTTCATTGCCCTGAGAACCGCCAAGTCGGAGGCTGCGAGCTCGCGCACGGATAGATAGGCATAAAAGTGTTGCTGCGCCGTCTCCTCCTCTTTGCGGAAGATTTCCAGCTCTTGCTCGAATGCTGCTTGCGCTGTGATTGTCACCACTCACCAGCCTTTGGGCGAGACCCAATCTTTATCTCCCGCGTGTTGAGCGGGACAAACGTCGTTTGGCGTCATCACTCGACGCTGTTGCCACGAGTTCTTTCCAGGTGTCTGGCGGATTTCCGCGGTCTAGCATCTTCCGAAACACGGCGTAGGCGTCGTTGGCGCTTTCATAGGCGCGCAGCGTCGAGTCATCATTCACCCAGGCAAGGACGATGATCTTGGAATCCGCCGATTGCTGATAGCGAAAGAACAGCCGAAACTGCTGCAGGAATTTCGCGGGGAACCAGTGCCTGTAGTCGTCGCCGAGCGTGCCGCCCTGCCGATAGACGTCGCGGGTCGGGTCACCTGGGATATCTTCGAACGCCACCTTCAAGACGGCCGCGAGTAGCTTTGCAGCGCGTTTCTTCTTATAACCCTTCGGGTCTTTCTTGCGCCCCTTCTCGACTGCGGCGATCATCGCCTCGAGCTGGTCGAGAAACAGCGGATGCGCGTAGATCGTCCAACCGTTGACCGCGAAGGTGTCGTTGCTCACGCCTCATCTTCCGGCAGAGCCCCGTCCAGATCGACCTTGACGCCCTTGACGAGGGACTTGCCGCGCGCGACCAGCGACTTCGGCACCGGCCGAATTCGCGATGGCTCGTTTGCCATATCACGCGCCAGGAATGCGAGGAACGTGCCGATCACCGGATCGCCGTCGTCCGCCGACTTCTTCGCGATCACGACGGTGCCGTTAGCCAGCCCGCGAAACACCACTTGGTCGCGCTTGCCAAGGGCGAGCATCTTGCGGATGGCCGCGGGCACGGTCGTCTGACCGCGCTCCGTGATGGTCGCGGGGATTTCGAGGATTTCAGCCGTTTTGGCCATAACCGGCTCCTTGCGTCGTCATGTTAGCCGATGCAATGCATTTGCATTGTAAGTCAAGCCCAACCTCATCGCAAGCGCCCAAACGAAGGTGACACACGAGATGCCCGCGGAGGCGGCTGTTCGCCGCGACGATTTCTTCCGGATCGTCTTCACTGTGCCACTGGCATAGTGGGGAACGCCAAGCATATTGTGCACGTCCGTTTCGCACACCGCGACCTTCTCCTGCAGGGAGAGTCAACAGAATCGATTGTGCCGCTTCAACCTCTTGCGGTGTCTGCGGCAAAAAGAAAACCATCACCCTCGATCGCTGGGGCTTGGGTTGCTTCTGACGAAGGAAAAATTAAAGTGCTCCTTAAGGTTGCCGGACCCTCCATCTGGTCGGTACGAGGGATTAGCTGGTATTTTCGGCCGCGCTGTTTCATCCGCTTGAGAGCGGAAAATTCTCACTCGCGAGGCTTTGCCGATTTCTTTGTATTCGTGGGATAACCAAAAGCGAGAAAGAAATGGGCTACGCGAATCGTACCGTGGCTCGGTGCAAGATCTGGGTCACGTTCGTGTTCAGTGTCGAAGTCCGCAGTTGAAAATAATACTGATGGACGCTCATATGAACTGCCCGATGCGTTTGCCCGGATCCTCAATTCTGTAACGAGCTTCTTGTCGGCGAGCGCATCGCGCAACGGCGGGACCACCTCATCTTCCGCGTCGATCAGGATACCGACCATGGCAGCGACAGCCTGCCGTCGGCTGTAGATGCCGGTGACAAAACGACCCAACCCCTTGTCACGAAGGTAATGCGTGCGGTGGCTCTTTTGCCGGCCGACCTTCTTGAACTCGAAAACCAGCTCGATCCGTCGCGTATCATCGTTCCATCCGTAGACGATATCGGTGCGGCGTTCTTGGGTGAGTTTCGCCGTTTCTATATCAATATTGTGGAGGACCCCTTCAGCAGCCCACATACCTAGCAAGCCTCGCTCCCGAGCGGTGACGTTCTCGACGTAAGCCTTCAATGCTTTCGTGAGCGTGGGCTCCTTCATCCCCGGATGGAAATGGGCTCTCGGCTGTTCGGCGAGAATCCGCCAACTCTCTCGTAAAGCATCGACCGCGTCGGTTGCTGGTCGGATCGGGAAGGCAGAAAGCCAATCATGTCCGGTTGTCACGCGACCTCCGAACGGATCACGGGCGACAACCGGCTCTGAACAGATATCACGATGTGCTCGGCATCGCGAAGCGCTTGCCGTACGGTCCAACTGCGTCGAGACAACGGGCGCACCAGATAGAGCGACCCGTCGATCCAAACATGTGCATCGGGGACAAGTTGAAGCGCATCGCCCGATGAAATCGCCATCAGCCCCGCTGCGCGAAGCTGAGCGAGCGTCGTGATGACCAGATCGTCATTAAGCTGAGCGCTGGAAGTGGCCGGCGCAGTTGTCTCTTTGGCGTAGCTCACCCGAACGATTCCCGACGGGCCTTGGCGAGCCGGATCACTGGCGACAACGGCGACATGAAACCGTCCGCCGCCACCGGTCCGTTCGCGCCAAGTGGTCAAGGAGGCAGCCAGCGCGTCGCCGTATGTCCGAAAATCCTCCAGATGGGCGGTGGCCTGAGCCGGCGTGTCGAGGCTTTTGAAACTTCGCGGCCGGATCGAAGGCATCAGGATGTCGACGGTTTCGCGAACCAGCGCCTGCTCGCTCTCGTGCAGGCCAAAATATTTGAAGACGGCCTTGTCGAGGGCAATCTGGATTTCGCCGTAGCGGCGGCGTTGATCGAGTTCCGGCAAATCGGATAGCTTTTGCATATAAGTGCCGACCCTCGCGAGCGCCGCTTTAGCGGCCTTCGGATCGGGTGCCGCGTCGACGTCAAAGAACGGGAAGGTTTCGACATCTGACAGATGGACGCCATTGCGTTCGCAAAGCATCTTCCAGCCGCGCATCATGAGGAAGTAACGGGCGAGCTTCGATCGCAGATAGACCGCGGCGAACTGGAGCAGCGCCGCATCTTCGCTCGACCCGGAAATGACGCCGATGCTGTGCGTGAAAGTGGCCGGGCCATCGTAATAGACCGCGCGGACTGTATGTTCGAGTTTCGAGAACCCGTCCGGGAAAAGCACGCGGGGACCGTCGAAAACCGCCATCACCTCGTCGTTGAGGCCAACGACTGTCGTCTGCGTCCTCGGCCACGGCTTCAAGAGATCGGGATGCAACACGGGCGACCCCGCGCTGAGCGCGGGCACCGGCACGAACGGCATCTTGCGCAACCGGCCGGCGCTGACTTCCGTGCGGCTCTTGTCGTTAAGATGAATGCCCTTGCGATTGACCCATCGCCGGAATGGTTGCGGCCCCTTCCAGAAGTCGCTGAACGTTCCGCGCGCCGTCAGGCGCGTCCACAGAGTCATATCGTTGGCGTCGCCCCACATCAGCGTGACGAGAAGCTGCGGATCCTGGGCGACGGAGCGGGTTTGCAAAACGTGTCGATCGGCGGACTGCATGGTGAGGCGGCCGAAGGCCAGGCTCATGTCCGCTTTCGGGACGCAGTAATCGAAAGTCTCGCCAAATGGAATTTGCGCCTCGACGGCGCGGCGTTGCCCGAGGAATACATGGCAGGTGTTCTCGGCGGTCGGAAACAGCAGTCCCTGAAGATCACCGAAGTTGATAAGACGCGCAGGCTGGAACAGGCTGAACAGGCGCGCGACGAAGGATGCGCTGGACGGTCCTAAGAACTGTCCAATCGGCAGGATGAGGCAGACGCGCCCTTGCTCGGCAAGAAAGTCGCTCGCTCTCAGCGCGTATGCGCCGGCGATCTGGCGTCGAACGAATGGGGCGCCAGCGCGCTCCGCCCAAACGTCGGCCGACGTGACGTCTTCGCCTTCGGGCTCCGACCATGGCGGATTGGAGATAATGAGGGTGAAGCGCTTGTCCGCAAACCCGTGCTTGGGTCCGAAGAAGTCGGCCGTTGGGCCGTGGCGCAGATTGCTGCCGTCCAGCGGTGGCAGCTTCTCGTTTTCGCGCTCCTGCGCCTCCATGATATCGGCGGGGTTGAGACCTTCCAGCAACGACAGATAGAGGCTGAAGGCCGTGACGCGGCAAGCCATCAGATTGATGTCGGCGCCGAATATGCGTTTGACCAGAAGCTCTCGACGCTGTTTGAAACTGAGTTGGCGGCCGTCGCGCGCCTCCGATAGCGCGATGAGACGGCGGTAGGCCGTGGTAAGCAGAATTCCAGATCCGCAAGCGCCGTCGAAGATCGTCTCGGAAAGAGGATCGGCCGAGGTGACGAACGCTTGATCAACCGCCAGCATCGCGAGGTGACGCGGCGTGTAGTAAGCGCCGTCTTTTGCCTTCTGGTCGGGAGACAGGAAAGATTCGTAGAGGCCGGATAGCAGCTCAACCGGGATATAGCTGAAATCGTAATTCCAGAAATCGCCCTGCCCGGTGGTCATGTCGGTCCGGCGCAGGAATTGATCGAGCAGCGCGAACCCCTCTGTATTCAACGCCGCCCAAGGATCGTGCCGATCGCCCCCTAAGAAATCGCCGTTGAAATCCTGACGAAGCGCGTCGATGAGGCTGCGGACACCACTGCGGTTGGCTTGACCGACGAGCGCATGGAGTTGATCGACCTCACGTCTCTGACGATAGGTCGCACCGACAATGTCGCGATGTTCGAGATATGAGATGAAGAGCACCTGCCCCATCAGCAACTCGGCGTGGCGCCGCCGCAGCGATGCGTCGATGGCTGCCCGGAATCCGACCTTCGACATCTTGAGTACGGTGCTCGAGAGATTGGCGAGCAACTTGCGATCGACACGCGCCTTGATGTCAAACCATTTGGGTGCGCGGCGGGAGAGATTGGCCGAAGCGATGTCGAACGCCGAGAACGGCCCATCGGGACGCGCTTCGCCGAGCGTCAGCCTTTCCTCCGCGTTGCGGAGCTTTCGGGCCGGCACGGCAACTGCCGTCTCGCCCTTGATCTCGATCACCACCGTGGCGAGATTCTGGTTCCATATCCGCTTGCGGATCTCGTCCAAAGCGGCGGCGGTGAGTGGCTCGTCCGTATCGC
>Ga0209915_1003932_pt1 | contig 11589 bp, 13 predicted proteins | sample ThiBiot_750_plan_FD_183952 | JGI IMG/M metagenome (GOLD analysis project Ga0209915, IMG submission 183952) | Wastewater bioreactor microbial communities from Cape Town, South Africa - Thiocy_cont_750_plan (SPAdes) | ecosystem: Engineered > Bioreactor > Thiocyanate-remediating > Anaerobic-Aerobic... | reverse complement strand
AGTGCGTACCGTGCGGCGTGGGAACTCAAGCCAATGCCACTCAAACGGGTTGCGAGTTCTGCAAGCCTGGCTTCTACTCGCCGGACAACGGCCAGTGCCAACCGTGCCAACCGAACGAGTACTCGACTCACTACGGAGCGTCAGAGTGCACGAGGTGTGGCTGTGGAGCGCAGGCCAACTCGACTAGCACTGGTTGCGTCTTGTGTTCGGCTGGTTTCTTTGCCACCGAGCTTGAGACGTGCCAGCAGTGCCCACCAGGACAGGTGTCGACGTTCGCTGGAGCATGCGAGTGCATGTCGTGCGGTGACGGAGCTCAGGCCAATGCGACGCGCACCGGATGCGAGTTGTGCCAACCGGGTTACTTCTCATCGGGTGACGGTCAATGCCAACAATGCCAGGTGGGAGGCTTCACGGCGAACGCCGGTGCCACTGAGTGCGACCAGTGCCCGTGTGGTTCGGAGACCAACTCCAACCAGACGGCGTGCGTGCTGTGTGTGCCGGGTTGGTTTGCCGGCGATGATAACCGCTGCCAACCGTGCGCAAGGGACTTGGTTTCGACGTTCCCTGGCGCGTGCGAGTGTATTCCGTGCGGACCGGGCAGTGAGCCGAACGCGACCAACAGTGGTTGTCAGTTGTGTGTGGCTGGCAACTTTTCGCCGGACAATGGCTTCTGCCAACAATGCCCACTAGGTGAGTACTCGACCAACAACGGAGCGGCCGAGTGCTCGAGGTGCGCTTGTGGCTCGGAGACCAACTCGACGCGAACCGGCTGTGAGTTGTGTCCGGCAGGTTTCTTCAGCGCCGAGGGCGGATACTGCCAGCAGTGCCCACCGGGCACCGTGTCGACGCAGCCCGGTGCGTGCGAATGTACGCCATGCGGCTTCGGAGCCGAGGCGAACGCCAACCGAACACAGTGTCAGTTGTGCCCGGCGGGTTGGTTCGGACCTGGTGAAGGTTATTGCCAACTGTGCCCGGTGAACTCGTACACCACGATCGCTGGAGCGTCCAAGTGCGACCTCTGCGAGTGTGGACGACAGGCGAACTCGACGCGCACTGGATGTGACTTGTGCCCACCGGGTCAGTTCTCGACGGCTGACGGTGCGTGCCAAGCGTGTGCGTCGAACTACATTTCGACGGTGGCGGGCGCGTGCGAGTGCACCAAGTGCGGTGCTGGCTACCAGCCGAACGCCACGCAGAGTGGTTGCGACATTTGCCAACCGGGATACGCATCGGCCGACGGTGGCCCGTGCCAATTCTGCCCACTTGGTTCGATCACGCAGTCGGCAGGCGCGTCGGTGTGCGAGATCTGCCCTGGAGGCCACGAGGCGAACGTGACGCGCACCAATTGTATCGAGTGCGTGCCGGGATACTATTCGCCCAACGGACTGGCGTGCCAGCAGTGCTCGGCGGCCGAGGTGAGCTACACCAACGGAGCGCGCCACTGTGAGCCATGCAACTGCGGCTACCAAGCCAACACCAACCGAACGGCGTGTGTCGCGTGCCCGGCCGGATCGTTCTCGACCAATGACGGTGCATGCCAATTGTGCCCGAACGATGCCGTGTCGTACAGCGCCGGAGCGTGCGAGTGCGAAAAGTGCCCAGCCGGCCACCAGGCCAATCCGACGTTGACGCTGTGTACGCCATGCCCGGCCGGACAGTTCTCGCCCGACGGTACGCCGTGCCAGAACTGCCTGCCTGGAAGTGTGACGACCGAGCCTGGAGCCGACAAGTGCCAGCCATGCCCGGTGGGTCACGGTGACACGTTCACCAACCCGGCCGTGTGTACGGCGTGCCCGGCCGGTCAGAGCTCGGGCATTGGCGAGACGTGTCGTCCGTGCTTGCCTGGTTATGTGTCGTCGATCGGAGGCCCGTGCTACCCGTGCCCGGCCGGCAGCGGTCTGATTGGCCCGCCGGATACGTGCAACAGGTGCCCGGCTGGAACGAGCTCGGTCACTGGCGGCTTGTGCATTCAGTGCAAGGAGAATCTCATCTCCAAGACTGGAGGATTCTGCATTCCGTGCCCGCCTGGCTTCCAGGCGTCGGCCGATCAGACGCAGTGTGTCGCTTGCGCACAAGGCACGTTCTCGACCTTTGGTGAGCCGTGCGCGCTGTGTATGGTGGGTTTCATCACGACCGATCCGGGAGCCGACGCGTGCATTCCGTGCTACGCCGGCAGTACGTCGAACGCGGCGCGAACGGCGTGCGTACCGTGCTCGCCCGGCTTCTCGTCGGTCGAGGGTGGTTCGTGCACGCAGTGTCTGCCTGGCTCGACTGCTAGGTCGGGTGGCCTGTGCGAGCCGTGCCCGGCTGGACACGGAGACACGACCACGGTACCCGGCGTGTGCAGCCCGTGCCCGTCGGGATACAGTTCGATCGATGGCGGTATTTGCGCCAAGTGCCCGGTAGGCTACGACTCGGACGCTGGAGGCCTGTGCCGTCCTTGCGCTCCTGGATGGAGCTCGGTGAGCGGCAAGCTGTGCGCCCCGTGCCCGGCCGGCTTCTCGTCGTTCGCTGGAGGCTCGTGCTTTGCGTGCCCGGCCGGTCAGTTCTCGTACTCGGGCGGCAACTGCACCAACTGCCCATCGAGCTTCAGTAGCACTCAGGGCTCGGCCGGTTGCTATGCATGCGGCTTCGGACAGACGTCGAACGCTGGTGGTCGTTGCATCGATCGTTGCCCCGATGGTCAGTCGTGGAACCAAGCCTTCCAGTTGTGCGTCGTGTGCCCGGTGAACACGTTTGCGCTCTCGGGCTCGACCAGTTGCACGCGCTGCCCGTACGGCCACTTTGCGCCCGATGGTGGTGCCATTTGCTTCCCGCAAGATCGCGTCGGAGGTGTGCTGCGTATCGATGTACCGTTCACGCAAGTCGACGAGGAGCAAGTGGTGCGCGCACTCGCGAACCTGCTCGACTCGGAGATGTCGTGGTTCAACGTGCACATGGTGCGACCAGGATCGACGGTCTTCTACTTTTCCATCTCGGACCCGTCGGCAGCCGATCTGACCGCTGACGCGAGCGCCGTACGAAAGCTCTCGGGTAACGAGAAGATGTTGCTCTTCTACCAATGGTGGGTCATGGGCGACTCGCGCATCGACGACCTGCCGTTCGATCTGCTCGACCTCAAGGAGTTCGCCCTCGACCCAACCAGCGCAACCAACGTCATTCCGCTCTTTGCGCCATCGAGTGCACCACCGGAGGCCATCATCCCGCCGCAGATCTTCTTTACCTCGAACCGTGGACTGACGCTCATCTCGCAAGTCAATGTCGGTGCCAACCCGGCCGAAGTACAAGTCGCCTTGCAAGTAGGCGCCTCGAGCAAGCTCGTTTCGAGCATCGTGCTCTTGGTGGCCACTATGCTGCTGGCTGTGATCTTGTCGATGTAAAGAAAGTCTTCTTCATGAGAAAGACCTTCTCAACTCTCAACCCTTCCTTCTATCTCTTCTATCTATCTCTCACTCTCTCTAGATCTGTCTGTCTCCTCTCTCCCTCCCTCCTTGACTCTTACTGTCCCTTCTGTTACGCAAATCACTACGTGCTTGGACTGCTAATCCCTTTGTGCCTATTTATTATTGTTCATCAAGCAAATTAAACGTCCAATTCCTATTCCACGATACTACAACAATATCCAGAGTAATGATGAGGAGGAGGAGTATAAGATCTCCCTTCAATAGAATCGACACGTACCTACAGGAGCGAGAGAGAGAAGGGGAGTCGTCTGGTAGATTCAAACTCGCGCTGAAAAAGAAGAGAGCCCCTTCCGCCTCTTCCTTTCCTTCCGGAGCCGTTGGAGCAGAAGCAGCAGCAGCACGGGAGCGTGAGGGGCGCCTTCCTTCCTTCCTTCCTTCCTTCGCTCGCTCTCGTGTGCCACCTGCGTGCGTCGCTTCCCTCCATTCGCTTCTACGCCTACCGTGTGGTCGTGCTCGGGTACTGTGTGTTTGTGTGTGGTCGTAACACACGCCGTTTACTCGTACACACAAGGCGATCCTCCTGGTGTTGCTCGTCGACCGCGGCATTGGCGCTGGCTGCTGCCCTGCGCGTCATCTCATCCTCCTCCACCCTCGGCGTCTGGTTGCCACTGATCGCTGTTGCTCAAGAGTCTATCTATCTATCTATCTGTCTTGTGTGTATCTGGTCTTCTCTCTATCTCATTATGGCCGACGTCGCACATCTGCGGCAGATGCGCGTCAACATCTTGACCGAGATCTACAACACGGAGCTTGACTATGTCGACGACCTGCTTCTCATGACCGAGGTATCTCGTCGGCGTATCTTCGTTGTGTCTAGTGCTCGCCCTCACGTCGTCCGGTGCTCGATCACAGGTGTTCATTACTCCGTTGCGAGCGTTGGTGTCCGGCGACGTGTTGAACTCGATCTTCTCCAACATCGATAGCATCATTCGCTGCAACCAGGCCTTCCTCGATGGCTTGAACCAGGTGCGTGCGCTCCTCCACACGCTCACGCTCGCGCTCGCCACACACCGTACTTCGAAAGCGGCTAATATCTCTCTCGCGGCTTCCTTCTACACCAACAGGTCTTTCCTCTCGGTGAGAAGTCGATCGATGCCGATGCCGCCATCGGCGTCGAGTTCACTCGCATGGCCGAGTACTTTAAGATGTACAAGATCTACTGCGCCAACCAACAGACCTCGCTCTCGACCGTCGATGAGCAGAGTCGAAAGAGCGCTCGCTTTCGTGAATGCCTTCAAGTACGTCGCCTCGATTGCTCGATGGATGATTGTCTCGGAGCTCGGGAGCGAGCGCGCGACCGATACTCACCGACACATGCGCCGGCGGTGCCACGGTATAGAACTGCCATTCGGACATTCGGTGCAAGGGTCTGTTCCTGCAGAGCTTCTTGATCAAACCCATCCAGCGTGTGTGCAAGTATCCATTGCTACTGAGGGTTCGTGGCAGATCGCACATACCTCGACGTTGCTGATTGATTGCTTGATTCACCGAGATTCTCATACGCTCTCTCTCTCATTGTGTCTCTATCTCGCAATCTCACTAGGAGTTGCTGCGATACACCCCCGAGAGCCATTCCGACTATCCGCAGCTGCAAGAAGCCATGGCCAAGATTACGGTATCGCTGCGCCCAAACTCCTACACTCACTAAATAACCGGCTCTCGCGTCTCGTTACTCACTCTCCTACGCTTGTTCATCCAGGCCGTTGTGGACCATATCAATGAAGGCCAGCGAACGTTCCTGGAGCTACAGCGAGTCATCGAGATTCAAGATGCCATCGATGGATTACCTGTATGTAGCAGCTGCTCACAAACAAGAGCCTTCTCTCAGTCGTTGGTTTGGTTCCTGACGTATCTCTCTCTGTCTCTCTCTCACTCGCTGTCTGCAGTGTTATATTGTATCGCCTGGTCGCTCGTTGACACGCGAGTCCGACCTCACGTTCCATCGCAATCCAACCAGCAAGGGAGAGCCCGTACGCGTGTTCTTGTTGTCGGATATCATTTTAATCGCTGCACCAAAGGTATGCTTGGCATCTGGAACCATGGCGGTAGCGGGATACTCACGCTCTTCTCTCTGCATCACGGACGCAATGTTACTGCTCCGGCGAATAGGGCAAGTCCTCGTTCGACCACAAACTATGGATCAGCCTTGATCAATGCCGCCTGATCGTGCTTGCGGATAGTACAGGTGCGCGCCTTGTCGTATTGTGCAACAAGTGCGACGCCGGCGTAGCGTCGCTGATCCAGCTGGTTCCTGGTTGGCGACGATAGAGATTCAGCATGCCTTCGAGATTCAACAAGACCAACTCAAGAAGCAGTGTATTCTATCATGTTCCTCGGTAGCCGAAGCTACCGAGTGGGTGCGCGACATCAAAGCGGCCGTCAAGTTGTTCCAGCGCAAGAAGGCCAAGACGCTCATGGAACGCAAGACTCAACAGGCCAAGGAAGAGGCCGAAGTACGCGTGCAAATTCAAGAGAAGCAGAAGCGCGAGCAGGATCGGTTGGCGCAGATCAATCAGCTCAAACAGGCCATCCTCGCCGAGAGTGTACGTAGAACAACGAGATCTCGCTCGATCGATAGGCCACCGCGTTAACGTTGCTTTTTGTGGATGCCGTATGCCATAGCCTGAGCTGCGCTCTCCTCGAGCCAACATGCTGGTGATATCCCAAGAGCCACTGGTATCGCCACGACTCGTGCGCCAAGCATCGCTCGATACCCGAGGCTCCGGATCGGCCTCCTCCTCCTCCTCCCCTTCCTCACCAAACTCTCTCCAAAGCCGCTTTCGACGCTTGTTCCAGAGGCAGAGTACGACCGACATTCTGCGCAAGAGTGCCAGCAGCAGCAATGCCATCAAGACCGGAGACAGCTCCAACAACATCAAACGTCCAAATCGTCACCTGTCCGCAGCTCTGGGCTCGTTTCCTCGCAGTCAATCCGAAGCATCGTCAATCATGAAACCGATGATATTCGAGCCCGACACGCCTCCGCCAGCAGCCACCATACCAACAACCACAACAACAGCTTCATCCAACTCGACCGCTGCCACTTCTACACCCAAAAAGAGCACTCAACTGGTTCAGTCGAGCTCCTCCCTGTCGCTGACGAGCGAGTATCTCGAGGAAGAGCTCGTCATGGACACCACGACCACCGAAGAAGTCACTACCACCACGACGACATCCTCCTCGTCCTCCTCGTCCTCCTCCTCGTCCTCCTCCTCGTCGTCGTCCGCACACAAACCTGCAAGTGGCGCAGTTGAGGAAGAGCTCGATGAGCAGGAGCTCATCAACTGGTATCTCAAACAGGCCCAAGACTCGGGCTACTAGCACCTCGCGTACTCCATTCACTACATCACTGCCACATTCATGCTACCCGACGCACTCTGCAACTCTCTCTCTCTCTCTCGCTCGCTCGCTCGCTCGCTCATCTATCCTTGCGTCTTTGCGTTCCGTTCTTGCCACCATGTACCAATTCCGACCGCGGTGCTGCTCGCGAGCCGTCTCGCGTATTTATTCTTCCTTTTCCCCAAGCGCGTGAATGAACCGGCGAGCGGGTGGGTGAGAGGCCCATTCGTCCATCCGCTCGCTGCTGTACACTCACTCTCACTCTCACTCTCTCTCTTGTTGATATCACACACTCTCTTCCAAGCACCATGCCGTGGTTTCCACGATACCTGGTCAAAGCGGCAGCCGTTGTCTTGTTGGCGACGGTGACGCTCATGATCTACAATACGCTGACGCTCACGTCGTTGCAGCCCGCCAGTGCCTCCGAGCATGTGTCGTTCCCTCCGTTCGTGCGCCAACCCGACGAGATGATCCGCGTGCTGCAACAGGCCGTACAGCTGCCGACCATCTCGGCAGATCGCAGCGAGGCCGAGAGTGCTGTCCCGCTCGATCCCGAGACCATGGCGGCGTTCGAATCGTTGCACCAGCTGCTCGAGCGCTCGTTTCCGCTCGTACACGCGACACTGCAGCGCGAGAAGGTCAATGGCCTCTCGCTCCTCTACACCTGGAAAGGTACTGCGGGGAGCGTGACGTTGTGGCCCATGCCATTCGGCCGCCTCTTCTGAACCAGCGCGCGTGTATCGTCAGGCAAGCAGCACGGCCCGCGCAGCAAGGCCTTCCTGCTGTCGTCGCATCTCGATGTGGTGCCGGTGCCCGAGGAGTCCCGCGACCTCTGGCTCCACCCTCCGTTCTCTGGCACGATCGCCGACGGCTTCATCTGGGTACGGGGGTCATCGATCCGTGCTTTCGTGCGAACGGCGCGAGCAATGTCGGTGATACCGCGCTGTGCCGTGCGCGACAGGGCCGTGGCACGATGGACGACAAGAACGGCGTGCTGGCGATCCTCGAGGCCGTCGAGTGGCTGATCTCGAACAGCTTCGAGCCCACGCACACGGTCTATCTCGCATTCGGACACGACGAGGAGGTCGGAGGCGCCGCCGGTGCTCGCAACATCGCCGCCCTGCTGCACTCGCGCCACGTGGAGCTCGAGTTCCTGGTCGACGAAGGCACGACCGTCATGCGCGGCGGGCTGCCCGGCATCGACGATGCGATCGGCATGATCGGCGTCTCGGAGAAGGGCGCCGCTCGAGTGTCGCTCAAGTACGACGCACGTAGTTCGCTTCGATGCTGTTGAAGGTCCGGACTGACTGTCGCCCGCGCTCAGGGTCGAGGTCGAAGGAGGCCACTCATCCGCGCCACCGCCCCAAACTGCCATCGGAATCCTCTCGGCCGCCATCGCGAAGCTCGAGAGCAATCAATTCAAGCCCACAAGCTCGCAAGTGAGCCTGGTATGCGCGAACCAGCTATCGTTGATAGTGGCACGCACACACACAAAGAGAGAGTACCTCTCACCCTCTCTGGTTCGATTGACATGGTAGCTGCTGCGGTACATTGCTCCTGCCGGTCCGTTCTTGTATCGCCTCGTGGCAGCCAACGGGTGGCTGTTTGATCCATTCGTCGCATGGGCCATGACGCTCCAGCCCTTGCAAGCCTCGCTGGTGCGCACCACCACAGCTGTCACAATGATATGTACGCCAACCATCCCAGTCACGACGCGCTGCTGGGATCCGCTCGCGCCGTGCTCACCCTGAATGCCTCACATTTGGGATGCATTCAGCCGGTGGCATCAAGGAGAACGTGCTGCCGCCGTCTGCTCGCGCTGTGATCAACCATCGGATCATTCCGGGCGACACTGTGACGTCGGTGCTCGAGCACGACCGCTCGGTCATCAACGACCCGCGAGTCACGGTCTCGCTGGACGACGGGTACGATCTCCATATGACGACCACCATAGGCGTATCGTATGTGAAGACCAATACGCTGGCCTGGCGCCCGTTGTTGTTGGTTCGCTTCTAGATTGGACCCTTCTCCCGTGTCTCCCGTCTCGAGCAATGCCTTCAAAGTCGTGAGTCGGTCGCTGAAGGAGGCGCTGCCAGATATTCTCGTGGCACCGATGCTGATGATCGCCAACACTGACACGCGCTGGTATTGGGACCTGACGCCGAATATCTTTCGCGTGTGTCCGATGCGAATGGTGTCTTCCGATATGGCTCGTATCCACGGCGTAAACGAGCGCCTGGCAATCGACAACTACCTGGAGCTCATTCGGTTCTATCGCCAGATCATCGTCCACGCCCAACAAGATTTGTAAGCATTCGAGATTCGCTATAATTATTCAATGATGATGGTGATGAATCGCGTTATTCATGTGCAAGACCTCTTCGGGCCGCAATGGCAGTTCACGTGAGATGACAAATGGATAGATCGATAGGTAGAGGAGTTTATGTATTGATGAGTAAGTAGTTGATGTTGTTCAAAACTGTTGGTGTCGACTTCCCTTCAGGCGCTTCAGCCAGTCGAGCAGCTGCGTGTACACTTTCTGGCGCTCGATAGGTGGCGTGTAGATTACACGACGGTCGGTCGGGCTCTCGAGTACGCTCGATGAATGGAAGCGTCTCAGGTGAATCAGTACTCCCTTTTTGAAGAGCTCGATGCCACGAATATCTGTAGCGACAACAATGCAGGCCAAATTAGCGCCTTGGTGGCACAGACACAAAGCTCACTCGATCTCTCGCTCGATCTCTCAAGAGGGGGAGAACGTGAATGTGTGGAGCGCATACCCTTGATTTGCACGTTCCACTCTTCGAGCTTGATGTTGAAGCGATTGATCGAAATCACATGGTTGTCCGAGATGATGATGACGCTGTTCTCAATGTTGATATGGTACATGTAGTAGTCCTTCTGGTACTTGCCCTCCTCGAGAGTATACAACAACTCTTGTCCCTCTGATTTTTCTCTACAGTATGGCTGTGCACAGATAAATGTGCGCAAGGGCGGATGGAATAATAAGTTGATGCTACCGCGTTGTTGTCGACGGCAGCGCGCTCGACAACGTACCTGTAATAGGCGGTCACTACCAAAGTAACGCGGCGGTCGCACACGCAGCCGATGCTTCTCGTCCCAGTAGGTCGTTGTGTTGCGAATTCCCTCTGCAGTGCGCGTCACGAGATCCACAACTCCCACTGCCGGCTTGATTCCAAACCTACATTGTCGAGGAGCGGTCAGGAGATCCGGCGAGTCTCATCGCAGCGCTTTCCAGCCATGCACACGCGCGCGAGAGAGCGGAAGTGATAGATACCCAGCAACTCCACGAGCAACACCTTTGAGTGCTCCCAAGACTCCATCATCAATCGCCCCTTGCACCGGCTCGTACTGGTGGTACGTAATACACGATTCGGTTCGGTATGGTAAGCTCCTTGATGATAACAGAAGAGCCACACCGAGCGATACGTACCACCACACCACCGATGCCCTGGAAGATGCCGAGGCCGAGGTCGCGGAAGCCATATGCCAGACCTTCGCCAATGTGGTGCGCCTTCTCGCGGTTGAGAGTTTCGCGCTCGCGAAGGTATTCGCGATCGAATGTCAGCTCGGCTGCGCCTTTGCCGAGCGTTCCCGTCAGCTTGGCGACCGAGTTGAACACTCCGTAGCCCGAGTTCTTGACTAGCGACTGCGTGCCCTTGAGGAGGCCGACTCCGAACTCAGTCGGAGACTTTTGAAGGCCTCTGGCAGGCTCGGCAATAAAGTCGTGAACTCCCGTGCCCATCGTGCGCAGGAAGCTCAGCGGGCTGCCGAGGAAGTCGGCGCTGCCGAGCACCTTGTGGAACTCACGGATGGCTGAGCTGATGTAATGCTTGGCGATGCGGTCCAACAGATCCGAGCGTGATGTGAACGGATGCTCCATCGCATAACCGGTCAGGTAGAGTGGGGCTCCATCGATATTGGCGAGAATGCCTCCGCGAGAGAGCAATCGGCTCACGGTACTGGCCCTGCTCGTCAGCAGCACCAACAGCACCCCACGAGACGACGACGACGACCACGACGACGACGAGAGCAAGCAGTTAGTTCTCTCGAAACTTGCTTGGATGGTTGTTGGTGATTTCGTACGAATCACGTTCGGCTGCCGAGACATTGGCGAAGCTCAGGTTGACCTTGACGGGATGAAGCTGCAGCATCTCAAAGTAGAGCCACTTGGTGTCCTCAGCACCTTGAGTGTACTTGAGATACTTTTTGACCTTCTCCTCCTCGTCCTCCATCTCGGCTCGGTCCTTAAAGTAGTCGCCAATGTAGTTGAAGAACTATCATCACGCACCACCGCAATAATGATTGCGCGCTGAGTGTATTAGAGCGAGCAAGAGCACTCGAGCGCCCCCTTGGTGCAGCGTACTTGAATGAGTTTGAGGAGGAAGATCTCATCGACCATGAGCTCGATCTCTTGAATAGCCACGTAGAGGTATCGAAAGTAATCGATGCTCTGTATTGTCACAAGTGAAGAGTTTAGTTTTCTATCGGTAACCACACACATTGATAGCCGTGCGTACCGAGGTTGTGTTGGATTTCGTGAGCGCCAGGTTGAAGAAGATACTACGGTCCGGATCCTGCGAAGCATATCGATTCGGTGAGTCGCCGCAAATGATATGCTGATGATACTCTGTCGAGTATGCTTGGTACCTCGTCGTTATAGGATGGCAACAACACGACTGGATGCGGGGTCAGGTAGAGTTGGTTGTCGATTTGAACGCGACCGACAATGAACTGCAACGTGCGTGCATGACGAGAGTTACAT
>Ga0209915_1003931_pt1 | contig 11594 bp, 10 predicted proteins | sample ThiBiot_750_plan_FD_183952 | JGI IMG/M metagenome (GOLD analysis project Ga0209915, IMG submission 183952) | Wastewater bioreactor microbial communities from Cape Town, South Africa - Thiocy_cont_750_plan (SPAdes) | ecosystem: Engineered > Bioreactor > Thiocyanate-remediating > Anaerobic-Aerobic... | reverse complement strand
TCCAAGTTTGGAAATATGTATCTAGTACGAGAAATAAAACAAATTTTTTAACAATGCTTTAAGGTATAATACCAATATTCATCAAAATATTGATCTTAGTGCGGTCTTAACATGTTTGTTTCAGAAGGGTTTGCTTTATAAAATTCCTGTTCCCAGTGAAAAAACTTGTCAGCGCAATTCCTGTGGGATTAAAATATGAAATACAAAATAGCTACTATCACTCCTAAAACAAAGATATTTATTCAATTGACATCAACGTTTGAAACAAATCGTTATATATGTCAATTTTTTGAAAAAAATTGAAATTTCGTTGTCGCTTTCATCAGCATTGAAGATAGGTAGTGCTAGTTTAGGTCATTTGTTATGTGTCGTAAAAAGTTCGCTAAAAATATGGAGGATACGTCATTTCAATAATTTTTCCGGATTTGAATAAAAAATCGGTTTCTAAAAGTTCTTTTGGGATTTTCAAGGCTGAGAAAAGTGGGATTTACTTCGCTGGACCACTGTTTTTCATGCCTTTTTAAAGACGTACCTAGTAAAGCACTCTTAAAAAATGAATAATACACAATTTTAAAATTTTGTCTGATGAAAAGTTGCGTACCGACATGGACTTTAGTTTGTGACGAACCCAAGCTCTCTACCTTGTATTTTGACAAAGTTTTATCGATTCTCCTGAAGGCCAAAAATGACCTATGAATCAGTTGGAAATGCGGTTTGGTACGAGCAACTGGGTTGAAATTTTTAGCAGAAGCATATCTTACGAGGATCATTCATTCCCGAAAATTTCAGCCGAAAAGAACCATTCTAGATGGGAAATCGAATCTATGCATTTCACACATCTCAAACAACCGCTCAAATGTCAGTCCCACTTTATGATGCTATTTCTAGGTATCTGTTATGTCTGTGATATTTTCCAGTAAGTCCTTTCGAATAAAATCTGTTTTATATAATTTGTCTATTATCTACTACTTTTTGGATACCGTAGATTCCTCAAGGATTCAGAATTTGCAGAAGTCAGCCAGGTCTCATCTATCCTATGATAGGTCTGTGTAACGTAATAAAAAGATGAGGTGGTGATGAGAGATTGGATAGAACATTACGTTACGGCTGCAGCATTTTATTCTTTATTATTTGTGATCACAAAGACGAACTGAAGGAATTGCGTTACCACTATCCTCGGTATATATGATGTTAACAGCCCTATTCCGTATATCAGTCACGCGTTCTAATACAGAACGATGCCTATATATGAAACGCGTAGATGATAAAGGAAAGAGGAAAGAGAGTGGGGGATAAGGAACAGGCTTTGATGTAGTTAGAACGATGGATGGAAAGATACATATTCCATAAAGATATCCGATACGTATATCGTATTGATTGTTTCTGATGATGAGTCGCTACTATCATCGTACCTGACAGGACCATTAGTGTAACTTCTCGAGATAATATTGTTTTTCTTTTTTCGCATAAGAAATGACCTTTTCTTAATGATAGGACTGATATTGTCCTTAACAAGGTTGTATACATGAGAACGTGATTGAAATCGAAAAGAATGCGGAGAGTTGAGAAAAGAAGACATGAAACGTACCACCGATGTTTATGTGTGATCACAAAGACGAACTGAAAAACAACACTATTCCATATATCAGTTGCGCAGTTCTAATATAGAACGATGCCTTATATACGAAACGCGTAGATGATAAAGGAAAGAGGAAAGAGAAAAGAGAGTGAGGGGGGGGGGACAGACCTTGATGTAGTTAGAACGATGGATGGAAAGATACATATTCCATAAAGATATCCGATACATATACACATTCAGAATATCACGCAAGCATAAGAATTTCTCAGGAGTGTTACCACGTAGGAAAAGAAACATTACGCACACGATAAATCGTTGGAACATAGTGCTTATTGGCACAGTCCGAATATAGAACTCTATTGAGCACATAATGAATTCAGATAAAGATTTCGAAATTCATATTTTTCCTAATGATAAAGAATCATTTCATTACAATAATCTTCACACAAATTAGTCTTTCGTACAAGGTTTTCGAAGGCAGATTTTGTTTTATATTATCTAGAAATATACCAAACCCAAAACTGACACAAAACCCCAAACCGAAAATTGACCCTCACCCTGATCCCGAAAACTGACCACAACCTAAAACCAGGAACCCAAAAGTTTTAGGGTAGGTTTTGGTATTGGCACATGCCTAATATTATCTTTGTTACTAGTAAAGATGCAGCCTGTTTCCTCGGTAGTTAGTAATTATTCTGTGGAAAAGAAAAACTTGGAGGTGTTCTTAGATTTTACCACTTTCTATATCAAAATTGTCGAATATAGTTAATCACACGTTTTCAGTAAAAATAATCAACTTCTAATAATTTTTCTTGTGTGTTTTGGTTGGCTTTTTCCATATTACTACAGGTCAATACAGGATTTCCGGTTGTTACAAACGAAATTCGAAACGAACAGTTCTACTTAGGACGATGAAGATGTTAGGAGAAAAAAAAATTACATATCTCTCTGATACGAAGAGCTATAATATGAATTGTCTTTACTCACCCTTCTTTTTTAATGATATATACCAAATGAAAGTGATTCTAACGTTTTCGTCGTAGTTATAAAGTGCGCAAAAGAAGCATGCACCTTTTATCTCAAGTATTTTAAAAGGCAAAAGATAGCATTGAAGGAGAGCCTTGAAATGTGATAGTGCTGATAAGGTAAGAAAAATAATTTTTCTCGTACTTGATACTCATCATTGAAGATGAATTATTTATTTATCTTAATTTAAAATTAAGTTAACAATTATTACTTAATCCTTAATATTAACAAAAATATAGCAATAGTCTCACTCATTTCATTTATGCTAATTGCCAATGAAAAAATCAATTGTCACTATTCAATTTAAGGGTTTTCGTTAGACATCTAACTCATTTAAAATTGTATAATTAAAAGCAGTTATTATCAAGCAAATATCATGTAATTTTCATTTTTTGATCAAAAAAGTTTCATAAAGTTGAACGAAAGATTCTTCAACTTGGAAAATTGAGGGTGGGTTTGCCTCTAACACCTACTGAAAAATGTTCACCATATTCCAGTATATCAGCATTTGCTGGTCACATATTATTGATTAGTCCTGAAAAATTATGTGATATGCAATTATTAACCAAAGAAGATCTAATTGTACCATCTACAATTGAATTTAATGATAATTACGTGAAATTCAAACAAGTAATCGAATATAAACATGAAGTTTTAAAAAAAGCTTTCAAAAATTTTCAACAACAACAGCAAAACTATGCTATCGATTTATTCGAGCAATTCATTCAGTCAGAACACTATTGGCTTGATGATTATTCATTGTATATGACAATTAAGGAGCAACAACAGAATCAATCATGGTCAAAATGGCCAGATGAATTAAAATATCGACAAAAAGAAGGATTGCAACAAATACGTGAAACGCAAAAGGATTTAATTCAATATCATATTTTTTCCAATATATATTTCATCACCAATGGTCACAATTGAAAGCATATTCAAATAAATTTAATATAGAGATTATTGGTGATATGCCTATTTATGTGGACTACGATTCCGTTGAAGTATGGGCAAATAGAGAAGTATTTCAATTAGATGATAAAACATTATTACCATCAGTTGTTTCAGGTAATAGTTAAACTGTATTTCTTCCTTATTGACGTAAAAAATAGTAGATCAGCAGAGCTAATAACGTGAATAAAGTAGATAAAACGAATTGCTCATGAAGATGATGAAATTGAGTTTGTTTGAATGATTCAACTTTATAGACTGATAAAAATTCGAAAATATTTCAGGATTCCCACCCGATGCCTGTAGTGGAGAAGGTCAAAACTGGAATATGCCTATTTATGATTGGAATAATAACTTGAAAAAGCCTACGGTATTTCGTTGGTGGATAAAGCGTTTACACAAAACACTGCAAATGGCTGACATTGTACGTATTGATCATTTTCGTGGTCTTGAATCATGTTCCTTTGAAACCAAAAGATGGTCAATGGGTAAAAGCACCGTAAGCATCATATGATATAAATATTAAAAAAAATACTATTTCAATACTTTGTATATTTTAACTATAGAGGAAATGAATTCTTTAATGCTGTTTTTGATGCATTAGGAACAGATTTACCTCTTATAGTTGAAGATCTCGGTAATTTAACGAAAGAAGTAGCTGAATTGCGTGATTGCTTCAAATTGACTGATGTGCGAATGTTACAGTATGGTTTTACGTATCAATCGGATAATATACATATTCCACATAATTATATACAAAATTGTATTGCATATACAAGTACACATGATACTCTGACGGGTATTGGTTGGTGGAAACATCATGCATCTGATGATGAAAAGAGAAAATTTTTGAATTATATTAGTTTATCACAAATGTATGACGTTAGTGTTGGTGTTGCTGAGAAAAAACATAATCAAGATGTTGTTCTATCATATTTGAATGGGCACATTAACTGGTTTTTAATACAATTGTTATTGGAAACAGTAGCTGATACTACGATTATTCAATTTCAAGATTTACTTGGTTTAGATAATGAATCAAGAATGAATGATCCTTCTTTGTGTAAGTGATTCTTGCTCATCTGAAAATCCTACTCTATGAATATTATTCTTTTAAAAACTTAATTGTCTAATTTGTGCCATCAAAATATCAGCACTACTATTTCCTTAATGGTTATTATTCATTCTTTTTTATTTTAGCATCAGATCCGAACAATGACGGTCCACAAAACTGGACTTGGCGATTTACTTGGTCAATGCTAAGAGATCATTTTCCAAATAAACTGAAGCGCTTTACGAATGTATATGGTCGAAATAGTTTGAACAAAAATTTATAGACTCTTTCTCACTATAATCAAGCGAGTTTATTTTAATATTTAGTCTTTTCGTGATGAATCTCAAAAAAAAATTTTAATGAAATTTTAGAAATTTAATGGAAATGAGGTGAGTTTGTGAGAAATTATGCCCAGCATACTTACGACGATTGTTTTGTCCTTGCTTCAGGGGATCCTTCTTCTCGAGCCAAGAAAACTTTTTTGTGATTTCTCGATTTTCACTTCTAGAGGTGCATATACATGTGTCCTATCCAATTTATAAAAATCAGAGCTATAGTAAGTCGTCTAGTCCTCGAAAACTGAAAAATTTTTTGGTACCGTTGCTTGTGGCATTAAAGATACGCGATAATTATTCAAAATCGGTCAAAATATCAAAAATGAAAATATTTTTAAAAATTTTGCTGCGTTTCAGATTTTTCTCAAGATGAAGTTTTCAGCAGTGTCACATATCCAGAATTTTGAGTGCATCCAGAAAATGATTCTTAGTCATAGAGCACCACTACCAAGAATGACACAGTAATCCGCTCGGATGAGCACGTATACAGCTGAAATGATTCGAGTATTGATTGTCATAGGAAGACAACAACTTGTTACTGCTGAATCTAAACAATATATTCTTTATTTATGTTTAAAATAGTTTCTCAGGTACCATAAAGAGCATATCTAAATAGTGATATGCTAGTTGGGAATGTATTTCCAAAGGAAGCTTTTCCGATAACATTTTTGTTATAGGACTAGTTCAATACAAACGAGCACTTAATTATGTGATGTCAATGTGTCACTATTTACAAGCGTTCACAAAGTAATCGAAGGCATTCTTGACACCAAGGAAGAATAACAGGATCTCTTTGAGGTATACGAGAGGCTATGTCAACACCCAGCGTTGCATATTCAATTGCTTCTTTTAATTGACCACGCATGAAGTGTAATGTTGCCAGCTGAGTATAAACAATAGGCAATTCAGGATAGTGTTGTATCTTAAATTGTTCTATATTTTGTAGGATTTTTTTATATTCCGAAAAAGCAATTGAATAATTAGCCATTAAAAAGTTGATTTTGGCAATATTATTATGGCTATCGAGTAGAATGACATAATCAGGAGGACACATCTTCTGTCGAATTTCGAGGGCTTTTTCAAAAGATAATAATGCAACTGGATAGTCTTTGAGTGACACATGGATATTACCAATGTTTTGATGAATAGATGCCATATCAGGATGGTCACACTGAAACGATTTTTGTAAAATTTCCAATGCTTTTTTCATATTTGATAGTGCATGATTGTATTCTTTAATCGATGCATATACTCCACCAATGTTATTGTAAGTTCGTGCCAGGTCGGGATGATCGAATGGAAGAATTCGCTGTTGAATTTTCAATGTTTGTTCATAATACCATAAGGCAACTGAATACTCACTTAATTCATCATGCAATAGCGCCAAATTATTATAAGTAATAGTAAATTCAGGAGCATTGGGAGGGAGCACTTGTTGTTGAATTTCAAGTGTCTTTCTAAGGTGATCCAACGCCTTTGAATAATTTCCCATAGAACGATACACCATTCCTATATTATTGTAGGTAAGCGCAACATTTGGATGGTTTGGCGAGAAAATTTTTTGTTGAATATTAAGTGCCTGTTGTAAACACGAGAGTGTGGATGAATAATCTTGCGCAGATGTATAAGTCTCGCCCATGTTTATGTAGATGGCTGCTATTTTTGGATCATTTGCTGGAAGGCAATTTTGTTGACGTTTTAATGCTTCGTTATAATATGAAATGGCAGCAATCTTTTCTCCCTTGGAACTTTTAATGTGTCCAAGTTGATGATCGAATACTCCAATTTTTTGTAAATGATGGTCATTCTCATTTAGTGCTGTGTAAATTTCCTCGGCTTTGTCAAATTCACCCATCGTGATCATCAGAGCACCCAATCCATGCCATCCATGATCTGTTATAATCTCTTTTCGTAAATGTTCAGTCACGCGCGCTAGTTGTTCATCAGTGTCACTCGTCAATATGAGTTTAATATTCCATAATCGATCTTCAAGACGTTGGATATCATCAATTCGAAATACACAATGCATTGAAAATAGAACCTCTTTTTCTTCTGGATAATAACTGATTTTTTCTAATGAAGTAAACGGAGCGGATTTAATCGATGGATCAATCTTCATTTCAAAGAGAATACCGACTAAATCAGGATTATTTCGAGAACTATCGGCATAGAGATAAGAAACCTGTCGATCAATGGTTGTTGATAAGAAGTTATTAAACGCCAGGAGTCCACCAATATTTTTCTTAATTTTCTCGAATTCCATTGTCGACATACCTTGACCTCGATAAACAGTTGTAATATATTTATTTTCTGATTTTTTAATGTGTAAATCTTCAATCTGTTGATGAAGATTTTGTAGAAAAAAACCCATTTTAATCATAGTATTCACATCTTGTATTCTTAAAGCTCGATTGAGTAATGAATAAATAAAGGATATTTTCGTGTACCACCAAATCGGTGAATGTTGCGGATCATTATCTTGTTCATACTCATCGATATCACGGGATCCAACATTATTATTGATATGTTTAATACGGAGATAGTTAATAAATTCTGCTTTCGCTGATGAATCGTACTGTAATTTGAGAATAATTTCCTTCAATAATTGTGAATACATGAATGAAGATTCGAGTTCATTTAAATCGACAACTGATGATTTGGAAATAATACTGATGGATGTTGAATTCTTGTTATATATGGAAATATCTTGTTTGAGTGAATCAGTAAGATCTCTGATTGAAGTAAAAACACCTTTGACTTTTCTCCAGGTTTTCATCCATTCTTCGTGTTTATATTTATTATCATCAAAGACATAAATACAATCAATTCGAGGAATGGTATGAATCAAAGGTATTAAGGAATCGTTACGAACGTTTGATAGGATGAGAAAGATCGCCTGATCTTTGATATCTGTGATAAAATCGATACAAGAATCAGGTTCATTAAATATTTGAGTAGCATTAAAAACTTTTTGTAAATCAATAAACGCATTATTTTCCTCGCAATCGAGCCAAAGTATGATATAATCATCGAGAGTATATATTTGTCGTTGTAAATGCGTGTTATTAGCCATATTGAAAATAGAAAATAGTGTATTATAAAACTAAAACAGAAGAATAAATTCAATTCTAACTGATAAATAAAGAATGAATAGCAGCACGATCAAACGGCAAAAAAATGGCTCAACGAGTGACAACTATCTCTAATATAAGCCATAGCTCTCAACAGTATAGTTGCATGTAACTGTTATCGATGTAGCATAGTCAAAAGCACACTCTAAAAGATATGTAATACAAAGCTTTTATTGTTTATAGATCTGTAATATACGTGGAACATTCTTGGTCATAGATTGATGTTATCGCTACAGGAAGTAGAGATGCATAATCTTTCAAACAAAGCCCAAAAATGTTTTCTCATCAACCACAAGAGCTACTTTATTTAGATAGAAAGACAAGTAATTGTAACAGTCCCAGTTAAATGTATACATACTTTGTCCCTACATTTTGTCCTTACTTCGCACATTGCTTTTCACCTTGTCCCTATTCTTTCCTTATCTCCGGTGTGCATGTATATAAACACGTGTTTTGTATTAAAGCGTGACGATTGTAGATGTAGATAGAAGCAAATATAATGAAGTCGGATTGTACCAATATTGATGTTCTTTCTATCGAAGATCGTCACAGTAATAGGATAGGTTCAAATAAAACAAGGGAAATCAGAATTTTCCGTTATACATGAACGATCAGTTTACGAGTGAATATAAGAGATTAAATCATGTAGTAGATAACGGGTGTACCATAAAGAGTTGCGCTGTTAGTGTCTTTCGAATTTCTACATTATTATTCGTGTCATTCAAACACGTTCTTTATCAAATGATACTGCTTGAAATTCTCTATAAAACCACATATGACTAGATCCAAAATCTATTATAGGTAGATTTGAGAAGAGATAAAAACTGAAGACATACAAACGTAAGATTGACTATTTTATAATTGAAGTTTTTGTTTTCAAAATGGATCGCCATCAAATTTCGAATGTGCAAAAATAGTGTTTTTTCTTATTTCACCCTCTCGTTATCGTATATGTTTTTTTTTTAAACTAAAATATGATAAACCGTAAGATACAGCATGAAAAGTTGTACAATTTCCAAGGATCGAATTACGAAAAGAGGAGATAAGAAAAGATGGATTATGGTAGAGCTTTTCACGCTCTATCTTCTACTATATTTTGTTTTTCTAATAGAATGAGTTAAGTAAAGAAGAATCTGAGTGCAAAACATGACGATTTATTATTTCCAACCAGTTAATTTTTCAGCTTGCTATGTAGGTTTATTTTCCATCTGTTTTCCTATGTATCTATAACTATTTTGGGTCTCGTCACATATGATCTTGTCGAGAATTTCAAGCACTATCTTTTGATGGAAACTATGTTTGAATTAAAAAATATCGTTTTGTGAAAGTGAACAACATTTGTTTCGTTTCTGAGAAGAGTATGTATGAATCTTCCGAGGTAATAGTTATCTATGAATAATCATTGCTTATCTGTTTTTTCTTTATTGTGTAAGTTCACTTCCTTGGTGCGTCGGCATAAATCAGATTTATTTGCGCAAAAATGAATGTACTGATAATCATGATTCAATATCACATGTCAATAAAGGAAGTACAATGAAACGTCATTTTACTTCGCAATTCGATTATGTTCGCGGTAAACTTGTGTATATACCCGACATTTTCACATTGAATTTCATACAACATTCTCACTTCTTATTCCAATCAAGCTAGCAAACATAAAAGGTGAGTTTACAATGAAACGATTTTATGATGAAATATATATATTTTCATACTAGATTCAATGCATCTGAAAGCAGTTGTTGTGCTTTTGGTCTGCCTTCTTGATCTTTTAGCGGTGTGGACAGGTCAAAGAGACCGCATTATCCCAATTGAAACATGTACTCCAGACAATGAAGGGCATGGGTTCTGCAGACTGATCTGCGAATTGGAACGGTACAGAAATGGCTATTGTGAACAGATTGATAACTACGAATATCTGTGTGTATGTGTTGATTAATCGATGTTCACAGTTTGGATATCTTTTTTTTAAATATATAATAATCAAGATACCAAAAATTTTTGTCGATTAGTTTTTGCATTTGTATAAGAATCTATGGTTCTACGGTACATGATCTCAAGTCAAAATTCCAATCAGCCAAATCTTTACAATAAAAACACATTGCTGAGCTAAACTTTTGTTTACTTAAACCAATCACGAAAATATTAGATTCATTCTAACCAATAAATTTGAGTTTCCTATAATACAGAAGACCACTTATTTCGTAGCTGTACTTTCCGTTTTCAGAGGGAGCAATATTTTGGCGATCAAACTTGCATCATGCAAAAACAGATTATTAGAAGGGAAATAAAACCTAACACATGCTACAGCGCGAAAAATAAGTTTTAGCAATAGTCAAAACTTTGTCTATCTTTTGTTTCACTCGTTATAATCTAATAGAACGAGTAAAAATGATGATGAAATGAATCTTATCAAAAACTCACTTTTATCTTCGAGTTTGTGACTTGAAAGTTGAAGTTGAATCAAACAAACTTGTTGGTCTTTTATCGCTAAAATTGACAGTTCTGTCAAATAAATAACCATCTGTCTCCTGATTTATTATATTAAAATTGTTAGCAGTTTCAAATGATAAATCATTGACATTTGAGCATAAGAAAGAGAAATATGCATATTAAACTGTTATTACAATTGCTGTTTCTATCGTGCTTAACCTCAAGTGATGCATGGCCTCGATTATACAATACTGACAATCGTTTTGCAAAAGAGTCATCGTTAACTGGTCTAATCGAATATGGCTGCATGTATACTACGACTACACTAACATTAAACAGAGATGTTTTCTCAATAAGTCCTTATTGTATTAGACTACTTGAAAACGAAATGGATAACGAAGAACAGCCAACTATATCTTCTAATTTGAATACAATAAATTTCGTTAGTACATTTTCTATTCTACGTTTATTAAATGCAACTAACGATTTACTTCTTGCATCTATTTCACTTGATTTATTGGAACGTTATTTAATTTACGAGCAAAATGATAACGAAACAATATATTTCTGTGAAGCAGGTTGGTTTGGTGTTTTTTGCGAATACTCATTTGATAACGAAGATTTTGTTAATGGTCGATTATCATTTGATGAGATTATTCAAAGAAGATTTCGATTAAAACGTATCGAATATATTAATTCAATCGATGTATTAATACAAACAAATTCGACTGTACCATGTTATATGGGTTTGAAAGATAAATGCCAACGTCCTATTGAATTATGTTTAGATTGGCGAGAAATATGTGATGGTAAGAATTTGTTTGTAATTCTCATTCTCAAATTATCTTTCGAATTATATGTCAGGTAAAATGGATTGTATCAATGGTGCAGATGAACGAAATTGTTTTCAACTTGAAACAAACGAATGTGATCCAAAAAGTGAATATCGTTGTTCAAATGGTCAATGTATACCTGAAGAATTCTTTTTCGATTTATCAGTCGATTGCCTAGATGGTTCTGACGAATATCCTCTGCGAAATGCAACTTGTTCAATTGATCATTTCTATTTTTGTGAAGATCTTGTAAAT
>Ga0209915_1003921_pt1 | contig 11641 bp, 10 predicted proteins | sample ThiBiot_750_plan_FD_183952 | JGI IMG/M metagenome (GOLD analysis project Ga0209915, IMG submission 183952) | Wastewater bioreactor microbial communities from Cape Town, South Africa - Thiocy_cont_750_plan (SPAdes) | ecosystem: Engineered > Bioreactor > Thiocyanate-remediating > Anaerobic-Aerobic... | reverse complement strand
ATATTGTGAGAGAGAGAGAGAGAGAGAGAGAGAGAGAGAGAGAGTGCACGCATATGAGTACAGAGAGATAATGATCTCACGCGCACCTCAACGCCTGAACTCTCCCTACTGTCGCGATATCTCCTGCTCGCCTGCATTCGTTGGTTGAGGGGGAGATATGACGGTAACACACCGAGGGAGAGAGCTACCGCTATCCCTGACTCTGTGTTACCCAAACACGCAAGTCCCAGATGTAAAGTCTTAAGACCACACCATCGCGTCAGTCCTCGCGCTCCCCCTGCACTGCCTCTGCCCCGCTCCGCAAGCACGATGCGACACCGTTCGTCGCGCGCGTCGTCTCGGCCGTGGCTTTCGACGCCACTTGTACTGCTGTTAGCGACCATGGCCGTGGTTGTGGGCTTGGCGACTGCCATTCCCGCCAGCAAGCTTGCGGCCGCCATCGATGCCATCATCGCGCAGCCACAGTTTGACCGCAGCGAATGGGGCCTGCTGGTCGTGCGTGCCAACACCACCACCAGTAGCAGTAGCAGCAGTAGCAGTAGTAGCAGCAGGTCTCGGCTGCTGGCGCCCGGCGATGTACTATACCACCGCAACGCCGAGCAGTACTTTACGCCAGCATCCAACAACAAGGTCCCGACGACCGCCGCCGCCTTTGTGTACTTTGGCCCGAACCACACGCTGGCCACGCGCGTCTCGTCGTCCACTCGCGCTGCTGCTGCTGCTGCTACTGCTGCTCGTGCCTCGAACCTCGACGCCGTATGCATCCAAGGCGCAGGCGACGCGTCGTTCTCGACCAACCTCCAGCTGGCGCGCCTGGCGCAACAGCTCTACGCAACCGGCGTGCGCACCATCGACTCGCTGCTCTTCAACGATCTGCTGTTCCCTCCAGAACCACCGGCAACGTACGTATCTATCTCTATGCGCTCTCTCTCACTCACACTCATTCATTGTGCGATGCGGTACGCCGTACAGATGGGAGTGGGACGACCTTCAAGCTGCATACGGCGCACGGCCCAACAGCCTGATACTCGACGAGAACGCGCTGCGTCTCACCATCGCTCCGACCACTGAAGGAGCGCCGCCGCTCGTGCTCTTCAACAATGCCGCCGACAATGCCTGCGTGACCGTCGTCAACACGGCACAAACCCTCGCCAAGGGCACTGCCACCAATCTTGTCGTACGTACGCACCGCGCCACTCGGTCCGCTGCGGCATTCCACCCTGACATCGGCCCGCTTGCTGCCTCTGAAGGTCGGCTATCGCCTCGGCTCGAGTGCGCTTCAAGTGTCGGGTGTCATCGGCGCCACATCGCCCAACTCGTCGTTCGTCGTGGCTGCGCTCGATCCCGCGCAGCGCTTCATGTGTGCCGCCAATTACATGCTGGCACAACAAGGCATCTCGGTCAAGTCCATGTTGCTCTCTCCCTCGTGCGGCACCAACTCTTCCCTTGCTGGACAACCAGGTGCGTGCCACCTCGCAACAAGCACCCACTCCCATTGTACCCGCCCGCGCACGCGCGGCACTCTCACTCTCCCCCTCGCGTGTGCCATATCCTACCGCTCGTACAATCGCCTAACCTCTGTTACTGCTTTTGTCGCCTCTCGCACATGTGCCCGCCGCATGCCCTCGGTCTCCGTGCTCCCTCTCGAATTACCGTCACAATCGTCCGCAGTGTGGTACGAGCTCTTCACCATCAAGTCGCCGCAGCTTCGCTACACCATGAACTACACCCTTCAAGAGAGCAACAATCTGTACGCCGAGTGCACCCTTCGATCCCTCGGCGCCGAATACAAGCCTCCTTTGACCGCCAGCCACAACGCCGAACAGAACGGTATCGCTGCCGTCTCTGCCGTACGTCTCTCTCTCTCTCTCTCTCTCACTACCTCGTTAGATCCACGCTCACGCGCGCGTAACAACACTCTCCCTCTTCTCTCGTATCCTATCTCGCCACTAGATTCTCGCAAGCGCCGGTGTCGACGTGACGGCGTTTAAGCAATTCGATGGCAGCGGTCTCAGCCGCCACGACTTGATGAGCCCTCAGGCTATGGTCGAGGTATTCAAGGCTATGCAAGCCTACCCCGAGTATAAGACCTTCTTGCCAGTCGCCGGTGAATCCGGCACGCTCAAGAACCGTTTCGTTGGCACCACTGCTCAGGGCATCGTTCATGCCAAGACCGGTATATATCTCCTCCTCTCTCTCTCCCCCCTCGCGCGCACGCGTGAGTCGTCCCTGTGTGCAGTATAGGCATCTTGAAGAGTGTGTGAGTTTAATTACCGATAGCACCCACGCTTTGGCATACTCACGGCTTACGTGCCCTCCCATAGGAACTGTCTCTGGCGTGACATCCTTGTCTGGCTACGTTGACAACCCAGCACTCCCTGTCATATTCAGTATCATTGTGAACTTTAGCAATCAACCCTCGAGCGTCATTCGGCAAGGTATGCGCTGCATCCTACACCAACCCGGCTCTTGCCATCCCGAGTGCTTACTGGCGTGTTGTTGTTGTTAGGTGTCGATGACATTGTAGTTCTACTATCGCAGCTGACACAGGGTTAGGACCGAGATCCCGATACTCCTGCTGTTGTCACTGCTACCGTGGTTTAGGCTCCATCTATCTATCTATCAATCTCTCACACACAAACCGGCGGTGCAATACTGCCTCCTTGATGGTGTCAATGTCGTCGACTGACAATACAAGTCCGATGTGTATCTCGTTTTTCAATACGAGGAGAAATGCCTCCAACTCGGAGCCACGAAATGGCTGATCCATATCCACACTATCGCCTCTCGTTGAACACTGGGGATCGGTTGAGAGCGTTCATCATCGAGCCCAGAGATGATGGGCGATGTTGGACCCGGGCCTCGGCTTTCGGAGGGAGGAATCGCCACGCGAGGCCGAGAGAGAGCACCGCGCGCCATTCGCTTCGCTTCTTCCTTCCACGCGCACCACGCACGCACCACACTCACTCTCACTCACTCTCTCTCTCTCTCTCTCACTCTGATTGATAGACCCACTTGCTAGCTTCCATCTCGAACTCCACAAACGGTGACGTCTATCATCGTTGCTGCGATGGAGCACGCCACTAGTGTTGGCTCGGCTTCGAACGCCTCGGCCGCTGCTGCAGGACTGTCGTCGTCGTCGTCGTCGTCCGCCACGCTCAACGTCGGTACCGCTGCGAGCCCCGCCACCAACGTAGCCACCTCCCCGCCTTCTATGTCAAGCCCACCTGGAGTCTCAAGTCCCTCGCTCGCGACGCCGTCGACCTCCGCGAGTCCTGGTGCACCCTCGAGCGCGCAGCCACCGATACTGCTCACGTCGTCGGCCAGCTTCGTGCACTCGCCCTCCTCCAACCCCATCGACACCAGTACGCCCACTTACCATCGCCACTCTGCGAATCAACACCGACGGCGTCATGTCCCACCATCACTGACCGACCCGTGAATCCACCTGTTGTCGTCATGGTCGTCGTCGTCTTCGACGATGTACTCGTGGCTGATTGGTTGATTGATTGGTTGATTGGTTGGTTGGTTCCAGTACCTCGACGAGCAACGAGCTCCATCTCGTTGTCGGCCAGTGACTCGGGCCTCTCGGTTCCCACGCTGCTGAACGACGATGACTCGAAGCTTGACCAGAAGGAGCGCGACTTCATCCAGACCTTTGGATACCTCCACGAGCGACTGCTACAACGTACGTACCCTAACTCCTCTCCACATCTCGCGTTCGCTGCGCGCACAAACCGGTCGGCTCCTGATCTCTCCTCGTTCGTTCGTTCGGTCGGTCGTTCGGCCGTCGTGATCCATCGATCGAATCGCGATGTCGTACGGCGAACCAGACTTCTCGTGTGCGTGTCAAGGCCACAGCGACCACATCCTGCGCCACGGACGCATGTTCATCTCGGAGCATTACATCTGCTTCTCGTCGCACATCCTGGGCGCCTATCATGTTCGTACCATCTACCATCGATCTTCGCGATGCTGCTGTCGCTGTTGATTCGTCTTATTTACACAACTTAAATTGATCACGCCCACTCGCTCACTCGCTCATCATATGCTTTTGTGCGGTTGTGTATCTCTTTATGAATGTATGAAACATTCGACCTCGAGATAGAAGGTACTGGCACTCCGACACACGGCGAGCATCACCAAGAAGAACACGGCCTTCGTGTTCCCCAATGCCATCGAGGTCAAGATGGATGACGGCAGCACGGTACGCGACACCAGGCCCGCGCATTCACATCGCTCTCTCGCTCTCTTGTGTATCGCTCATTCGCCTCGCGCGTGTAGTACTTCTTTACGTCGTTCTTGCAACGCGACCTCGCATTCGATCTTTTGGACCGGTTGTTCACTGGACAACGAATCAAATTGATGCTGAGTGAGTCAGGCGTCGATCTCTCGCAAGCACGAATCCCTGATCCAACCAAGCCCACGGCTCGCTCCGACATCGAGGGCCCTGCCACTCCTTCCGCGACCGCCAAGGCGCTCTCTTCTCGAGAGCAAGACGACTTGGGGGAGAGCAGCGACGATGGTCAAGCCCATCGCTACTCGAGCGAGAGTCATCGCGGCGATGACGACGCTGCCAGCAGCGGTGGCGAGGCGCCTACCTCGGTTCGTGGTCGAGGGCGCGCTGCAATCCGCTCAGCCAGCGGCTACGCTCCCGACAGCGAGGCCAAGCATCCAGGCGATGAGAGTGTCACCAGTACGCCCGATCGAAGTGATAACGACAGCATACAATACGAGAAGCCGATCGAAGACGGGAGCGCGAGTGGCATGAGCGATCCTGAAACGGCTCATGAGCGTACTACGCGAGCTCAGCAAGAGGAAGAAGACGAGGAGGAAGACGATGACGATGACGAGGAGGAGGATACGGTACCACTGCCAAGTATGTTGTTGTTGCTCTTGTTACCTCTGCAAGATGCATAGCTTTTAAGCTCTTGCGAGAGAGAGAGAGAGAGAGAGAGAGAGAGAGAGAGAGTGAGTGAGTGAGTGAGTGAGTGAGTGAGTGAGTGAGTGAGTGAGTGAGTGAGTGAGTGAGTGAGTGAGTGAGTGTACTTACTGTAAGCCTCTGTATCTCTCTCTGCCTCTGTTTGCGGATTGATTCGCTCTTGATTTTTAGCTGCACCACTACCTCCGTCGGGTTTCGCGTGTACACACTTTAAGAATCCAAATGAGCTCCCGGACAAGAAGGATATCAACGAGTTCTTCCCGCTCTCTGTCACTGAAGTATGCTCCAATATCTCGCGTGCTTTGTGTGTTCCATCTCCTCGTTAGAATGCACCTTGCCCTAACCTACAACGACGCGCCTGTGATTTGTGGTATCAATTCCTCAGTTCTACCATGCGTTCATGAGCGATGAGTGTGGATTCTGGGTTCAAGTATGGAACAAGTCCATGTGCTATGGTATGTGGCTTAACACCACTTGGCCGATGACCAATGATGATTGACGGTGCTATTCTTCAAGACTTGAACGTGGAACCGTTCTCCGAAGCCCAAAATCCTTGCCATATGGAACGAGTCGCTAACTTTCGAGTACCAATCAATAATCCTATCGGTATTGGCTGCCTTCAATCTTCACCAACTCAATATTCACACAAGTTCTCTTGCTCGCTCACTCACTCTCACTCACTCATTCAAACTCCCGCTATGCTCTTACAGGGCCGAAATCAACACGTGTGAAGCAAGTTCAACTGATGCGACGAGTCAGTGAAAAGTACGAAAGCTTGTGGTCGCCACCGCAGCCGCAGCAACAGGAACAATCAAACAACTGAGCGAACGCTCTCACCAAGTCGAACGACTTACTTATCGAGCACCTTCTTGCACAGCCATCTGATCTTCCAGACGCAGAATTGGTCTCTTGATGTACCAAGTGGAGACGCATTCTCGGTTGATACTAACTGGAACATTGTGCCGGAAGGAAAGTATGTATCGCATACGAGAGCATTGCTTGTTGCTCGCATGATACTCACACTGTTGTGTTCGTCATTCTTGTGCTTGTGCGTGTGTGCGCGCACCTTGTGTCGTTCGATGGACCGATTCCAACCTCCACAGTGGCTGTCGCTGTGTGATCGTGTTTGAAGTCAAGTGGTACAAGGGCTCGTGGTTCAAAGCAATCATCAACAGCAGCTCGAACGACGCCGCCGTGACGTTCTATTCCTTGTGGGTGAAGATGGCACGCGAGAAACTCCAAACTGAGATGCCAACCATCGAGCGCCAGCGCTTGGTGTTGGCCAAGCGGCAAGCAAAGGCCACCGCCAAAGCCGCCAAGCAGCAAGCCAAGCAGCAAGCACAACAACAACGCGCCGCCGGCGCTGCTGGTGGAGCCAAGCGCTCGGGCGCCTCGTCGACCAAGAGCACGAGTACCGTGAGTACGGATGCGACGCGCTCCAAGGGCGCTGGAGCCAGCGGCGCGCGTGGCACCAGCGGTGCGCGTAAGACGACCGCCAGCTCGACGCCGCGCGTCTCGCGCGCACCTCCACCTCCGCATGCGGCCCCCCTCGCCCCATCGCCAATGCCAACCGCCGTTCAGCCAGCGCCGAGCGCTCCATCCGCGGCCGCTGTTTCGGCTGTGCCGTTCGGCGGCGCTGCCAGCGGTGCTCCACCAGCTACTGCAGGAGCACCGGTATACTTGACGATCTTTGGCGTACGGCTACGCCGATCGACCGTATGGCTCTCGAGCTTCATCTTGCTGCTACTGGCGTTCGTGTTCTATCTGAACGTACGCGTATGGACGCTCGAGACCGAGGTATCACAGTGGCACCGCGACTATGCTCAACTCGAGGACCGTGTCATCTTTCTGCAAGTGTTTGCTTCACGCATGGCGCAATATGTTCAGGAGGTACGCGTTTGGGTTGCTGGCTCGAGTAGCGCAATGTACTCACGCGTATGCACGCAGGATGGCAAGGATATTATGGAAAGTGAATGGGAGTATTGGCAAAAGTCAAATGGCATCGAATGGAAGCTAGCCGAGTGGACACAACAGTTAACCTCACTACACCAGCAAGTGTCGGGAGCATTGGATGATGGTATCAACTTGCTGCAAGAGATTCAAAACAAGCGCTTGGCAAATGTCGGACCACTCGATGTACTGAGCGAACGACATCTGGCGCAAATGCTCGAGCAACAGTACCAAGGCCAATCAGATCAATATCGAGAACGAGTACGTTGTAGTAGTAAGCAAACACGAGAGAGAGAGAGAGAGAGAGAGAGAGAGAGAGTGAGTGAGAGTGAGTGAGTGAGTGACTAACGTGCCTAATCCCATACTACAGGTGGTATTGCAATCCAATGATCCAACACAAGGATCGTGGATGGGAACCATTGCGTATTGGATTTGGAGTATCGTGCTCGGTGGTGCAGTTGCATACGGTCTCGTCAAGCTGGTCGGTATCTTGAGTGGCTAACTCTTCCGATTCTCTCTATCTCTCTCTCCCTCTCATTCTTCAATCACTCGCTTCTATTACCACTGGTTCAGTCTGTAAATATTCGCTTGTGCATTCGTTGCTTCTCAATCATCTGCCCTTCCACCGTAATACACGACGGCTCTATCACACAAAAAGCTCTACTCGCGCGTCTTGAGAGGAGGTTGAAAGGTAGGTCACAACTTGTTTTGGTTTCTCATATTACAATAATACAAGTATCGATAACTGCGTCAAGTAGAAGTCATGCAAACACGTAAACATGTGTAGAGCAAGAATATCAAGAGGAAAGAGAGAGAGAGAGAGAGAGAGAGAGAGATTATGAAGATGAAGATATGCAGAGCAATACGATACGCTACGATACGATATGACGAACAAATAATCGCTTCGCGATACAGTAACAACTAAAGCAGGTTGAACAGAGAGTCGTTCCAATAGGCAATGCCTATCGCAAACGATATGACAGAGAATAGATAGAGATACAGCTTAGATAGACTATCCAATATGAGGATGATAGAGAGAGACCACAAGAGACACAAGTGATACGAAAAAGTTATCGAGAGAGAGAGAGAGAGAGAGAGAAGCGGATTGCTGCCCCCGACCAATCAATCAAGGCTCGAGAATGAGTTTGATCGAGTGGCGAGTGAGGTCAGTCACTACAAAGACGCTGCAACGGCAACGAGGCAACGAGGCAACGAGGCAACGAGGCAGATGGCAAGTCTCAACGATAGGCAGAAGAGGGCGAGGTCGGTAGATCGTTGGGCGAGCGAACGTGCACCTCGGCCTCGTGCAAGCGCGTGAGCGAAGGCTTGACGTCGGCATCGATGAAGGAACTCGAGTTGGGTGAAGCCGGCGACCGAACGCCGGCGCGCTCGAATGGCGACGGCAGCACGAGATTGACCACCATCGGCGCCGACATGCCTGGTTGCATCGGTGCCTGCATCGATGCCTGCATCGACGACTGATCGGCCGAGTAGAGCGAGCGCTCGGGGGCCGATGGCGGCGCGCCGCTCGACATGCCGACGCCTCCGCCGACCACGCCGACGCCAACCGTCTGCGTCGCACCGACGCCCACGGTCGAGGTGGCTGCCGATGCGGCGGTGGTTTCGTCGGCGACGCTGATGAGTTGTAGCAGCGACGAAGAGAGTCGAGCGCCATCGCTGTCGCCCACTTGCGACGGAGGGGGCGCTTGCTGCGACGCCGCTACGGCCGCTGCGGCCGCGGCCGCGGCAGCTTGTGCCTGCTGGAGCTGGTGCACAGCATGCTGTTGCTGCTGATGCTGTTGATGTTGTTGCTGCTGTTGTTGGTGATGTTGGTGTTGTTGTTGCTGCACGGCGGCGGCGACGGCGGCGGCAGCGGCGGCGGGGCTCTGGGCGTAGGTCAACGGCGGCAGCGTGGCAGCGAAGGCGCCGTGCTGCAGCTGCGCTCCTGACGCCGTGGCGCCAGACACGACGGTCGACGAAGGAACGGTGCCGGCAGAGTCGACGACCACCGAGCCGCCGCCGTGGCTCGAGCTCGAGGAGCTGCTACTGCTGCCCGAACGACCGCGGAGCTTCTGATAGCGGTTGCGGTACTCCTTCTTGCGCGACTCCTGGCCCTTGGGCGTGAGGCGATACTTTTGCTTGCGGCGGCGCGTGAGACACCGAGTGCAGTAGGGAGAGGTCTTGCTGGGCGGGTTCTCTTGGCACGTCTGGCACGCCGAGTCGCCCATGTTGCAACACGATAGCACTGGAGCCCGAACGACCGGAACGAACCTGGGGCACGGGGGACGGCGAGTGCGGTTGGGGCACGAGAGAACGCGCACACGCGAGAGAGCGAGAGCTGGCGTGCGTGTGGGCTGGAGGTATGAGAGGGTGGGATGGGTGTGATCAAGCGCGCTCGCCCGACCACCTCCAGTAGACCGCAAAGATCGCGAGCAAACAAAGACACTCGAACGACCGCCAAGACCGACGCACAACGAGTCGACGCACAACGAGAGCAGCAGGTGCGGGGCAACAGCAGCGGCGAAGAAGCAACAGCAGAGGCGGAGGAGGGGCACGCGCCAGTTTTCTCTCTCCTCTTCCCTCTGCGCCGTTCCTCAGGCGCTTTCGCCTCCTCCCCTTGCTCCACCTCTTTTCCTCAGCGTTGCGGCGCAGAGAGCCGTTGGTCCGTGCCCGGGGTATGAATCTCACGCACTTTTCCAGCTGCGTACGCGGTCCACTGCTGTGGGGGACCTGCTGGCTCGACCTCGCTCGTACCTGAATCTAGTCGCGCGCCGTGGTGCGGTAGTCTCGTGTTTCGGACGAGGCTTGGGAGTGCGGTCGCTAGGCCGCAAGCCCGCCGTGGCTACACCAACGCTAAGAGAAATGCCTCCCAAACATACAGTAACAACTTCAATGGGTCATATGTCGTATTGACAGTGTGCGCTTTGTACAACCAGAAAGCACTAAACAAACGAATGGAGAGAGAGAGAGAGAGAGAGAGAGACAGAGAGAGACAGAGAGAGAGAGAAAGAAGCAGAGGTTTCAAGCAAGCGCAATTCGGTAGCGGCTTGGCTTGGGTGCTTGGGTTCGATATATCTAACCGATGCGCGATGGCAAGCCGAGCTTGACGAACAACCAACGACATACGTGGCCCGTAATTTGATCCGCCCACTATGATATCGAGCGCGCGATCAATACTTTACGGTCGTGCCTGTATCGTGCAATGTGCGCAGTACCGTCGCGCGCACGTACTTGGAAGATTGACACCGTGGCTGGCAGCCAGATCGTTTGGGTGGTAGGGATATCTCGGGTCGTAGAGACGCAAGAGGCCAAAATAACGAGCTTACATTTGGCACATAATAACGACATATCGATCAGTATGTTTCTCTCTCTCGCTCTCGCTCTCTTACAATATGGCTCACCACGAGAATACATACCCACGGGAATGCACACTCATACACGGCGGTACTCAATACGTATGCGGTACTGAAGAATGATAATATATGCCTGTCAGTCAGAGGTGGACGATGTTCATCGGCGAGCACGTATTATTACGTACAACGAGGTACAACCAATGTAGTAGGGTAGCATCGAGAAGAGAGTCAGCGGGAGGCCTATGATATCATCAACCGTAAGAACGAGAGCTCTCCAGTCCTTGAAACAACTCTCATACCAAAGCCAACAAAATAAATCCACTCGCGATTTACGAGCGAGATCCTGCCCAAGAACTTGACGCCGATGCCCATCAAACGGTAGCTGCGAGACACGCAGGCCAGTCGGTGAGTCGGTGTCAACAAAATACAATCAAATCACGCGAATAAAACGCGGTTGTCGCATAAGCGTACTCGAACAGCACAAACGAGTTCAGGCAGCAGTTAATGATGAGCGACAGCAAGTGTCCGATGTGAGGCACCAGGCTGAAGGCAAATGCCTGCATGCCGACAACCAAGAGAATCAAAGTCTCGGCTGCCAAATCCTCGAGAGGCCTTCAGTACCAAACAATCCAGCACTCAATCAGTAATGAAAGCTACGCCACCACTTCCGTACGATAGAATACAATCGCCAATGGAATACAAGCATCAATGAAATACAAGCATCAATAATATACAAGTATCAATAGAATACAAGCATCAATAGAATACAAGCATCAAGTATCAATGAAATACAAGTACCAATGAAATACAATCACCAATAAAATACAAGCATCAATAGAATACAAGCATCAAGTATCAATGAAATACAAGCATCAATAGAATACAATCATCAATAAAATACAAGCACCAATAAAATACAAGCATCAATAGAATACAATCATCAATAAAATACCATCATCAATAAAATACAAGCATCAATAAAATACAAGCATCAATCAGATACAATCACCAATGAAATACAAGTATCAATGAAATACAAGCATCAATAAAATACAAGCACCAATAAAATACCATCATCAATAAAATACAAGCACCAATAAAATACAAGCATCAATAGAATACAATCATCAATGAAATACACTCACCAATAAAATACAAGCATCAATAAAATACACTCATCAATGAAATACAAGCACCAATGAAATACGAGCATCAATAGAATACAAGCATCAAGTATCAATGAAATACAAGTACCAATGAAATACAATCACCAATAAAATACAAGCATCAATAGAATACAATCATCAATGAAATACAAGCACCAATAAAATACAAGCATCAATAGAATACCATCATCAATAAAATACAAGCATCAATGAAATACCATCATCAATAA
>Ga0209915_1003903_pt1 | contig 11691 bp, 10 predicted proteins | sample ThiBiot_750_plan_FD_183952 | JGI IMG/M metagenome (GOLD analysis project Ga0209915, IMG submission 183952) | Wastewater bioreactor microbial communities from Cape Town, South Africa - Thiocy_cont_750_plan (SPAdes) | ecosystem: Engineered > Bioreactor > Thiocyanate-remediating > Anaerobic-Aerobic... | reverse complement strand
GCGGTGGCGACGATGGACTGGCGCGGACAGGGCGGCTCCGCGCGCGGCCTGAGCGATCCACGCAAGGGCTATGTGCGCAACTTCGCCGACTTCGAAATCGACGTCGAGACGTTCTATCGCGAAGTGGTGCTGCCGGACTGTCCACCGCCCTACTTCGCGCTGGCGCATTCGATGGGCGGGGCGGTGATGCTGCGGATCGCCCACGCCGGCCGACGCTGGTTCGACCGCATCGTGCTGTCGGCGCCGATGATCGACCTGCCGGGCCGCACCACGTCGTGGCCGGTGCGGACGCTGCTACGCACGATGCGGTTCGCCGGCATGGGCGGCAATTACGTGCCCGGCGGCACCGACGTGCTGGTGGGCGAAGCGCCGTTCGCCGACAATCCCCTGACCAGCGACCCGGTGCGCTACGCCCGCAACGCCGCGATCCTCGCGGAAGACCCCGGCGTCGGCATCGCCGCGCCGACGGTGGCGTGGGCCGACACCGCGTTTCGCACCATGCACGGCTTTCGCGCCACGCATTACCCATCGAAGATTCGGCAGCCGATCCTGATGATGGCGGCGGGCGCCGACACCATCGTCTCAACGCCGGCGATCGAGGAATTCGCCTACCACCTGCGCGGCAGTTCGCATCTGGTGATTCCGGGATCGCGGCACGAGATCCTGCAGGAGCAGGACCGCTACCGCGCGCAGTTCTGGGCCGCGTTCGACGCGTTCGTGCCGGGCTCGACGGTGAGATGAAGGAACACGATACATATCACAGTGTCGTCCCCGCGAAGGCGGGGACCTATAACCCCTGGCCTTGATTGTCGTCGCAGGCGCGCGCAACGGGCGCTTCCGCATCACCACTGCTGCGGAGTCTGGATCCCCTCCTTCGCGGGGACGACCGTGGAGAGGAAGAACGACCACCATGCTCGGCATTCACGATCTCTGGCTGTTCATCGTCTCGGGCCTGTTGCTCAACATCACGCCCGGCCCCGACAACGCCTACATCACCGGCCGCAGCCTGCAACTCGGCTGGCGCGGCGGCGCGGTGGCGGCCATCGGCATCGGCTCCGGTTGCCTCGTGCACGTCTTCGCCACGGCGGTCGGACTGTCGGCGCTGCTGGCGGCTTCGTCCACCGCGTTCACGGCGGTGAAACTGATTGGCGGCATCTATCTCTGCTGCATCGGCATTCGCATGGTGCTGGCGCGCGACGTCGGCGGACATGGCGAACAGGCCGCCGCCAGGCCAGTGACGCTGCGGCAGGTGTTCTGGCAGGGCGCGCTGACCAACATCCTCAATCCGAAGATCGCGCTGTTCTTCCTCGCCTTCCTGCCGCAGTTCGTCGACGCGGGCGCGCCGCATCTTTCGCTGGCGCTCTTGGTGCTCGGCGTCATCTTCGTCGCCAACGGCACGCTGTGGTGCCTCGGCGTCGCAGCCTTCGCCGCCATCGCCGCGCGGAAGATGCGGCAATCGGGCACCGTGATGCGCTGGATCAACCGCGGCATCGGCGCGCTGTTCGTCTATCTCGGCATTCGCGTCGCGCTGATGGACGCGCGCTAGATTCCAGCGGCGATCCTCTGGATGGCCTCAATCCCGAGATAGATGCCGAGCCCGATCATCGCGATCAGGAACCAGCGACGAAACGCATCCGGATGCAGCCGCGTGCGGACGATCTGGCCGACGAACATCCCGGCGAAAGCCGCCGCCAGCGCAACCAATCCCGGCACCGCGACCGACAAGGTGAGAAGGCCGGCATCGGCGAGGCCCAGCATCAAACCAAGCGTCGCCGTGGTGAAGAACACGCCGAGCGCCTGCACCAGTTCGTCCTTCTCGAACCCGATGGCCTGCATGAACGGCATCGACGGGATCACCTGCACCCCGGTCGCCGCCGACACCACGCCGGTGACAATGCCGACGATGCCGCCGATCCATTTCTCCCACGCCGGCGGAACGTAAAAGCGAACCTGCCTGAGCCCGATGATCCCATAGACGATCAGCAGAACGCCGAGAATCAACGTACCGTAGCGCGCGTAAGGACCGACCATCAGGCCCGATCCGCACCAGATGCCGAACAGCAGCCCGATCAGCATCGGCCATAGCCGCCGCAGGATGTCGCGAAGATAGGGCCCGCCGAAAGTCTGCCAGATGTTGGTGGTGATCGCGGGCACGATGACGATGGCCAGCGCATGGGCCGGCGCCATGCGCGTCGCCAGCAATCCCATCGCCACGGTCGGCAAGCCAAGGCCGATCACGCCCTTGACGAATCCGGCGAGCAGAAACACAGCGACGATCAGAAGGAAGCCTGGTTCGGACATGCGCGCAGATTGACCGACCCGCGCGGACGGCGCAATCTGGAGATTCCGGAAATAGCCTTCGGAATATCCGAAGCAAGATCGCAGGCGGCAATGCGGTTCGATCTGGTCGATCTTCAGGTGTTCGTCGCGGTGGCGGAAGCGCGCAGCATCACGCGCGGCGCGGCGCGCGCCAACCTTGCGCTGGCCTCCGCGAGCGAGCGCATCAAGTTGCTGGAAGCCGCGCTCGACGTCGCGCTGCTGCGGCGCGGACGCCATGGCGTGACGCTCACCGACGCCGGCGAAAGCCTGCTCGATCATGCCCGCGTGGTGCTGGCGGCCGCCGACAATCTGCGCGGCGACCTCGCCGGTTACGCGCGCGGCATCAAGACCAGCATCCACGTGCTGGCGAATACGTCGAGCCTGTCGGAGCATTTGCCGCCGGCGCTGGCGAGCTTTTTGCGCGATCATCCGCAAGTCAACATCGATGCGGAGGAACGCGAAAGCATCGGCATCGCCGAAGCCATCGCGGCCGGCCGCGCCGATATCGGCATCGCGGTGGAGACGACGTTGCCGCCGAGTCTCGAGCGCTTCCCGTTTCGCGACGACCGGCTGGTGCTCGCGGTCTCCGCGCAGGACGATCTCGCCCGGCGCCGCGTCATCGATTTCGGCACGGTGGCCACACGCGACTTCGTCGGGCTTGCCACCACCAGCGCGTTGCAGATGCATTTGGCGACGCAGGCGGCGCGGCTCGGCGCGCGACTGCGGTTTCGCGCCCGCTTGCGCGACTTCGATGCGGTCTGCCGCCTCGTCGCGGCCGGCGTCGGCATCGGCGTCGTTCCGGAAGCGGCCGCGAAACGCTGCGCGCGGGTGATGGCGATCAAGCCGGTGCGGATTCGCGATGCGTGGGCGACGCGACGCCTCGCGATCTGCGTGCGCAACCTGAAGGCGCTGCCGCGACCGGCACAGCAACTGGTCGCACACCTGCGCGGCAACGGTATTTGATTCAAGTTTCCTGCGACGCGACGCCGCTTGCCAAGCGGTGGAGCCGCGTCAAGATGATCGCCCAACGATCATACAGGGAGGCTTCGATGAAACGGATGTCTTTGGCGACCGCGCTGCTGTCGTGCGCGGCTGTCGCACTTCTCGTACCGTTGACCGCCGCTCCGGCCCGCGCCGACGGCTATGAGGTGACGAAACTGGTAACAGGCTCCGCATTCCACGGCGTCCACGGGCTGGGCATCGATTCCTCCGGCCGACTGTTCGCCGGCAGCGTCGCCGGCGCCGCGCTGTACGAGGTCGATCGCGCGGCGGGCACCGCGAAGGTGGTGGTGCCGATCCCGCAAGGCATGGCCGACGACATCGCCTTCGCCCCCGACGGCACCATGGCATGGACGGCCTTCCTGACCGGCGACATCTATGCCCGCAAGGGCGATGGGCCGATCAAGAAACTCGCCTCCGGCCTGCCCGGCATCAACTCGCTGGCCTATCGCAAGGACGGCCGGCTTTACGCAACGCAGGTGTTCCTCGGGGATGCGCTCTACGAGATCGACGCCGCCGGCGAAAAGCCGCCGCGCAAGATCATGGAGAAGATGGGCGGCCTCAACGGCTTCGAATTCGGTCCCGACGATCGTCTCTACGGTCCGCTGTGGTTCAAGGGCCAGGTGGTGAAGGTCGATGTCGACAAGGGCGAACTCGCCGTGGTGGCGGACGGCTTCAAGGTGCCCGCCGCCGTCAATTTCGATTCCAAGGGGCAGCTCTGGGTGGTCGATACCGCGACCGGCGAACTCATCCGCGTCGATCCGAAATCCGGCGCCAAGACCACGGTGGCGACGCTGAAGCCGTCGCTCGACAATCTCGCCATCGACAAGAACGATCATATCTTCGTCTCCAACATGGCCGACAACGGCATTCAGGAGATCGACCCGACGACCGGCAGCGCGAAACAGGTCATCATCGGCAAGCTCGCCGATCCCGGCGGGCTTGCGGTCACGTCGGACGACGGCAAGGACACGCTGCATGTCGCCGACGTCTTCGCCTATCGCAGCGTCGACGGCGCCTCCGGCGCGATCACCGAGCACGCGCGGATGCACGCCGCCGGCACGACGCTGGAATATCCGATGAGCGCCACGGCGAAGGGCGATCATGTCGTGCTGTCGAGCTGGTTCACCGGCACCGTGCAGGTGATCGACCGCAAGTCCGGCAAGACGCTGGAAATGATCCACGGACTGAAAGCGCCCTACGACGCCGTGCGGCTCGACGACGGCAGCCTTCTGGTCAACGAACTCGGCACCGGCTCGCTGGTGCGGCTCTCCGGCGAGCACGGCAAGGACCGCAAGGTGATCCTCTCCGACTTGAAGGGGCCTGTCGGCCTCGCGGTGACCGATGCCGACACCGCGTATCTCACCGAAGCCTTCGCAGGACACGTGCTGCGGGTGAAACTCTCGAGCGGCGAGAAGACCGTGGTGGCGAAAGACCTGAAGATGCCGGAAGGCCTTGCGGTCGCGGCCGACGGCACGCTGATCGTCGCCGAGGTGGGAGCGAAGCGCATCGTCGCCATCGATCCGAAGGACGGTAAAGTGACCGAGATCGCCGGCAATCTGCCGATCGGCCTCGAAGCGGCGCCGGGACTGCCGCCGACCAATCTGCCGACCGGCGTCGCCGTCGGTGCGAACGGCACGATCTACATGACGTCGGACATCGAGAACGCGATCTACAAGATTACAAAGAAGTAGCCGCGCAGATCGCCATCGAGTTGCGAGGAGCGATGCGACAAAGCAATCCAGATTCTTAAGGATCCGAGATTCTTAAGGTAAGACTGGATTGCTTCGCTTCGCTCGCAATGACGTGGATCGTCAGCCGCCCAGCACCTTCAATGCCTGCGCGTGCACGCGCGGATCGCCGGCGGCAACGATGCGACCGCCATGCTGCGCAGGATTGCCTTCCCAGGTGGTGACGACGCCGCCCGCGCCGGTGACGATCGGGATCAGCGCGGCGATGTCGTAGGGCTTCAATTCCGTTTCGATCACCAGATCGACGTGCCCCGCCGCCAACATGCAATAGGAATAGCAATCGCCACCGAAGCGGGCGAGCCGCGCCTGGTCCTGCACCCGGGTGAAGGCGTCGCGATCGGGCTCATTCATCAAGAGCGGACTGGTGGTGAACAGCGTGGCGTCGCCAAGACTCTCGCAGCGCCGCGTCGCGAGCTTGCGCTGGCCGCCGGCGCCTCGATAACTGGCGGAGCCGTTGTCGCCACTGAAGCGCTCGCCGACATAGGGCTGGTGCATCATGCCGTAGACCGGCAGGCCGCGATGCATCAGCGCGATCAGCGTGCCCCAGATCGGGAAGCCCGAGATGAACGACTTGGTGCCGTCGATGGGATCGAGCACCCAGACATAATCGGCATCCTCGCGCTCGTTGCCGAATTCCTCGCCGACGATGCCGTGCTGGGGAAAGCTGGCCTTGATCATCCGCCGCATCACCGCCTCGGCGCCGCGATCGGCTTCGGTGACGGGATCGAAGCCCTGCTTGGATTTCTTGTCCTCGATGCCGAGCGAGGTGCGGAAGAACGGCAGGATGGTTTCGCCGGAGGCGGTCGCCAGGCGGTCAATGAAAGCGGTAAAATCGACGACCGTCACGAAGCGTCTCCCTGATTGCGCGAATCCGACCTGCTTAACGGCTTGGACCGGGAAAACCAATCCGCATGACGGCGGCGCGCCGGCCAGATGCACTGAGCGTCGCTCCGCTTCGGCAGACATAACGCAACGGCTCGGCCCCCGACCGGCGCGCCAAATGGCCCGGGTGTCTGCGTCCAAACGAGCGAGCGGACGCTCGATGACGGCACGTCCGCCATGGTCCTTTTTGGTTCAGGCGCGCTGTCGGCTTTCCACCGGGTCGAATCGAACGGCAGTCCAAAGCCGACCCAAAACGTGGCCCTCGCCATAAAATCGAACAATAATTCACTTTATGACATGCACATAGTTTAGCCACATATCGCTAAGCTGCTGTTTCAGTTGGAAAATCTAAAAATTGGAATGCGCCGTTCATAGGAACAGATATGCAAATTTCGCATACGAAAATAGCAAAAAAACCTTGCGTTTTGTGCGTTGCGGTCGCATATTGATGCGGTGCGGTAACGCCTCGCGTTATCGCTGCCCTCCTTGGGCGTTTCCTCCCTAGACTTGGGCCGCTTGCCTTGCGAGCGGCCCTTTTTCTTTGCGCGAACGATCGCTACGCGCTGCTTCGGCAGGATGGTGAAGCAGCGGGCGCCCGGCTCCGCTATTCCGCGGCGGCGACGTACGGCCCCAGATCGCCGAACGGCAGCGCGGTCAGCGCCTCGGCGAGCCGGCCGAAATCGCCCGCGACCTCGCCGAAGCGCGGTCTTCGTTCCCGCCGCCGCTCATCCATATAGACCGCGCGATTCAATTCGATCTGGACAGCGTGCAGACCGCTGGTCGGATTGCCGTAGTGCTCGGTGATGAAGCCGCCGGCGTAGGGTTTGTTGCAGCCCACCGAATAGCCCAGCGCCGCGAAGGTCTGCTCCACCCGGTCCCGCAGCACCGCCGCGCAACTGGTGCCGTAGCGATCGCCGATCACCACGTCCGGCCGCGGCGGTTCCTCCCGCGACACCCCGACCGACGGCATCGAATGGCAATCCACCAGGATCGCGGTACCGAAAGCCTGATGCGCCTTGGAAATCAGGCGGCGCAGCGCGCGATGATAGGGCTTGTACAGCGCCTCGATGCGTCCGAGCGCGTCATCGACGTCGAGGCGCTCGTGATAAATCTCCTGGCCGTCGCCGACCACGCGCGGAATCGTCCCAAGACCGCCCGCGACCCGCATTGAGCGGGTATTGGCGAAACTCGGCAGCCGCCCGGTGAACATCCGCGGATCGAGCTCATAGGGTTCGCGATTGACGTCGACATAGGAGCGCGGGAAGTGGACGCTGACCACCGGAAACCCCTGCGCGCTCAGCCCCGCGATCAGCTCGTCGACGAAGGAATCCTCCGAGCGGCGCAGCGCGGCGACATCGACCCGCGACGCCGCCAGGAACGCCCGCGGATAGACCGAGCCCGAATGCGGCGAATTGAAAATGATCGGCGCCCGCCAGACCGCCGGCTCGACGATGGTGAACGGAGGCGACAGTTCGCCGTCAAACTGAGGCATTGGCGTGCGCTGTCCCGAAAATGATTCCGGCGGTTCGCGACCGGACATCAAGGCTGGCCCGAGCGCTCATTGTCAGGATTTGCCGGCGACCTGCCAAGTGAAAAAGCGGCGAAACCGTCATTTCGTCCGGAATGGGTCCAGGCTTGCGGCGGCTGTCAGAACCCGACAGGATGTTGCCGCATTTCCCGCCCTTCACCCGAAATTTACCAAACCTCTGGCTAACTAGGGCCTGTTCTCTCTCACCGGATTCGATAATCAACCGCCATGCACAAGATCCTTCTCGCCGAAGACGACAACGACATGCGCAGGTTCCTGGTCAAGGCGCTGGAAAACGCCGGATATCAGGTGTCCTCGTACGATAACGGCCTCTCCGCCTATCAGAGGCTGCGCGAGGAGCCTTTCGAGATGCTGCTGACCGATATCGTGATGCCGGAAATGGACGGCATCGAGCTGGCGCGCCGCGCCTCGGAACTCGATCCGGACATCAAGATCATGTTCATCACCGGCTTCGCGGCTGTGGCGCTGAATTCGGATTCGGCGGCGCCGAAGAATGCCAAGGTGCTGGCCAAGCCGGTGCACCTGCGCGAACTGGTCAGCGAAGTGAACAAGCTGCTGGCGGCCTGATCCCCACGCCCAGACCGGAACAGCTGCGGGCATCGCAACGCCCCATTCCGGGACCGCTCGCGCTGGCAGCACCCATCGGCTTGCCGCGCACGCAGCGGTGCCGGCGATTGTGATCCCGGCGATTGTCGGTCCGGGCATTCGACGGCCCTCGCGTCGATCCGCCCCCCTATCGTCAGCTTTCGCGGCGTCAGCCGAGGTGACGACCCTTTGGCACCGTTTCCCGAGCGGCGCGAACGGCAACTTTCGGACATCATGGCTTGCACCGCCGAAGGGGAGCCGATATAGGGATGCCGACCCAACCGGCGTGCCCAAACACGCCGGAATTTGTTTCGGATGCGCCGCGAGGCCGCCGGGACACCAGGCTGGAGCCGCCGGTCAGTATCCGACCGAACAGGTTCAAGCGGGCGCGTAGCTCAGCGGGAGAGCACTACCTTGACATGGTAGGGGTCACAGGTTCGATCCCTGTCGCGCCCACCACCCAGTTCATAGGGATCGAACTTGGTGCCACCCTCGTGCGTTTTGCCCGCAAAATGCGGGCTTTTTTGTATCCCATCCTGTCTCTGCGAGCGTCTCAGGACACCAAATTCACGCCAAATGCCGTTCTGTCTCTGCCCCGAAAAATCCCGTTCCTGACGGAGGGAGCGAAGACAGATTCGCTGACTGAGTGGGGGCAACCAGTTTAATCCCTACGAAGACCAGCTCAGCGAGCGTTGCGCGCTGGTGCACGCACGCGGGCCGCATTCGGGGCCCGCTCATCTTCCAGGATTTGTTCAAGAAGCAGAAGTGATCGACCGCGTGATTGGCCTGAGGAGCGAATAGGCCGCATGAGCACTGCGATATGCGGGATCCCGCATGCTGATCGCAAGCACCCGGATGTCGCTGCGCTCCATCCGGGTTTGCTTGCCGATCCGCCCCTTTCGCAAGACGATCTCAATCAAGATTCCTTGGTGGGCTCGGACATTGTTATCCGGTTTTTGACGCTAGGACGCTCCTGCATCCTTTCATACCATGCCAAAAGAGCCTCGCACTCCACCGGCACCGGCACGCTCACGAGTCCCGCGAAGATCAAGCCGCCTATGAGGGTGATATCGGCCATCGTGAACGCCTCGCCGGCGACGAACGGCTGTTCTTTCAGAATGCCGTCAAAGTAGTGCATCCCCCTGAGTGCCTTGTCGCGCTGGCGGAGTCCCCATTCGGGGTTTTGATAGATCTCGACATGAGGCCCAAGACCCGGCATGGCGTGGTGGAAATAAACACTGATGGCATCGAGCAGTTCCAGTTCGGCGCGCTTGCTCATCATGTGAATCATGCCCTTTTCCCGCGGGGTCCTGCCGGTCAGAGTCGGCGCGCCATCGAGCGCATCAAGGTACTCGGTAATTGCCGTGCACTCGGCAATGAAGGTCCCGTCGTCGAGCTCAAGCACCGGCAGGGTGCCCGAGTAGTTCTTGGCGAGGAATTCGGGCTTCTTGTGCTCGCCCTTGTACAGATCGACCAATACGAACTGCACGTGCGACGGCAGATTCTTTTCGGCCAAGGCGATGCGAACGCGGGCCGGATATGGTCCAGTTGGCCAATCGTAAATTTTCATCACGACTCCTATTGTGTCTACCTGTCACTTGGTAGGCTCGATATAAGGCCTTCCAATTCCGCTGGTCAAGCCCTACCTGTCACTTGGTAGATAACGAAGCATGGAGGCGAGGAAGTGAGTTCAAGCGCTCGGGAGGCCATCCTGGCGGCAGCAAAGCGGACCGCTCAGGCGCACGGCTATGGCGGGCTGAATTTCCGCGATCTCGCTGACGAAGTCGGGATCAAGGCCGCCAGCATCTACCACCATTTCCCAAGCAAGGCCGAGCTCGGCGCCGCCGTCGCACGGCGCTACTGGGAAGACACATCCGCCCAGCTCGAGGCGATGCTGGCAGAAACCGCCGATCCCGTCCGCTGCCTGCGTCGATATCCCGATGTGTTTCGCAAAGCGCTCGAGAACGGCAATCGCATGTGCCTCTGCAGCTTCATGTCCGCGGAAGTCGAGGACCTGCCGGGCGCAGTAAAGAAGGAGGTCCAGACGTTTGCCGACGTCAACGTGGCGTGGCTGAGCAAGCTGTTGGTGGCTGCAAGCCTGGTCAGTTCGAGAAAGAGCGCACAACGGGCTCGCGCCATTTTCGCCGCCATCGCCGGCGCGCAGCTCATCGCCAGAAGCCGCTCCGATATTTCACTCTACGACTCGGCCATCGACAACTATCGCGCCGCGGGTCTTCTGCCAGCATAGATGGTCCAAACATCGGGCCTCAGTATCATTCGGCCTGCAGTATTAACCCCTGAGCCGGGGATCGGCGTCTTCACGCAGTTCGGCAGCGACACGCTCACTTTGATCGGAGAACAAAAAGCTGGAGATCCCTTGGATTCCGACCCGCGCACTTCATCGCAAGTCCCCGGCAAATCTGCCGTCGCCACGCTGTCTTGCCGCAACAAGGCCCGATCGGGGCTCCCCTTGAACCGGGATGAACGCCGAGGATGACGGCGGCAGCGATCTGGCCGCGGTGCACTTCCTGATCCACTTCCGCAGCAGGTTCGCGTTGACCCACGTTCCAACGCAAGTCGCGATACCGAAAACGCCAGGCTCAAGGCAGGCCGCCTCAAGACGTCCTTCGATGCCGTATCAAAGCGCCGCCGACCATTCCGACCACTGGCCCGCAGTTTCTCATCATCGTCGCTCAGCATGAGGTGTCCACCTATTTTGGTGGACACCTCATGCATCACAGATTTCAAAAGCAAAGGTGCGGAGAAATTCGCGTTTATATTTCGGGTGACCCATCTCCACGGTGCGAATTCCCGTTCCTGCCGATCGGTTCAGAAGCTACCATCTCGTTTCAGACGATGGAGGAGGCGAAGAGTGCAGGTCAGCTGGCACCGAGCTTTCCTGCGCCGATTCCAGAGTTGAGGTCGTGCCCGACGCTCAGTTCTCTGGTGAGCGCGAGACCAAGCGCCTCGAGCTGGCGATCCCATTCGAGCGGAAGATCGCGGAGCTGTTCAACACCGATGCCACGAGGCAGCCGCCCCTCGACGGCGGCCTTGACCAGCGTCGGAGACAGGAAAGCCAACGACAGTGTCATGTTGACATGACGAATACTGCAGCGCTCGCGCTGTGCAATGGTTTGCGCATTTGTTGCTGAGTCTGCGATAAGTTCGTCAAGCCATCGGCGGCCGCGCGCGATGGCGGCGACCAGCGTGGCACGCCGTTCCAGTTTCATAGGGCGCAGTGGGAGTTTGACAGACGTTGGTTGCAGGATCGACCGTGCTATTCGTGACGGCGGTTTGGTCCACGGAATGATGACGGTGAGATCATCCTCGACAATCCCCTCATCCGCCTCGTTTTGCTTTAGCTGCACGACGAGTTGGCTTTTACGTACCTCGATCCGTTCGATGATACTGCTGGCCATTGCACTATCGATGGTCGCGGCGTTTTTAGTTGGAAGTCGCGGCTCCAATATGATCGTCCGGATCCGCTCCTCGACCTCATGAGCCGGCACGCGAGAGACAGAGCCAACCTCGGCAGACGCGGCGTTGCCGAACAACAACGGCCGTGAGACGTAATAACTGTACCGTCGGCCATTCTTTTGAGCCTGC
>Ga0209915_1003876_pt1 | contig 11802 bp, 16 predicted proteins | sample ThiBiot_750_plan_FD_183952 | JGI IMG/M metagenome (GOLD analysis project Ga0209915, IMG submission 183952) | Wastewater bioreactor microbial communities from Cape Town, South Africa - Thiocy_cont_750_plan (SPAdes) | ecosystem: Engineered > Bioreactor > Thiocyanate-remediating > Anaerobic-Aerobic... | reverse complement strand
AAAAAAAACAAAAAAACAAAGAACTTATGATTAAAATTGCTCAGTGTCGTTACCTTGTATTTTCCTAGCAAAGTCAACGAGTACCCAGTGGAGCACAGTGTTCACCCCCGCAATTGTTTCCCGCCACATTTTTGGGGGGGGGGGTGGAGGAGAAGAGCAATACCAGGCTTGTATCTGCCGCAGCGTGAGAGAGATCACCTGCCAGGCTTGCCTTTTTCATCCTTGAGGGGTATCTATCCACCACGTACACCGTTTCAAGCTCACTCTTCTGTGTGGGTGATAGTCTCCCTCCTCTTCTTTGGGGGAAGCACCACCGATATCCGACCTCCTTCCTCCCCACTTCCTCCGATCGGTCTTTGAGGTTGTGTCGAGGTTTCCCACCGCCACCCTTCTCCCGCGTTCTCTTCCTCTTCATCTGTCCGGTCGCCCTCTTCTGGCTCTTTCGTTGATTCTCCCAAGTCCTGTCCCTCTTCCGCATCGGCGTATCCAGGTCTCCTCACTGCGATTATAATTTCTAACGATAGAGAAGAAAAATGCCACACACACACAGACAGGTGCAACCATGTCAACGCCAAGCCCCCGAAGAAGGGAAAAGAGGAGGAGGGCAGACCCGCCTTCTCGCCATCGTGCGTCATTTGCTGAGGAAGAGCGGAGACCTGGATACGCCGATGCATTTGAATCGGTGACCGACTATTTTCGGTTGGGGAATCTGTTGCGGTGTCTAATGGGAACCAGCCACATATGTACGCGGAGGTGGAGAGTATGTTTGAGGACCGGAAAAGGGCAGGGCGCAGGTGAATCTGCGATGGCTGTATAAACCAGAAGACGTGGCGGGAGACAGGCAGCCGCATCATGGGGAATTCAAGTTATTTCGTAAACCACATCGACCCCAATCCCGTGGAGATGCTGCTGGGCCATGTGAACGTGCTCTGCGCGGCAGAATTCCAGAAATATCTGAACGAATGGAAACGGAAAGAGAATGAGAAAGCAGTGGATGAAGAAGACAGGGAAAAAGAAAGCCTCCAGTGTACTTTGTGAAGCGATTCTACAACTATTGGCGAAGGGACAGTCACGCGGTGTGAGTGGGAAGGAATCAAGGGGGAAAGTAGTGTCGAAGACTTGCCCTCCTATGATGACCTGGAACAAGATGATCAGTCACCCAATTCTGAAACAGCCAACGAGGAAGCGAAAGCGGCCGGTCATCAACGGAAAAGAGATGCAAACCGGAAGAAAGCGAGGCAAGAGGAAGAAGGAGCCCACCAATGCATGTGCTAAAGAGACCGAGCAGGAATCCGGGAGCAAGAAGAGGAAGGTCAAGAAGAAATCCCCACCGACTGCTTCATCAAAGGAGCCCAAGAAGAGAGGCCGGCCGAGAAAGAAGTGGCCTGCCGAAGAAGGCGAAGCCAAACCCGAAGGGCCAGCCAGAAAAAGAGGAAAGAAGACCAAGCCGCGCGACCGCAGGCAAAAAGGAGGAAAAAGGAGTCGCCACTCCCTGCTGCTGTTGCTACCTGCGAGGCTGGAGAAGAGTTGAAACAGGAGATAAGCATGAACAGGTGGTCACCCTGAAGGGATGGTCGCCATTGCATTACGCCACAACCAGCACCTCGATGCTGTCAAGGTGTTGTTGTCGTACTTGGCCGATCCCCTCCTCACCTATGGCAAGTCGGCGTTGGAAATCGCTGAAACGAACAACGAGATTGCAGAAGCCCTGACACAGGCCATCGAAACAAACCAAGAGGTGACCTAATTGAGAATTAGAATTGCTGTTTGAAGATTCACCCACAACCCATCCTAAACGCAAAGCTTTTTTATTCAAGTGTGTTCACCCTTGTACAACTTGAATGCGTTTTTGATAAACCTCTCTCCTAATTTGCTTTCATGGTTACGGTGTCATTTTTGGGGACAAACCCACCAATGGGGCACGCATACGAGGTGGCCCACTTCAAGTGATAAAATCTAGAAGGATTTTCAACAGGATAATCAGGCTCCAAGGTTCCAAAGGGAATCTGGGAATCACAAATGAATTCGATGTCAGTCCGGCGACCTCCTTCACCACCTTGGAAGGAGATGATGAATCCTGTGGAAGCCCCTTGGCGGCGAGCGCCCCATACGACGCGATTAATGGACCCGCTGGGATGGTACGTCGGAATGAGCCTAACAAAGGAATAAGCATTTTTTTTTTTTCCTTTTAAAAAAAAAAAAAAAAAAATAGAAGAGGCAGTAACCTGTTATCCTTTTGACAAACACCGTTAAGGCCGTCGAACGAAGACTGACACTGAAGCACTGGCTTGCAGGGGCGATAATAATAGAGGTTGCCTTCAAAATCGCTAGTCGTAAGATCATTACCACCGGTTGCCGAAGACAACCCTTGAAGGCTGTAGATGTATTTCTCCACTGTACCGGAACACACATTGCCTGAGGCCGGTTGTGCCAAAGTTGCGGCAATCAGTGTAGCTAGCAACCCAATAATGAAGAACAGTTGCATGTTTGTGGCACGTTTCACAGAGACAACAGTAAAAAAGGAACCTGCCCTGCTGTGCTTTGTTACTACTGGGTAATGAGAAAAGTTACTTCCTTTCTCTGCGTCGGCATTTCGACAAATTATTATGCCAACACGAGTTTTTCCTTCAGACGTCTAATGACTAACTTCCCATACCTATTGATCTGTGCTATAGGTCGTAGAGGATGACATTTTAATGTCATATAACGGGCTGCAACGATTATTCATCCAGCCGTACGCCTTACAAAATACCGGATAATGCAGCGCTGAGACTGCCCATATCTCGACAAGCAAGACTCGAGTATAAATTTTGTTTTACCAAAATAACACAGGACCAGTCCCCCTTCTTGAAGAGTTGCTTTTTTCAACGATTTATAACGGATTCACCGGCTGAAGAGCATGCACAGGAAGGGTCCACAGGAAATCCCTGCACAATAATTCGAAAAAAAAAAATATCACGGTTGGATTGCGTGCTGATACAACACACCGGCACGTGAGTGTTCTGGACATGTCCATACTTTGCCGAAGATTGAATTCTGCAGTTAGATTGCTTCTCTGATCTTCTCAGTCTTGAAACCAAGTAGTTGATTTTCTGGTGTGCTATTGTTGCTCAATGTTCGTCTATTTAACCTTGGCGGTATATCTGTTGTAAGGACAGAACTGTTTCGGGCAAGGTAAGTCTTCTCAGTGCTTCTTTCAGTCAGACCTAATATGGCCCACCGTAAAGGAAAAATGGATGAGTAAGGACTGTTTTGCAGACAAAATGGGAAAAAGTGAGGGACGACGGTATTCGCGCGGAGTGGTTACGTCGTGTCAAGGTAAGAATTACGGGGGAATGACGCACTACTTAACGGAAGAAGGGTTGGACGAAGGCTCGAGGCAGAAACAAAACATGTCCGACGTTACAACGTCGAGGGTTGAAGCCCGTCCCCGGATCACCAAGAAACCGTTCCCGAAAAATGCGCTGCAAAGTATGATGAAGGGCTTCGGGGCAGGTTACGTCGGATGCACCCTTGTCAAGATTATATCCGAATGGAAACAGTTGGCCAGAGGGAAGAAATTCAAAGAACTATTATGTAGTCCTGACGCTGCTCGTGTCGGCCTTTCCATTGGCGGTATGTATGCCCCTTGTTTACCAGCTAAAGGTTTCCCCTCAAGGGGGGGGGAACGTTTATTTTAATTCTTGCAAAAACCAGGTTTTGGTGCCATCTATCACGTAACTTATTATATCTTGAATCAAATCAGTACCTATCATAGTGGTGACGTAGGGTGCCGATATCAAGGAGAAGAGGAAGACCAGGGGATACAAACGAAGGCTGAAAGATGGCTGAAGATCAATATTCTGATCAGCGGATCGATTGCGGGGTTATCGCTGCTCTTTCAACCACCCGAAAACAGAAAGACGATAGCCCTCTACCTCTTCACCCGGCTTCTTCAATGTCTTTACAACGAGAGCAAGAGCCTCGGGATGTGGCGATCGTCTAGCGCGCGCTTGTTGCAAAGCAATGGAGATTCGTTGCTGTTCATCTTGGGATGCGCACAAGTCATCTACGCTTACGTCATGCATCCGGATACCCTCCCCACATCCTATTTGAAATTTGTGTCGAAGTCTGGTCCCATTGACGATCGCACTCTCGATGCTGTTCGAAAGTAAGTCTCCCGCCTTTTGTTGGAGAGAGAGAGAGAGAGAAAGAGAGGAGAGGAACGGGGAGGGGGTAGAAATGAGAATTCATCGATTTAACAATTCCACTAGAATATGTAGAGGTGGGAAGGAACCAGTGAATCTTGATGAGATAATGACTTTCTGTCGAGAAAAATCTCGAGGCCGCATCACCGTCAATCCCCTTACCACCGCATACCCATCGGTTGTCCCTTGCTCTGCCATCCATCCCCAGAACGAGTCGTGCCTTCGCCAGATCGTTGACACCACCCTATCTTCCGGTCAAAAAGCAATGGCCCTCTACACCATCCTCGGCTTTGTGCCGCTCTTCCTCTCCAGCCTTCCCACATTCCTCCAGCAGCCCTTCTCCTCCTTCCTTAAAGCCTCGTGGGGCTGCTTTCGAAGTACTTGCTTCTTGAGTGTCCTGGTGGGACTGTTGCAGGTGTGGACATGCGGACATAGGAATCTATTCGATTGGGACCATAAGATGGTCCACTACTTCGGAGGACTCTTCTGTTCGACTGCCATTCTGATAGAAAAGAAGAGTCGTCGGGTGGAACTGGGGCTTTTCGTCTTCCCACGTGCTCTGTCTTCGCTGTACTCCGTGCTTCACAAGAGAGGCCTCGTGCCGATGATCCCTCAAGGAGATATCCTGCTGTTCTGCGTCACCATGGGAGGAATTATGTACTTTCACCGCAATCGACCTGAGATGATGACACCCACCCTCGCATGGGCCATCCATTGGTTGTTCCAGTAACCATAGGCACCTTTGTGCCTATCGAGGAGCTACACCATGTTGAACCCAGGATGCTTTTCCACATTGGGGGCTTACGGCTTTCATTAGAAAATAAAAACCTTCTCCTAAAGCACTACACAATTTAGCAAATTGATTATTTTTTTTTTTTCCCGAGAAAACCGAGGAAGATAATGCCTGCAAAATCATGGTACCGTTGGGGGCAACGGCAACCACATAAGACACTGCTCCTCTCACAAGGCGGCGATGAGCGGACGTTTTCAGATAGATGGTACATTGTAAACTTGGGCCTGAGACCTTAACTCAGTTAAAGTTAAAGAGGCGTTTTCTCTGGCGAGCAACAAATAAGCATTCTCCGTTGTAGGCCTCTATTACACATCTTTGCTCCGCCAATCATTGAATTCTTATTGTTGCGATCGCCCAGCTGTCGCATCAATTTTAAACTGTTTGATCTTCTTTTTATTTTACCTCCTACAATGAGTGCTTACGGCCTTCTACTTGCAGCGTGTCTATGGACACTGTGGTTCCTCCCTACAGGTGCGACAGACTACTACGTCGATCAATCCGTTGGAAAGATGAACAACACTTGCCTCAGCATCTCTTTCCCCTGTGCTACCATATCTCAATGGGCATCTTTGGCCATCAACCCCGGGGATACCTGCCACATCAGGGGAGGGACATATCGTGAGACTATAACCCTGACCCATTCAGGAATGACAGGACTGCCGATCACTTTCAAGGCTTATTCTCCTTAAGAGAAGGTGGTCATCTCCGGCGCCGACGTGATCCCTTCGGGAGGTTGGTCTTTGTATACGGGTTCCATTTATCAAACCACTGCGATGAATTGGACGATAGCTAATTTCAACCCCGGAAAGGTAATCCTTCCTTCCAAAGATCTTCTTTCCTTTTTCCCTCGCTATCCAACGAAATCCGCAACATAGAGACATTAACGCATCCAATTTACTGCCTCCCAACCCCCGTAGGATGAAAACGTGGCCGATCAATTGTTTGCCGACGGTGTGATGATTCCTGAGGCGAGATGGCCCAACATCCCGGCCCACAATACTATTCGCTCCACTACGCAGGGTGCATGGGTATCTATCTGGACAACTCATGCAGCAACTATGAGGTGTCTCGCAATGTAGCCTGGGATTGCATCTCCAACGCATTCTGGACTATGGGCTTCTTCCAGGAGCCACCAAGATCCCCACCTCCAACAACACCTGGGCATACAACACTGGCATCGGAGGGTTTGGGATGAACAGCATACAGCAGATGTTAAACAACCTGGCCATCAACAACATCTTTGACATCCACGACCCGACGCTCCTTTAGTCCAACCCAAGTTTACATTACCAAAACAATTTCATTGGTGATCCGGCCTTCCTTGAGCAGCAGCAACAAGACTACCGGTTGAGGGCATACTCACCGGCCATTGGAGGCGCTATCCGTCTCGGTGCCCCATATGACGACTCCGTCCCGTTAGCCAAGGCTCCCGACTATGGGGCCTATGACACATCCCTTCCTGCTTGGATTCCTGGCGCCCTCATCAGAGGGAGCGACTTGCCGTCACTCACGGTGAGCTGTATCATCAACCCTTTGGCCACGTTCGACTGCACTGTGGGCAACCTTCCATTAGGAAGGAAGCTACCGTTGACCTTTGCGGTCAAGGTGGGGGATGGTGGCTCGCCGGTCTTGTGTACGACGTCGTACAATTTGAGCTCCAACCAAGGGATCGGAGTCTGCGACGCGGTGCCTCCTCCCCCTGGAGACCCTTCCGGCTCCCCTTCTCCCATCTTTATCAGCCCTCAGAATAACGGAACCTGGATACAAGTCAACTATACCGCTATCTACTATCCTCTTTCTATCATCTCAATCACACCCGACTATGGTATTGGAGGTACGGAGGCCAACATCTCGGGAACAGCCTTTCCTTCCTCCTTGCAAACGCCTGAGCAGTTCTCAACGATCATCACGGTTGCCGGCGTTGGCACTCCTCTGTAAAACTATCCCGTGTTGTTGATCCTTGACACCGCTTCTCTCATTGCCAATAACATGATGCGAAGCGATTGCGCAGACATCACCTTCGGCGATACATTCGGAAGCCTTTCCTTTTGGCTCCACCCAGGAGATTGCAACAGCAGCACCACTAGAATATGGGTGAAGGTCTCCTACATACCTCCCTCCGGTTTCGCGTCTTTCAATATGTCCTATGGAGACTTAGGGCAATCCCTCTCCTCGAGCAGTGGAGCCGACACCTTCCTAGTCTTTGATGACTTCAGCAACAGCACCCTCAACAGCACTTTGTGGTCGATCTCCTCCAACTCCTATGCAACGAAATCACTCAGCGTAGGACAAATCAAGCTGGAGGGTACAGCACCCCCAAGCAAACGAAAGCACCGAACTCAACTACCTCGCCCTCCAGAGCAACATCGTAGCTAACTACTACAATCTCGCTGTCGACAGCGAGTTCTCCATCATTGCAAGCCCGGTCAACTTTACATCAGCCATTGGAGCCTCAGAGTTAGCGGTCACTGGTCCCATCACCTCAGGGATGAAATCTATCTGCTACAACTGCTTTTCCAACCCCACTCCGATTGGCGAAAGCCACTTCCCCACTCTGACCGTGTCATCGAAGGAGTTCACCATGTTCTATCTCAATGGTTCATTTTTTGATACGAAGATGACAAGGACGACACCGCATTGGCCTCGATTCAAGGTATCAACACAGTTACGGGATAGGACGTTGGTGGTATGTCCCTGGTACATCCAGTGTCTTTTTCGACATTCGGATCGACAACGTGCGGGTCAGACCTTTCCACAACCCCGACCCTCTCTCCGCAATGATGGGGTCGTCTACACCCTCAATATCAGAGCTGCAGGTGCGCATTGGTGGTCGACTGTGCCAACCCGTTCATCCTTGGTTCCGGAGAGGTCTCGTGCAATGTCCCTACTCTCTCGCTCCCTTATGGCACGCTGGTGGATGTTGAGGTGACCACGGGTGCAGGCAGCTTTACCCTGCCGAGGGGCTTCACGTACGGCCTGAGCCCTTCGACGCCCTTGTCAACCTGAAATTTTTGAATATTTTTTAGGAATAAGTTTTTTGCGGAAAATTTCTTCTTTCTTCTCCACCATTACAAACTTTTTGGATTCTAAGCGTGTAATTACAACTGATGGCATGATTTTCGGGCATAACACAGGCGTTTTCAGTCAAGCTGATGCATAATTTTGCCAATTTGCTTGAAAGCGCACATTACGCTGTGCAACCACTTTAGGGTCAATCGATTTTGATTTGAGTGTGGCGCCATACCACACTTCAAACCACAAATCAGCAACTGCGTCTGAAACGAAAACCACCAGAAATATCCAAGACTTGAATTGAAGTTACGCTTCCGCAAACTGTCCTCTCGTTTTGGTTTGTGGTCTCTCTTAATATTCTTCTTTCGTGGTTTTTGATGCTTTAGTGACGGGAATATTGGAAAACCGCTCTATCGATCATTATAGTTTTCCGTTTCGCCGTACCAGACTTCGGGGGTACTCCACGATATAAATTGTAAGGTTGAAGAGAATGTTCATTGGGGGGCAATGAGCTTTCTTGACATCGGTACACCTACCGTGGTCTTTGTTCACCTTAATTGATGCCGCAAGGCAATTCATCCTATTTTAAAAATATTAGGTGGTTATTTTTTTATTATAATTTGCTGCAGGAAGAACCGAGCAATTGCATGCTTGTTATAAAACACCAAAACGCCCACTGTTGCAGTATTCCAACAGCAGTCTCACGTAAGACAACACAACAGCGACATTACCGATCCCATCACAGAAAAATGGGGCAACACAACTCACGCGCAGTCTTACAAGAGAACACCATCATATCGAAGACCAAACAACTCAACATTTCCGAAGAAGATCTACAGAGGCTGCAGCAGAGGGTGTGTGAGGAATATCCATTTATCGCTACTGTCTACGAGTCAGTGGTTGTGACGGACATCACATTGTATGTGCGCTTTTTGTGTGCTCTGAACTCTTACTCTCGCTTCATGTTAGATCGGATAACCCGATCGTATTTTGCAACGACAACTTCCAACGCATGACCTTGTACTCTCGTGAGGAGATCATCGGCAAAAATTGTCGTTTCTTGCAAGGAAAGTACACCAGCAAAGCAGCAACAGCAAAGATCCGAAACGCCATCGAAACGGGAAGAGAAGTAGATGTGCAACTGCTCAACTACAGAAAGGAGGGAACTCCTTTTTGGAACAACTTTTTATTGCTGCCAGTACACAGGAAGAAGGGAAGCAAGAAAGTGACCCACTTCATAGCCATTCAAAAGGTCTTTTTATTTGGGGGGGGGGAAACCTTTCTTTTTTGTTCTCCTATTCTGTTTTCCGGAATCTCACAGTTTTGTTTATCGCAGGATGTGACTATCTTGAAACAGGGACAGAAGGATCCTGCGAGATGGCGACCTAAAGAATTGGCCCTGTTTGTGACCTACCTTGAACCTCTGCAGAGCTATACACCAGCAGTGGGCGAGAAGAACATTGTGGACCTAATCATCGAAAAGAAGATCTCGGGAGCGCGCTTCCTCGCATCGTCAAGGCAAGATTGGAAACGCTGGGGTGTCACGAGCGAGCCGGTGACACAGATCCTATTGGATGCCATCAAGGTGCTGCAACAAGATAAGAAGAAGGCAGTGCGAATCTTGCTGAAGGAAGAACGGAATGAAGACTCGCATTCAGATTCGGACAAGGAGGAGGAAATAATTCTTTCAGACACGGAGTTTGCCGGACCCACTGCCGCAGTGGACGTAACTCAGCCCCGTCAACTCAAGTTCTGGACCCAACAACCAAGTAGGTGCCATTCCTTCCAATCATAGCCTAACAAAAAGGTATCAGCCTTCGCCGTGACTTGTGTGAAGTTTTATTACAAGAAGCACGTTGATATCCGCAACTATCCGAAGACCCTCACCTACGAGCAGCTGCTGGCTCATGTGGGAGAGTTGTATCCTGCTACTCTTCAGAAGAAAAAGGGTGTTGTCCTCCGGGTGAAAACTAACGACGGGGAACTCACTGCCATTTCCAACGACGAAGAGTTGCAGAGAATCAAAGCCCTGTATGCTGGCAGGACTTTGAATGTGTACTTGAAAAAGTGAAGAGAAGAACAATAAAAAAAGGACTTTCCACCATTTTTTCCCGTTTCTATTTGCGTTTGCATGACGCCGCTGAAAAAAAGGTTGCGACGCAAACTGTTGTTGCAATAAATTTACCGGTAAATAGAGTTACAAGTAATAATTAACCAAATAATAACCATAACGTCGCCTCACCAGAGAGCAGGTTCCGTCCGAGTGCACCACGAATTTGTAATGCCCACGCAAGACTGACGGGATAGCTCCGCCTCGAATAAAGCTAAACAATGACCAGGGTGAAGTAATTATTGCTGCGAAAAAGAAGGATGGGAAACAATAGCACCACCACAAAGAAAGCAGGAGGGGGGTTGTCTCATATGCGTTCGAATAGATATTGGGGTAATCTGGGAGACTTAAGCTCAGGCAAAGGGAAGCACAAGTACAAAACCGCTGAAGAATTAGGCAGGCAGATCCTCTTTGAGTATCCTTTCCTGAAAAGCATGTCGGCACAGGCCGAAACTGTAATGTCGGGAGGTGGGTCCGTGATCGTCACCGATTACTGTTCCCCTGACCAGGTCATCGTCTGGGTCAGCGATGGCTTCGAATTGCTCACCCTTTACTCCCGCGAAGATGTCTTAGGCACCAATTGTCGATTCCTGCAAGGCCCTGATACCTCCCCAGACGATGTTGCGAGGTACTTTACCTTCCTTTTAAAGTTTTTTTTTTCAAAGTGTACCGCAACAACAAGCATTCGGACGGCCGTTCGATCTGGTGAAGAAATACAAATAGTGTTGCTGAACTATCGCAAGGACGGAACAGCGTTTTGGAATGACCTACGATTGTTGCCAGTGCACGGGCCGGGCAAGATCACAGGGACTATCTTCAACTATGTTGGTTTCCTGGCGAATATTGGCGAGTTGCACCACTTTGCCAAGGGAAGCATTTCTGAGTGGTCGAGTCCGGAGGTTGACGTCTGGCTGCGGAGGCAGAAATATGGAATTTATGCTCGCACCCTTCGTGCAGAGGGTGTTGACGGAGAGATGTTGGCCAACATGGATATGGACACCCTGAGCAAAATGCTTTTTCCCGGCTGCAAGGATTCTTTCATGCATTGTTTGATCTCAGCAGATACTGAGGCCATCTATTCTCTTGTCTGCAAACAGAAGAAAGCGGCGCTTTCCTACGAAGGGCAAAATATCTCCCCTCGCCCAAATACTCCTACTCCTTCATCCTCCTCTTCCGATCTCTCATTGGGGGAAGATTCAGAGGAATATCAACGAGAGAAGAGCGAGAGAAGCATGGATTCACATATGAAGCGAGGAAGCTGGCTATTCTGTGAATATTCCCTTCTCCTCTCAAGCTTAAGATGTGTTCTGACTGTTGCGCAGCCGAAGATTCGGGTGTAGGGGAGAACAACCTGGCAAGCAAAAATGCATCTGACGAGAGTGAGTTGCAACCAATGGTGCCTCGACTCGGACTTCCGCCATTTCTCCAGCAACAAGAAAAGCGGACTGTGGCAATTAAGTATATCTTCCAGGACCGAGAGGCCGTTGTGGTTCTTGTTTCCTTGTGGCTACCCTTCGTGGACTTTCAGCAGGAGATAGCTATCGCTTGTGGTGTGCCTGAATGGCAACTCGATATGATCTGGAGAGCGAGATTGCTGAACGCAAGAGGCCCTGAGGAGGTGGCGTCTCCCCGCAGTCCAACGTCGACCAGTAGGCCGGTTCTTTCGCAAGGAAGTCCCCAATCCACCCTCACAGCCACGA
>Ga0209915_1003867_pt1 | contig 11821 bp, 10 predicted proteins | sample ThiBiot_750_plan_FD_183952 | JGI IMG/M metagenome (GOLD analysis project Ga0209915, IMG submission 183952) | Wastewater bioreactor microbial communities from Cape Town, South Africa - Thiocy_cont_750_plan (SPAdes) | ecosystem: Engineered > Bioreactor > Thiocyanate-remediating > Anaerobic-Aerobic... | reverse complement strand
ATACCCGCATCACCGCCGAGATCGTCGCCGCGATCGAAGCTGGCGCCGGCGAATGGCGCATGCCCTGGCATCACGACGGCACTGCCATCACCCGTCCTCAGAACGTCTCGTCAGGCAATCGATACCGTGGCGTCAACGTGCTCGCACTCTGGATCGCTGCGCAAGCTCATGGCTATGCAGACGGCCTCTGGGGAACCTATCGGCAATGGCTGGCTATCGGCGCGCAGGTACGCAAGGGCGAACGAGGAACGACGGTTGTTCTCTGGAAGCAGGCAAAGGCGGCCGCCAACGATGATGCAGATGATGGTAACGATGATGTTCGTCGCCGCGTCTTTGCACGTGCATTCACGGTGTTCAATGTCGCCCAAGTCGATGGCTACGAACCTCAGGTCATCGAGCAGCTTCCAGAGATCGATCGCCTCACTCACGTCGGCGAGTTCATCGATGCGCTGAAGATCCCGATCGTCACCGGCAACTACAATGCACACTACCGCATCGACACCGACACGATCTTCATGCCGGACTACGCGGCATTCACGAGCGCGGCCGCCCAAGCCGGCACCTTGATCCATGAGGCAGCTCATGCCACGGGCGCAAAGCACAGGCTCGACCGGAACTTCCAGGAACGGTTCAAGCATGATTGGCTGCCGATCGAAGAAGCCACCGCCGAATTGACCGCTTCTTTCATCCTGGCGGATTTGGGTGTCGCCCATCATCCCAGGCCCGATCACGCCGCCTACGTGGCATCTTGGTTACGCCTCCTCAAGGATGACCCTCGCGCCATCTTCACCGCCGCCAGCAAAGCCCAGCAGGCGGCTGACTGGATGCATGCCCAGCAGCCTCGGACCGGGGAGATGGCGGCATGATCACCACCATCCTCAACGGGGTAAAATTTCAAAAAAGGGCTAGACTGTCAGGATATGTCGCGGAGCTTGGCGCGTGTTTCCTCAGTGCGGATCTCGGTATCGTGCCCGAACTTGAGCCGAGGCCGGACCATGCCAGCTACCTCGCATCGTGGCTCGAAGTCCTCGCCAACGACAAGCGCTTTATCTTCTCGGCAGCCGCGCATGCGCAACGCGCGGTAACCTATCTTCATGATCTTCAGCCCAAGCCGGCCGAGATCGATCAAGCGGCATGAGGCGCAATCATCCGCGGCTCGGACGCCTGCACGTCATCGTTTCGCATTTCTCGAAACCACAAAGGCCTCGCCTTGCGGCGGGACCTTTCTTGCGTGCGGCGTCGCGGCTGGCATCCGGGGGATGGCGGTGTTTGCCCTTCGCCTGATCGAGCCGCATCGGCGAGATGCGTCGGGCGGGACCGCGGGGTGTCCGAAACGCCCGTCTGTTCTTGGGTGGACGTCTTCCCGCTGGACGAATGCCTGGTGTCATCGCAATGCGAGCGCCCGGGGTCGCGGCTGAAGCCGCTGGCCGGAGAAAAGCCTGCACAACGCGTGCGAGTCTCTTTCACGAAACGTGCCCTTGCCGTTGTCGTGCGGTGTGGCGTGTCTGTCGCTCAGTCATATCCCCATCGTTCGGCCTGACGCGGCCAATGCGTCCTCGATTTGGCATGTCTAACCGAAGGCCGTCGTCGCTGCGCTCCGCCTCGATCCCAAGACCGCAACGGCCGTGCTCGGCTTTCTTCCCCTGTTCGCTGCGCGCCCATTCCTCGCGAGACAAGAAAGCCTTGCCTTGGCCGCCCTCTACTGCGTGGCGGCCCTTCGGGTGCGGTCCGATCGCCTCCGGTCAACGACCGCCATCGAGGTCGCGGTGGTCGCGGCCCGAGAAACGAAAGAGGACACGAACATGGCTACCATCGGCAACTTCACCGTCAACGGCAACGGCTTCGTGGGCAGCGTCAAGACCCTCGCCCTCGGCACCGTGAAGGCCAAGATCGTCCCGGCCGAGCGGACCTCGGACAAGGCCCCCGATTACCGGATCTTCGCGGGCACTATCGAATTCGGGGCAGCTTGGAAGAAAAAGTCCCAGGAGCAGAACCGCGATTATCTCTCGGTTAAGCTGGACGACCCGAGCTTTCCGGCTCCGATCTACGCCACGCTGGTCGAGGTGGAAGGCGAAGAAGGCCACTCGCTCATCTGGTCTCGTCCGAACCGCGACTGAGACGCCCGCGTAGAAGGTCTCGCCGCAAGGCGGGGCCTTCCCGCGTGAGCGGAAAGGAGAACGATCATGTGCAAGGTCTTGAATGCGGGCGCTGTCGGCAAGCGCACGAGTGCGACGCAGGTTTACATCGGGCACCCGAGTACATGGGGCAACCCGTTCGTTATCGGGCGCGACGGTTCTCGCGCCGAGGTCATCGCGAAATATCGCGCGTGGATCGTCGCGCAGCCCGCGCTGGTCAAAGCGCTCGACGAGCTTCGCGGCCGCGATCTCGTGTGCTGGTGCGCACCGCTCGCGTGCCATGGCGACGTGCTGGTGGACCTCGCGAACAGGCGCTGATTAACCGCGTGGCCGGTCGAGTGCCGCCAGCCGTTCGGGCATGTCGAGCAGCTTGATCGCCGCGGCGGTTATGGCCTCGGCGATTGTCGGGTAGGTCTCCTCTGAACTCATCGATGCTCCGTCGGCGAACGTCACGGTAGCTTGATAGCCATTTCCCTTTGGGGTTGCGGAGAGTTGGATACTCGCCATGCTGCGCTTCCTCCTTGGCCTCATACGTCAGCTGCCTTTTGCTTCAGCTTCGATGCCCCGCACGACGTGCGCGAGGACACGTTGACCTTCTCGAAAGACTTTCTCCCCGGGGAGCATCTGTGCACCCGCCATCGACCCCGGCGGCAGCACGAACGCTCTCGCATTCAATCCGAGCTTTCGGCCATTGTGGAACAGTTGCCACAGGGTCTCATAGAGTGCGTGGAGAAAACCGAACGCCGCTTTCATTTCGGCAACGCTGGTGTTTGCAAGAAGTTGATTGGCCAAGTCGAGATCGAAGATTTCGTTGTGAGCGAACACCTTGTCGCGGATGTCCCGATATCGCGCTTCGTAAATCACGCGTTGCGCTTTGATCTTTTTGCGAAACGCTCTCAAGTCGCTCGCTGTCGGCTCGAACGCGTCGCTAACATACGCTGCGGCCTCGTCCGTCTTCAGTCCGGCTTTCTCTTTCCTCTTCGCAAGAGCCGGTCTCGAAAAGACCGAAAGGTCTTTTGAAGCGAGCGCCATCAGGCTGTCGATATTGTGAGCGGAATTCTGGTCAAAGATGCGACCGAGCGCGATGAAGGCCGACACGAGCATGGCATGATGAGTCGTCAGCCAGAAGAGTGGCGTCGTGTTCATTGCCCTGAGAACCTCGGTGTCGGAGGCCGCCAGCTCGCGCACGGACAGATAGGCAAAAAACTGTTGTTGGGCGGTCTCTTCCTCTTTGCGGAAGATTTCCAGCTCTTGCTCGAATGCCGCCTCCGCTGTGATCGTCACCGCTTATCAGCCTTTGCGTGAGACCCAATCTTATCTGCCGCGTGTTGAGCGAGACAAACGCCGTTTGGCGTCATCGCTCGATGCTGTCGCCACGAGTTCTTTCCAGGTGTCTGGCGGATTTCCGCGGTCTAGCATCTTGCGAAACACGGCGTAGGCGTCGTTGGCGCTTTCATAGGCGCGCAGCGTCGAGTCATCATTCACCCAGGCAAGGACGATGATCTTGGAAGCCGCCGATTGCTGATAGCGAAAGAAGAGCCGGAACTGCTGCAAGAACTTCGCGCGAAACCAGTGTTTGTAGTCGTCGCCGAGCGTGCCGCCCTGTCGATAGACGTCGCGGGTCGGGTCACCTGGAATATCTTCGAACGCGACCTTCAAGACGGCCGCGAGGAGTTTTGCGGTGCGTCTCTTCTTATATCCCTTTGGGTCTTTCTTGCGCCCCTTCTCGACCGCCGCGATCATCGCCTCGAGCTGGTCGAGAAACAGCGGATGCGCAAAGATCGTCCAACCGTTGATCTCGACGGTGTCGCCGCTGCTCACGCCTCATCTTCCGGCAGAGCCGCGTCGAGATCGATCTTGACGCCCTTGACGAGGGACTTGCCGCGCGCGACCAGCGACTTCGGCACCGGCCGAATCCGCGATGGCTCGTTTGCCATGTCACGCGCCAGGAATGCGAGGAACGTGCCGATCACCGGATCGCCGTCGTCCGCCGACTTCTTCGCGATCACGACGGTGCCGTTTGCCAGCCCGCGAAACACGACTTGGTCGCGCTTGCCGAGCGCAAGCATCTTGCGGATGGCGGCGGGCACGGTCGTCTGCCCGCGGTCCGTGATGGTCGCGGGGATTTCGAGGATTTCAGCCGTCTTAGCCATAACCGGCTCCTTGCGTCGTCATGCCAACCCATGTAATGCATTTGCATTGTATGTCAAGCTCAGCCGAGTCGTCCGCAGTGACACGGAGGGTTGGACCGCGGCGGCTGGATCCACCGATTCGATGGACGCTCCCGGCGGCGAACGATCTTGGGGGAAGCGGTATGGCGCTGGTCCGTGTGGTTGAGATCGACAATTTTCGGGCCATCAAAGGCCTTCGCTGGCTGCCTGGACCAGGGATAAATTGCCTGATCGGCCCCGGCGACAGCGGGAAGTCCACGATCCTTGATGCCATCGATCTTTGCCTTGGCGCTCGCCGATCGATTTCCTTCACCGACGCCGACTTCCATGCTCTCGATTTCGGCCAAGCCGTCCGCATTGCACTGACTCTGGGCGCCCTCGATGACCCCCTGAAGAACATCGACACCTATGGCGACTTCCTGGTGGGCTTCGATGTGGCCACCGGGTTGGTGGAACCGGAACCCGGCGCAGGGCTCGAAACCGCGTTGACGCTGCAGCTCACAGTGCAGGACGATCTTGAACCCGAATGGACGCTCGTCTCCCCACGCGCTCAGGCTGCAGGTCGGACACGCAATCTCAACTGGGCTGATCGTACCCGCATCGCTCCCGCGAGGCTTGGCGTTACCGGAGATGTGCATCTGACTTGGCGACGCGGCTCAGTGCTGACCAAACTCACCGATGGCAACGCAGACGCATCAAAGGAGCTGACGCGCGCGGCTCGCGAAATGCGCGAGGCCTTCGACCAAAAAGAACTCGAAGAACTCAAGGAACCGCTCAAGATCGTCACGGCCGCCGCCGGGGATATGGGCGTACCCGTTGGAGCAGCCGTACAGGCATTGATTGATGCCGGTTCGGTCACGTTCACCGGTGGCACTATCTCGCTCCATGATGAAGAGGGGGTGCCGCTACGTGCTCTCGGTCTTGGTTCGTCGCGACTGCTGATCGCCGCCCTGCAGCGGAAGGCGGCCGAGAAGGCAACTACGTTTCTGATCGACGAGCTGGAATATGGGCTCGAGCCGCACCGGATCATCCGCCTGCTCGGTGCGCTGGGCGCGAAGGAAGAGCTGCCGCTGCTGCAGGTCTTTGCAACGAGCCATTCGCCGATTGCCGTCGCCGAACTGAGTGCCTACCAGCTCCATATCGTTCGCGAGAAAGGCGGGCGGCATATGGCCACTCGGGCGAGCGATGCGGGAAATGTACAGGGCACAATCCGCGCCCACGCCCATGCCTTGCTCGCCTCGTCGATAGTGGTGTGCGAGGGCGGAAGCGAAATCGGTCTGATGCGTGGCCTGGACCAGCATTTCACCGCGAGCGGCGAGACGTCGCTGTCCGCCTGCGGTGCGACCTTGGTCAACGGCAATGGCGACGAAACCTTCAGCCGCGCGCTCGCTTTGCAGTCGCTCGGATACCGGACCGCCATTCTGAGAGATAGCGACAAGCCCGCTCCAGCAGCGGCTGAGGCAACTTTTATGGCGGGCGGCGGCAGGGTCTTTGCATGGGGGGGCGGCCGGGCGCTCGAACAGGAGCTGTTTGCCGCGCTGCCGGACGGTCCTGTCGGCGAACTGCTCGAGCTCGCTATCGAGACGAAGGATCGCGCGTTGATCGAAGCGCATGTCAAGACAATCTCAGGAGGCACGAAGGCGCTCGGCGATCTGGAAACGGAAGCGCTGATAGACGGCCTCTCTCCCGATAGTCGCGCTCTTCTGGGGAATGCAGCAGCGCGCTTTGGATGGCTGAAGACCATCAGCACGATGGAGACGGCGGGGCGGGCCATTGTCGGCCCCGCATATGGAAATTCCGACGCCAGCCTCACCAGTGTAATGGATGGCGTTCTTGACTGGGTCGAAGATGGCAGCCGTTGAGATCGACTTGCGCTCGATAAGCCGCGGGCTGGTGATAGCACCGGCGGGCTGTGGTAAGACCCAACTCATCATCGAGGCTCTCGCGCGACATAACAGGTCGAAGCCGATCTTGGTGCTGACGCACACCAACGCCGGGGTAGCGGCGCTCCGCGGCCGCCTCGAGAGGGCTGGCGTGAAGCCGAGCTCCTACCGCGCCACGACACTGGACGGCTTCGCAATCAGATTGATCTCGACGTTTCCGCAACGCGCGGGACACGATCCCCATATCGTCAACGGTGCCCGGCCGAATTACGAAGCGATCCGCGGCTCGGCAGCGCGGCTCGTTGCGGCCGGACATCTGAACGATGTCCTCGCCGCCAGTTTCGCGCACCTGTTCGTCGACGAGTACCAAGATTGTTCGATCCGCCAGCACTCCCTCGTAACCTGGCTGGCGCAGAGCCTACCTGCCGCCGTCGTCGGAGATCCCTTTCAGTCGATATTTGGATTCGGCGGCGATCCGTTGGCGGACTGGCAGGCGGACGTCGTGTCGTTTTTTCCGATTGTGGGAGAACTCGCGACCCCTTGGCGGTGGATCAACGCGGGGGCACGCGACCTGGGAAATTGGCTGCTGGCGATAAGGCCCGATTTAGCGACAGGCAGACCAATCGATCTCCGGATGGCACCTGGCGGTGTCGAGTGGATTCAGCTCGATGGTCGGCAGGACGATACGCTGCGGCACGCTGCCGCTGCGGTAGAGGCGCCGGGCGAGACAAAGGTCCTAATTATCGGCGACAGTACGGATCCTCGTGGACAGCGTCGCTTCGCTCGGCAGGTCGAGGGAGCGGTGACGGTCGAGGCTGTTGACCTGCGCGATCTCACCGATTTCGGAGGCGCGCTCGACCTCGCTAGAGCGGACGCGCTCTCCGTCGTGGCCGATTTCGCGGAGAACTTGATGAGCGCCTTTTCCGCAGACGACCTCATGCGATCGGTCGCCGCGGCGAGCGCCGGAAAACTCGGCCGGGCTCTTTCCGACATCGAGCAGACCGCCGTTCGATTCGAAGCGTCGCGGTCGCTCGCGCAGGTCGCCGATCTCCTCGCCGCCATCAATCGAGCGGGCGGCGTCCGATGCTACCGCCCCGCGGTGCTGGCGGCCGCGCAGCGGGCTCTGCAACTTGCGGCAGGCGGGCCGTCGTTCCGAGACGCGACGGTCGCGATACGGGAACAGTCCAGGCTCATTGGCCGGCCACTTGCCAGACGCTCCGTCGGAAGCACGCTGTTGCTGAAAGGTCTCGAAGCTGACATCTCTGTGGTCCTCAATGCCGGCGTGCTCAACGCGCGCAATCTCTACGTCGCGATGACGCGCGGCTCGCGCCGGGTGCTTGTCTGCACTCCGACACCGATACTGAATCCGCCTTGGTGACGCTACGTGGGTTCGATCCAGGACACTTGGCCCGTGGTCATGTAAACGACAGCGCCCCGTTGCGCATTCGTGACGCTGAGGTAGTCGCGCAGCTGCGCTGCGTGCGCGCCGTGCGCCGCCGTGGTCGGATTCACGTCCGACTTCCAGTCGATGACGAGTGCAATGCGTTCCCCCTCGATAGCGGCCGCGTCCGCGCGCCCGGCGAGGTAGTGCGGCGGATTTGCCGCCCAGAGCGGGATTTCAGGAACAAGTAGCCCGAGGAAGGGTGCGAGTTCAGGAAGAGCCAATGTGCGCAGGGCCGTCTCCGCCATTTCGAGCGCGTCGGGTCCTCCTTCATCCCGCTCGTCGCGGACGCTCGATTCCAGTTGGACGAGCAGCTCAGCCGCGCGCGCCGCCGCCTGGCCCCGGGTCGATCCGAGCTCGCCCGTGAGGAGTTCTTCCATAAGCTTGTGCAGGATCGAACCGCGCAGCGCGCCCGCTCCATCTATCTCCGGCCACGCATGGGACGCGTCGTCGAGAACGAACGCGTCCACGATCTCGGCGCTGCGATCCGCGTCGCGCTCGCTTGGGCGGTCCCATATGATCGGCGGTGAAGCATCTGCCAACGTCTTCCGTTCGGCCGCGAAGACGATCTCGGTCTGATCATTGGCGGCGGGGTGCACAACGCCGGGGACGGGCTCAGGCAACATGTCAGCTTGGATTTCGGGAAGCTCCTTTTGCCCGAGATTCATCACCCTTGACCACGAGCGTGAAGGCGCGCCCGGCAGCTCCGGGATCACCAGCAGATCGCGTGCGCGCGTCGTCGCGACATACCAAAGCCGTTCGCGCTGCCGTGCCTCGCGAAATTCCTCCTCTTCGCGGGCTGCCGCAAGCGCAGGCGGTTCGATGCCTCCGACGATCCAGTGGATCGTGTCGTCGGATTGCCGATAGACAAACTGGTCCTGGGGTTTGAAGCGGGTCGATGAATTCACCGTTATGACGACGGGCCATTCGAGACCCTTGGCGCTGTGCATAGTGACGATCTCTACCGAGTCCTCGGATGCGTCGACCCTTCCTTCCGGATGTCGGCGCTTGCTCTGCCATCCGCGTTGGAGATCGAGCGCGAAGGCGCGGAGACCAGCGACGTTGTAAGGCCTTGCGAGTTCGACAATAGCGTCGAGGTTTGCGAGCGCACGCGCGTTCCGCTGGCCGTGCCGTGCCGCCATGACCACTCTCAAGTTCAGGCGCTCGATCGCAAAGGCGACGAGCTGCATCGGCGTGAGTTCTGCGGCAAGACGATGAAGCGCCTGAAGCTTTGCCAAGACGTCCCGTGCAAGGGGATGGCTCACCTCGTCTGACGACGTCCGCAGCTGGAAGCGCCGACGACCGTCTTGGTCGGGAGAGAGCGCCGCCGTGATATCAAGAAGATCTTCGTCGCTCAGACCGACAACCGGGCCTCGCATGAGCGCACCGAAGGCCAGCGTGTCCAGCGGGTCCGCAATCGCGCGAATAAGAACGAGGACGTCCTGAAGCTCTTGCCGGCGGAATAGCGCATGGCCCGCTTGAGAGGCCACCGCGATCCGGCGGGCTTCAAGGGCGCGCTCGTAGCGCCAAAGATCCGTGTGTGTCGGCGCGAGCAACGCGATATCGCCTGCGCGCAAGTACCGCTCGGTCCCGTCCGGTCGGCAGATCTTCAGCGCGCCGATCAGGCGTGCGCACAGCCCGGCGACGGCGGCCGCCTCCGCTTCGCGCTGTTCCTCGGCGTTCGCATCCCGCTGAACGTCGATTGTCAGTTTCGCGGCCGCCGCGAAAGGCAGTGGCGGCAACTCAAGGGTCGGCGCGAGTGGTACGAAACCCGGCTGGCCCGCTTTCTCGAGAACGCCTTGGAACACGCGATTGACGTGCGCAATAACTTCCGGGCGGGATCTGAAATTCGCAGTGACAGCAAGCAGGCAGCCATTCTTGGCCTTTGCAATGACGGACTTCGCGAGCGCGTAGGACTCCACGTCAGCGCCGCGAAAGCGATAGATCGCCTGTTTGGGGTCACCAACCAGGAACAGCGCGCCGGGGCGCAAGACCGCACTGCTCCAAGTCTCGGGCTGCGAGCGCGCGGCTATGCGGAATACGATTTCCGCCTGTACGGGGTCGGTGTCCTGAAATTCATCGACCAGCAGGTACGCGTAGCGGGCGGCGAGCCAAGCGCGAATGTCGGGATTCTCGCAGATCAGCGCTCGCGCCTGCCGCAGCAAGTCATCGAAGTCGAGAACGGCCGCCTCGCGCTTGCGCCGGTCATAAGCCTCGATCACTCCGGTTAGGTGGGTAGCCAGCTCATGCACCAAGCTTTGCGCAATGGAGCCAATCAGCGTCCGATAAGCCGCTCGAACCCTTTCGAAGTGTTCCGCTGCTTCCTGTCCGCGACGGCGCCCGTCCGCTTCGCCGAGCGCCTGTCTCCAGACGCGCATCCTGTCGTAGGGCAGCAGGTCGATACTTTTCTGCCGCATCATGCTGATGCGCGGCGGCCGAGTCAGGCGCCACAACGCGGAAAATCCCGCGTTCGCGTGGTCACCTTCGAAGAACGCAGCAAGGCGCTCGAGATCGGCGATGAGATCGGCTGTCCACGTCTCTCCAGGTCCCGCGGCATGCCAGCGGGAAAATGCGGTGACGGCGTCGGCGAAAGTGCGGTCCGGCCGAGTTGAGAAATCCGGGGCTGGCACGGTCGCGCTGCGATGCTTTCGCCGGAGGTCGGCAAGCTCCCGGACCCGCTCTACGACGCCCAGTGGATCGTCCTTCGCAAGAACAGCAACCGGACCGTCCAGTTCGTCGCCGCGCGCCAGCATCTCCTTCAGCCAAGCCGCAAGCACTTCATCAAAGAGGGCATCGGCAATGGTCTCGTCGACCACGCGCGAACCAGGGTCAAGCGCGGCGTCGATCCCGTGCGAACGAAGGATGCCTTGGCAAAAGCCGTGGATCGTCGTTGCCGTGATTTCTCCGATGCGTGGCGCTGCCGCATCGAGCTGCGCGCGCTCCGCCTTGCCTAAGGGCATCGAGAGAATCCCGGAGAGTGCAGGCGGCAGCCTTCCATGGCGGAGCTCGTCGATCGTCCAGCGTATCCGCGCCTCGAGCTCGCTCGCCGCGGGCTCGGTGAAGGTGATCGCAGCAATCTTTGTGGGATCAATTCCGGTCGCGATCATCATCGCGACCCGGGCGGCCATCAACGACGTCTTGCCGGTGCCAGCCGCGGCCTCGACCAGTATGTTGGATTCGAAATCGGTGAGTGCGCGCCTGCGGGCGTCGAGGTCGGGCACACTCACGGGCTGCTCCAAAGCTTGTCGAGTGCGCCGTTCGCCTGGGCAAACAAACGACGCTTCACACGACGGTAGGAGTCCAGGTCCGCCGGCAGGGCAATAGAGAGCGGATCGAAGAATACCGGCGCGGGCCCGGGCGCAATCTCGCCACTACGTTGCAGGCGAGCGCCCGCCGCGGTGAAAGCGACGGCCTGGTCTATGGCCTTCTCAAGCTCCTCGTTAGTCAGGCTCAGCGTGCGCGCTGGGTCGTGCTTGAGGTACGTCAGCTGCGAGCTTACGCTTCGAAGCTCAGGAAGAAGAGACCGCACTGCGAGGCCGTAGAAGACGCGCTGGAGTTCAGTACCGCGATCGAACACGACCGGCTTCTTACGCTCGGGTGCGGTCCCAACTTTGTAGTCAGTGATGACCGCCGAGCCGCGCGCTCCATCTTCGTCAAGTCGATCAATCCGTCCCCGGAAGGAAATGCCGGTCTGCCCGATTGGGACGGGCGCGAGTGTGGCCCACGGGTGAGGCCCGTCGCGTGGCTCGCCGAAGGAAAGCTCTGTCCAGGTCACGCCGCGCTGTTCGCCCAGAGCTTCTGTGAGCCCTCGCAACGCGCGCTCGCGGGCCATCGCCATTGTATGACCCCAGAGAAGGCCGGGTGGAACAGCCCTGGTGATCGGCCAGGTTTCGGCAAGGCCCGCCGCCTCTCGATCCAGAGCGCTCCCGATCTCGTCGGCGTTTCGGGGGACGCCGTCGCGCAGCACGCCACCGATGAGGGAGTGAACGAGTTCGCCGAACGCGCGATGGTCGAGCGCGAGCGGCTGAGAGTCGAGGTTTGGCTCGCGCCAGTGAAGCGCGTATTCCCAGACGAACCCCTGCGGATCGCAGAGAAGCCGATGGAGCGACGTCGTGGATTGAACTTCGGCGAGAGCCTCGACAATGAGCGGGTGGTCGGGACGGACCCGCCCGTCGTGTGCGGTGTGCTGCT
>Ga0209915_1003860_pt1 | contig 11838 bp, 13 predicted proteins | sample ThiBiot_750_plan_FD_183952 | JGI IMG/M metagenome (GOLD analysis project Ga0209915, IMG submission 183952) | Wastewater bioreactor microbial communities from Cape Town, South Africa - Thiocy_cont_750_plan (SPAdes) | ecosystem: Engineered > Bioreactor > Thiocyanate-remediating > Anaerobic-Aerobic... | reverse complement strand
GATCACATGGTGTACATGTTGGTTTTTCGAATGGTTCATTACAAATTGAACATTTAAATTCGTCATCAATAGACGTTTCATCCATATATTCATATACTTGACGATCACCCATTTTAACGTGTTATTCTACTCGCACAGATATTATATTTGCTTTGTTTAGTGTTTTTTTTCTCATTTCTTCGTTATCTAAAGTCCATTATATTACTAATTTTATCTGGGCTGTCTTCTCTTCGAAATATTAAATAGTTTTTTTTGTTTTGTTTCAAAGCTCTTTTATTGATGTTAACATACATAAAAAGGTTTCATTCATTAACAGAAAACACAAAATAGAAGACACATGATTAAAAGTCTTTTTTGACTTTCTTCATTCTTCTAAATATATTCGAGAATGTATCAAGATATTGTATGCCTAACAAAATCGTTTGTTATTTCTTTCTTTTATAGATTTTTATTATCTGTCACATTATAAGTATGTACGAGCATAATTACAAAAAAAAGACAATGTTCTACATAACACAGTAAATCTATATCTTCAATAGTATCTAAAATACTGGCTGCTGATACTTGACAATTGGGTTTTGGTATCATTTATTGTCTTAAATTTTGTTTGATCTGACTTCGTGCTTCGATCTATCCTCATGGCATCTTATGTTCGACAATACTATGTCTTTTAGTAGAATATTAAATGTTTCCGTATGAACATCACATTTGATGATGAAAATAATCTTTATATTGTCGATAGTGGATTAACCATTGAATACAAAAATTCGTTGTTGATAATTAAAATCAAAAACTTTGTCTGATCGTTTTTTTCCAAATAATAAAGAACAAAAGAAGAGAAACCAAAGATAATAGATTCATTCATTGAGTAGCTGTTTAATTCAACTTATAATACAAGTAGCGCTCATCTGAAGGATTCGCAGACCCTTTTCTGAAAGAAATCTAGTTTACTGAGCATTCAAAACACTTTCATCCTCCCTCCTAGAAAAAGAAAATATTACTAACGATCAATAAATGAACGTATGTATTCATTATATTTTTCTACTTCTCGTTTTTACTACAAAATAAACATGAAAGAAGATATTCAAAAAGAATCTACTTTTGAATACATCAATTAAAATATATGAAAAGATAGAATATTTTCGGAAACGTGACATTTTCAATATCGTTCCCGTAGGATTCTAATTTCGATTGCTCGAAAAATGATTAATGATTTCGAAGATCCACTTTTCTCTCATAGCACATAATCTAAATTAAGAACAGACATGTGATTTATATCCAATAACACATTTTCCTAATTAATCGTCAATAAAGATTTTATCTTGTTATTACAGGAAGAGAACGATAATGTTTCGTATAAAAATAAAATTTGACCTCATCGACAGAAAACTCTTATATTGAACGCAGATCTTCCATCGATAGAAAATGTAAATGTATAATATATCCATCGTAAATTATGTTATAAATGATAATTAAACAACGAGAGATAGACGAAATCGTTGACGGTGAAAGACTCTGGAAGAACCAGCTGTATTTGTCCGAAATATCAAAAGGCAGTATTCATAATTTTATGATAGGAACGGTAGGAATTTAGCTGTCAAGCTAACAACTTTACATACAAATCTTTAGGTTCTACTTGAATCTATAAAGGTCTACTTTACTATTCACTTTTCTGAAAACTTTCACATACTAATAGTCATTTTCACGGCTATCGAATCCTTCGTTTGAAAGTCTGATATCAAAAGATCTCATTTTGCTTTATCATTGACACATCACAGTCATTCAAATATGTATAGAAAATTTCGATGGTTTTTCATCTTGTTATATTTATTTTAAACAAATAGTACAAAAAAGTTTATAACAAATATTTCGAAAAGGTAAATTTCATGCCATAAATTAAATCAAAACTACAAATGATCATTTCCAGAACTGTTTGAGATTCGTTTGTGTCATTCTACTGCTGTCGCTGATTTTCTTGGTAATCTCTTCTCTAGCAGCATTTGCTTCACGTTGAATTCGATTATTGTTTTCATCACTAATATCTGTAGAAAAACATTGATTAAGAGAAGAAGGATCAAAACAAAATCCGCTTAAAGCACGTGGGTAAATTGGTGATTCATCAAACCATGTATAACCAATATCATGGAAAGCCACCTTGAGATCGATGCTTGATAATGTGCGTAACCACGCAGACTTTGTTAAACGTGTACATAAGATACGTGATTGTGCCGACGATAACTTCACTTTATTTCGAGGACCGTTAATATCGAGCCATTCTTCAACAACATCATAATAGTGTTGTTTAAAAACACTAAATACACTAACATCGAGAGCTTGTAAATACATTGTTGTACCGCCGGGAACAATGGTCACTACTACACTTTATTCTCTCAATCGACGAATACTATCTTCGTTTAAATGAGTCGTTGCGGAATCCATAATTAACAACTTTGGATTACCATCTTTGACCTTGAATGGAAGAAAAAATTATTAAAAAATAAACCGCATTGATCTACCTGCTGGTACCAACAGTGAATATATTGGTCCATTGATGGTTTGTTTATCACCGCCTTTGAAGTGAATATCACGTTTATTCCTTTTGCATATTGTTGTCGTTCTAATGGACTTATTCGACCTTGTCCTTTAAATAATAATGTTGGACTAAGACGATCATTATCTTCAGCAGAAACTGTGAGAATAACAGTAGCAAATCTCTACAAGAAAATCAAATTCGAACCATCATATAACACAAATGCTATATTACTTTGCTTGGGAGATTTCCTGATATGTCATTGGATGTGTTAACATAATTAATGGATCTTTTCGTTTGATCGCCAAACAATGCCAAAGGACTCTCGTTGAAATTAAAAACATCTTTCGGTGTGAAACATCCCATTGGCCCCCTTGACGGAGTCCATGTACTTGAACGACGAATGAATGTATAGAAAGAATGAGCGAGGCGATGTGCCTCTTCAATTGGAATTTTCTGCTGTCTCTTCATAAAACGCCGGCACCATTTCGATGAAGGACGATTATGAAGTAGTTCTTCTGAGATTCTTTCACCTTGACGTTGCAACCGTCGAAATGTCACTTTTTCACGACGGAATTTCTCTGGTAGTGTCGAAGAATTCGATGATTCAGCTGGAGGCGATCGACGTTCTTGAAACCAGGCCAGAAGACGAGAATCAAGATCTTCGTATTTCAACTTTTTCCCATCACCCTTGATTCTTTTCTTTTCCATTCCTAAAATGTGAATTTTTTAATAATAATCCATTGAAGTTTATTTAAAACCAATTCATGTTGAACCAACAAACCTAATTTTTCTTTGGAAATGATTTTTAATTGATCTTCGACTGACAACCATTGTCTTAATTGATTAGGTGTACATCCGTAAATCTTGCAAGTTTGATATTTGTTGTTGTTATCGTTGAAAGTCGAAATTGCTTTCTCTTTACTTTAATTAGTGAATTACGGCCTGATCGAGTAGTAGTACCAGCAACAGCTGTTGGATAGATAATATCGGTTGAATTGTCTGAGTGCGAATATGAAGCTAATGTGATCGATGAAAGTTCGTTTTCTTTCTCATTGTCCTCCTCCTCCTCGTCTCCATCGTCGGCATCCGAATCAACACGTAAATAAGTGCTAAATTGAATCAATTAATATTCATCAGCATCATATGTCGATACTACTTCAACACTCGAATCATCCGAACTATTTGAATCATTGTCACTATCATTTTCATCTCCAATTCTTGGTAAGGGAGCGAGACGCTCGCCAGCTTCACATTCATAGTACGACATGATGAAAATAACATTATGATCGAACGAGTAAGATCACAATATAATGAATGAACAAACAAGCCGAGACGCGTCAATTGGCTGTTATACATAGATATGTATAGTACTCTGAGAACGACATAAATTCGATCCGATGGCGCTTATACATGTCTTATATACCATATAAATGTTCTTTTGATAAATGACTACAATGAGCATTTCTTCTCATCTTTAGATATTTCGATTCATCTGAATCAAACACCGACAAGAAAAAACACCTGTAGACAACAGAAAACTTGATTTTTCATCATAGAAAAAAAATCTAAGAAGTTGATTTTTGAATCCTAATGGTGATCCAGGTCTTCTAATACGACTAATACATCATGAATTTTAGTAGGGTCTTCTAATATATGGAGGTCTTCTATTTCGGGAGGGTCTTTTATTTTGGGAGGGGGTTTATCAGCTGCAGGCTCGAAAGATCAGTCGTGAAGCTAATATGACATGTTTAAATCAAGATTTTGTGAAATACGAACAGAAAGGGAGTGTAAAAGTATAATGGTAGAAAATTTCGATCCCCTTCTCACAGACGTCACTCCCATAAAAGATATGGGTAATATCAGAAACCGAACTGCTATTACAGGCGTTACTGGCATTCCAGAATTACCAACATTACAGACATAATCTGATAACTAATGTATCTATTTCAGTGATTTAAACCTATATTATAACTTAATTTTCATTAACAGTCAACATTCGATTAACATACTAACAAAATAAATTAGTTCTACACATCAATTTGAAACTCCATTTTAATTACTATTTTCCAAACTTTCCAATCAGTTCCTGTTTCACACTTTTAATGCAGAAGCGATTGCGCTGATCAGCTATTTAAATTTGAACGCGAAATACGAGTGTGAATTCAAATACATCGGAATAATAACCATAATAGTGATATTAAAAGTATTCATTTTCTTTATCGATATTTCGCTCTATTCTCACGAGTGTTTCGTGCTCAAACACTGAAATCTCAATATTCTCTCAGTTTTAAGAACTTTCTTCGCGTTCATCATACACTTTCTCCAATATAAATCTAATAAGTCGGATAACAAATCAAAACCTTAAATAATACATCATGTGCAAACATTTTCATATCCCACTTCCTGTACACTACACATCGTCCATCTATGATACGTTCACTATCTCTAAAGTACAATTTCAATTAAATTTCACAGAAATATACTTTTCTTCAAAACTCAATGAATAAAACAAATAGACAAAATGACAACTACAAGCCGTTTTCATTTTATACAATCAAAGTGAATGTAACTGTCAAAAAATTTCGAATTAATCAAACAATCTGTACCCAAAATATTAATATTCTCATTTCTTACGATGAAATGTAACAAACGCACACAAGAGCATAATTATGAACATCCCTCAAGTTCCACTTATTCGTAATCAATCTTAAACCAGAAAATTGAAATCTACACTTGAATCACCACAACACTGTGACATGACTGTTTTTCTTCTTCAGGCGCTCGAAATACTGTACATCTTGAGCTCCGATTTCATTGCAGCGCAGGTCGAGTGTAGTGAGTGTCTGTATGAAAGAGACAAGAATGAGATGAAGGTAAAAACATGAAGGAGTGATGATCTCACTGTATTATGTCGCAATGCTTCACCCAAATATTCTACACCTGGAGGTCCGATTTCATTCTGGTCAATATTGAGTGTAGTGAGCGTCTGTATGAAAGAGACAGGAATGAGATGATGATAAAAACAGGAAGGAGTGAGGATCTCACTGTATTGTGTCGCAATGCTTCACCCAAATATTGTGTACCTTGATCTCCGATTTTATTGTCGTTAAGGTTGAGTGTAGTGAGGGTCTGTATGAAAGTGACAGGAATGAGATGATGGTAAAAACATGAACGAGTGATGATCTCACTGTATTATGCCGCAATGCTTCACCCAAATATTGTGTACCTTGATCTCCGATTTGATTGTAGCGCAGGTTGAATGTAGTGAGGGTCTGTATGAAAGAGACAGGAATGAGATGATGATAAAAACAGGAAGGAGTGATGATCTCACTGTATTATGTCGCAATGCTTCACCCAAATATTGCGCACCTTGATCTCCGATTCGATTGCCGTCAAGATTGAGTGTAGTGAGTGTCTGTATAAAATAGACAGGAATGACACGATGGTAAAAACATGAAGGAGTGATAATCTCACTGTATTATGTCGCAATGCTTCACCCAAATATTCTACACCTGGAGGTCCGATTTGATTGTACGACAGGTCGAGCGTAGTGAGTATCTGTATGAAAGAGACAGGAATAAGATGAAGGTAAAAACATGAAGGAGTGATGATCTCACTGTATTATGTCGCAATGCTTCACCCAAATACTGTGCACCTTGAGCTCCGATTTGATTGTCGTTAAGGTCGAGTTTAGTGAGGGTCTGTATGAAAGAGACAGGAATGAGATGATGGTAAAAACATGAAGGAGTGATTATCTCACTGTATTGTGTCTCAATGCTTCAACCAAATATTCTACACCTTGATCTCCAATTTGATTGTCGTTAAGGTCGAGCGTAGTGAGTGTCTGTATGAAAGAGACAGGAATGAGATGATGGTAAAAACATGAAGGAGTGATAATCTGACTGTATTATGTCGCAATGCTTCACCCAAATATTGCGCACCTTGATCTCCGATTCGATTGCCGTCAAGATTGAGTGTAGTGAGTGTCTGTATGAAAGAGACAGGAATGAGATGATGGTAAAAACATGAAGGAGTGATGATCGCACTGTATTATGTCGCAATGCTTCAGCCAAATATTGTGTACCTTGATCTCCGATTTTATTGTAGCGCAGGTTGAGTGTAGTGAGTGTCTGTATGAAAGAGACAGGAATGAGATGATGGTAAAAACATGAAGGAGTGATGATCTCACTGTATTATGTCGCAATGCTTCACCCAAATATTGTGTACCTTGATCTCCGATTTTATTGTCGTTAAGGTTGAGTGTAGTGAGGGTCTGTATGAAAGAGACAGGAATGAGATGATGGTAAAAACATGAAGGAGTGAGGATCTCACTGTATTATGTCGCAATGCTTCACCCAAATATTGTGCACCTTGATCTCCAATTTGGTTGTCGTTAAGGTCGAGTTTAGTGAGTGTCTGTATGAAAAAGACAGGAATGAGCGAATGACGAAGAAGATGATGAAATGTTGCCTACTCGGAGAAAGGATGGGTCTTTGCGTATACATCTGTGTTATTAGTTAGACAAGAAAGTAACGCTTCTGATTTGACCGGTAGGTGTACTGAGTGAATGTGTAAGCTATATGAATGAGTCTCTGGTAAGTATAGATGTGCATGATGAGTCCCGAGTAGAGAGTATGTCTCAGAAGATGTATCCTTTTTTGAGAACTGTGAGGCAATTTGCTGATGTCAGATGAATGGATTTTGATTGTTGAGTTATAGGACTGTTACTGAAACGTTGAGTTGTATTGTATATTTAATTGCTCAAGATTGATGTATCATTCTAATGCTCGAATGGCTTAAATAGAATGATTATTTGATATCTAGTGTATTGCTCGGTCTGGATACTAATGTGCTTTGAGATATTTTTTGCACGAAATAACCGATTGGGTCGTTTATTTGAGAGAAACAGATGTATCATCACAAATATAACATCAATTGTTTGTTTTTGATGCCAATTGAGATGATTTGTTTTTCCAGTCGGTTTCTTTCGTATATGTTAGCTGCATTTGTAGTAAATATTTAGCATATCACGAAACGTTTGGAAAAGGGAAGAAAAATAATTTAGACTGAAAAGACGTGGTCACATTCAAGAGCTTTTGTTTATCAGGGGAGGGGGGAAGTAAGGTGTTTAGTATGGAAAGAAAACAGTATTGGATTTATTTCTTTTGGTTTTCAGAATAATTGACAATTGCAGTCGGTTGGTGAAGCTTTATACTTCGAAAAGGTCAGTCATTATTTTGAAGTTACGATAACTGATCATCTGCTTTGGAATCATATACATCGTGTAAACTGTTAGTTACTGTTTTATGACGCTATTATTGTGTTACTTTACTTTATTAGAGAAACTAAGAATAAGCAATGATTTACTTGGTATCCTTGGGAAGAATAAATGATTCGGTTGAGACGTTGGCACACATTAATAAAGGATAGATATAAACTTTTGTCATCGAAATAATCCAATATTCGGTAGAGTATTTCGATTGGTAAGTTTTGAAGTGTGAGAGACATTTTCATTGAATATAAATAATGAGATGCCTATAATAAGTGAAAATACTCTGAGAATGTGTATGAAATGTAAAATTTTGCTTTTTTTTTTGCCAATAAATATGAAATATGTTTGCATAGGAAAATTTTCGTTGTTGTAGTTACAATAAATACTGCTTGACGAATGATGAAATAGTAGGAAGAAAAAGAAAGTCAATATCGGTTATATAGTAAAGATGGCGGTAAGTATCTTGAGGGTGTTGAGACAGGCTTCCATGACCAGTTTCGACTTCTGCTACTGGACTCGCGAGTTTACATCATTGAAGACTTTTGAATGCAGATGATTGGATCTGGTATATTTTGACTATATTTTTATCTGAAATATAGAATAATTGTTGATTTTGTTTTTGTTTGAACAAACAGTAGGAGGATGTCATATTCGTATGTAATTTGTAGATGTTTCCAATTATATTTCGTTTATGTTGGGTTTCTTGTGTTGTTTCTATAGAAGATAAGAAGATTTACTTAATCAAAACTGGATGATAGATACATACAGGTGTCTGGCGGTCGTGGTTCATTAATAAGTTCACGTGTGTTTGCGCGATGGTTTCGATTTTCAACTATGAATTTGATATCGTTGCATATATGTTCGATGAATGTTTGATCATAGATATGATACATGTCTCGTTTGAAGGATGAAAAACGTTTTGAGGGTGTGTAATAAATAATGAGCTTATTTAATGTAGTACCTTCGTCTGTTGGTTTCGATGCAGTTGAATGATTTTGTTTTTCTTATAGTTCGATATGTGTTGAATCCTTTTCTTTATTTACGTGTGTTCTAGTTTCTATGGGATTCGCTTTTTATGATGTTAATCTTGCGGTAATGTTTTGACGTAATAGTTGATATTATTTTTGATGATTTAGAAATGGTATAACTAACCATTGAGAAATATATGTTTGTAAAAATTTTCGAAATTGCTTTTCAGTAAATACTGGGGGATAACTAGAATGTGAACGTATATTGAAATAATGAATTTACATACATGTCATACTTGAAATTTGAATTCAAATTTCAAATTACTATTCTCAAATTTGAGGGTGAAGGCGGACATGTGTACACGGTAGTAGTAATTTATATTTTGAAATTTGAAATTTGAATTCAAGTTTCAAATAAGACACTACTGATGATTTGAATGTTCTTCTCTTTAAATATTGATCAAGTACCTCGATGAGCGAACTATCACCGGTCAGTGGCGCAATCAAGGGGGAGGCAAATGGGCAATTGCCCATTTCATTTAGAAGTTTGCCCATTGAAATTTTTATAAGTAACTTTTTGCCCACTGAAACTTCTTTTTCTCTGAACCAGTGTATATATGTGTTTTTGCTCTACCACTTCCTATAAAATTCTCTCTGAAATCCTCAGGTAAGACATGTGCACAGTTATAAACGACTATTATAAAAGACATCTCATTCGTTTGGTTGATACCGTATACGATTATATTTCATCGTGTGTAAAACATCGTAAATAATTGAATACTCGATTATCAGTTCCCTTGATGGTAGTTGTAAATTGGATACGATACGGTGATATATGATCGTAATACGATTTCCCCGAAATGTTTCATTTACGAGCAATAAATCATCGTCCTATGTAGTGTACATGTATACTTGTTGTTTTGTACTATTCGCCCATATAAAATTCTCTCTAGTTTAACTCTGATAGAACTCCACAGTTCATTACTTGAAATAGGCTAAAACACATCTAACTCAGGTTTAAAATCTACGTGTTTAATGCATTTTTTAATTAAAACAACCTCATTTCATTTTGTTTTGTATTTTTTCTATGTTATCAATCCTTCGTCGAACCAAGAAATTTTTGCCTATTGGTAAAATTACCGCCCATTTTGCCCATCGATTTTTTTCGATACAAGAGAAGTTTGCCCACTACTCGAAAAATCTTGGTTGCGCCACTGATTGCGCATATTAACGTATCTTTATTATCGATGTCTTTTATCTTTGTATATTTTTTTTTAATTTTCTTTCTATACAAATATGAATACTGATATATTCAGCAAGTAGGATATCTTATTAGATACTCTCACACAGCAAAGAGAAGAGGGAAAAAACCTAATGGCTACTGTAGTTTTTTCTTCCTTATCTTAGGTTATTTCCTTTTTTACAAATGATTACCTTTGTGTTGGCTTTTGCCAACATTTTCATATACCACTATTTATATATATATATGCTATATATTTTGTTTTGATGATATATCGGCTCTGTAACGGTAATCGACCGTTATATATGATGACCCTATATAATCACCGGGTACTGACCCTGTTCTCTCATGTGTAACCATCCCTATATAAACTGTGTTGAATAAAGAGAAAGGCACGTTATGTGAGGGTGTAGGAATACACCGTACCATCATGCTGAAAGAACATACATTAACACTCTCATGTATCGTCACAGGTTCTTCATTCATTCATTCCTTTTCTCTCGGCTGAGGTAAAGACTACTGATCTCACAGCATAATTCTTGTTTGTTTAGTAATGGCTGAATCCAATCAAGTCATAAAGTTTGGAAATGGTATTGTTGAGAAAGCAAAATCAATAGAAATAGATTATAAGGCTTTTATTAATCTCGACACAAGAAATACAACTATTCGATACAAGAAAATGGCTCCTATTGTTATTGCTAGTCGACTTAAAGTCATGGCTGCAGGGTTTGAAGACGAAGAAGAAAAAAAGAAGTTACTTGGCTTTATTGCTGAGCTCGAAACAGCACATCTACATTGTATTGACCAAGGAAAATGTGAATTAATTCATTGGTCATCTGTTCAATCTAAAAATATGGTAAAATGTCTTAAAAACGCATAAATTTGATTATCTTCACAAATAAAAAACAGTCATAATTTCATAGTGTTTTTGTAGATTCATGCATGCTTGGGTGTGTACAATTTGTATTCATTGAATGGTAAACCTGTATGTGATTTTGTTTTGATTAGCACAACACAACAACAAACAATTGATAAATCTACGGTAGCATCAGGATGGTTAGCAGCTGCTACTATAGTAGGAATATTTATTCCTGTACTTGGTCCTATAGTTGCAGCAGGTCTTATAGCAGGTGCTGTAACAACTGCAAGGAGTGTTATAAAGGGTATGACAACCAAAGAACAAGCCGATATACTTATGCTAAAAACACTTGAACATTATGGTCTTGTTCGTTTGCTTGACTCTAATGAAATTCAACTTATCAATGAATAAATCTTGTTCTTTTTGCTAGCGAATGTACATAGGATTATTCATTTTTCTATTCTCGACTGTTCATTTTTTTCCTTTTCTTTCTCGTCTTACATATATGTCAACTGCATGCTTTTTCCTCTCGTTCCATCAGGGATATTACCTGTAATATTTTCTTGGTTTATTCTCTGATAATACGTTTCCAACCACATAATGGATTCTTCTTAGATTTCACCTATATGTACTGTCTGTTTGTTTCCTGCAGTGGTTCATGCTTTTTCATTATTCTCGAATAAAGCTTACGCGTACATAAGTGCGACTATAACGTCTCAAATGAACTTTATATTAACCCTATATTAAAGATAATAATCAAAACTCTCTTGAAATCTTTCTCGATCAACTATCTTTATATTTGCAAATAAACACTTCGTTACGGTACTTTTGAAGGGAAGATACAGTCAAAATCCCTAATAACAACACTGACAGATTACTTCATGTTGTTTGACCTCTTTATCTACGAATTCGAAGTCGATCAAAGATATTTTTATATTTGCATAATCCTTGGATATTCCTCTTTCA
>Ga0209915_1003857_pt1 | contig 11849 bp, 5 predicted proteins | sample ThiBiot_750_plan_FD_183952 | JGI IMG/M metagenome (GOLD analysis project Ga0209915, IMG submission 183952) | Wastewater bioreactor microbial communities from Cape Town, South Africa - Thiocy_cont_750_plan (SPAdes) | ecosystem: Engineered > Bioreactor > Thiocyanate-remediating > Anaerobic-Aerobic ... | reverse complement strand
AGAGAGAGAGAGAGAGAGAGAGATGTATGGTCAGTCAAAAGCCGTGGCTGTGCCATGGGCTCTTGGCGCCTCAGCGCGGGGAGAAACGTTCCGGGCCTCCCAAAACAGATTACGGAGAAAGGCCTCCGCCCTAATCGCGTCTGAACAGTCACTTGCTCGTGTGGGTGTGTGTGGCGTGGCGGTGGTGGTGGTGGGTGCAGTGGCGGGTGGGGGGGGGTACGTAGCCATGACGCGGCCCTTCCAGATCTCTGAGACCTGGGTCATTACCTGTAAGCTTACCTCGGTGCTGCCAGTGCCTTGAATTGCGTCGGCAGGCTTGATTCGGTTGGCTGCTGCGATGTCGGTTATCGCCTGGCGAAGTGCTCCGACTGCTGCTGCTGTGTCGGCTCTGCTGTCTTGCGGACAGTCCCAGATGCAGTGCTCGAGTGTCTCCTCTGTGTTTTCTTGGCACGCCCTGCAGGTCGATGGGGTGCTTGGCTGCAGCCTGTGGAGGAATCGGTTGACCGGAAGGGTGCGGCTGCGGATCTTGAAGCACAGAGAGGCGAGCTTCGGTGGCAGCTTGGTATATTCGGCGGCTATCCCGTGACGGTGAGGCAGTGTCCGGTACAGCCTGAGCGAGCCCAGCTCCTTGCACCTCGCTTTCCAGTTCCAGGCATCCACGTGGTCGATCTGCGCGCCTGCCCTGCTGAGCCAGCCTTCGTTGTTTTTCGGTGTTCGGAGGTTGCGGCGTGAGCCTAGCCAATTGTCCTTCAGGACCCACGCCTTATCCCTCATGCCTCCTGCGATGGGCCTGTATTCTTCGGCTGCTTCGCTGACCGCGTGTAGGAGATCATTGGGAGTGTCGACCATCTTGTGCCATGCTGAAGCCCGCTTCTTCGCTATGCTAGACTCGATTGACACCAGCCCTAGATCGCCTCGTACCGCCGCGGCTGCACTGTGTCTGTTGGCTCCGAGAATCACGCAGCCGGCCTGAGTCATAACACTCTCGTATTTACCTATGTTGGGCGGGTCGATGACCTCTGTGCCGTATTCGAGGATCGGTTGGATCACGGACTTCGCAACTCTGGCTCTCAGCTGCACGCTCAGGTTGCGGTTGCGGAGGATATAGTAGAGGCCGGCTGCTCGTTTCTTGGCTGATGCCAGCGCTGCTGTAGCTGCAATGTCCCACTTGCCGTTGCTCTGGAACACCACTCCCAGGTATTCGAAGGAGGACACGTTTTCCAATGGTTCACCCGCGTAGGTAACGTTGGGTGGGGTAGACTCTCCTCCCACGTACATCACTTTGGTCTTGCTGATGCTTACTTGAAGCCGCCATGTGTTGCAGTAGGAGTGAAGGGCTGACAAGGTAGCTTGGAGCTCTTCCACGGATGAGGCGATGATGGCGAAGTCGTCAGCGAAGAAGAGAGAAGAGACTCGGCAGCCCGAGGAGATCTCGAAGCCTAGGCACGACTGTCGGATATGCGTCGGAAGGTCGCTGATGTACAAGTTGAAGAGCGTGGGCGAGAGGACGCACCCCTGCTTCAGGCCCAAGAGGATGTCGAAGGGGTCGGTCGCGACACCTTGCACGAGGACTCTGTTGGGACACTGACTATACAGCTCTTGGAAGGTGCAAATCAGCTTGTGCGGCAGGCCTAGCCTATGTAGCTTGTACCACAGCCCTTTCCGCCAGACTGTGTCATAGGCTTTCCGTAGGTCGACGAAAGCCACATAGACCTCCTTCTTGTCGGCTCTTGCTCGCGCCAGGACCTCGTTGAGGATGATAGTATCGTCCTCGCATGCTCGGTTGGGTCTAAAGCCTGCCTGTTCTCTTGGGAGGTGGTTTTCCGCCCAGGAAGCCACCCGATTCAGGAGAACTTTGCAGTAGAGTTTCCCCACGCTGCAAAGGACGGTGATTCCACGGTAGTTGTTTGGCAGTGTTGGATCGCCCTGCTTCAGGATAGGGCAGATGACCCCCTCCTTCCACTCGAGTGGGGTGAGACCCTGGCTCCAGCATTTGTTGAACAGCTTGGTCAGGAGCTTCACCATAGTCTCTCCGCCGCCCTTGAGACATTCGGCTGGGAAATTCCCTGCTCCTGCTGCTCTGCCATTCTTCGTGTGTTGGAGGGCCTGGCTCACCTCGGCCTCGGTGATATCGACGGTCATAGAGAAGTCTGCCTGCGTCAGGGCTGATGCCATCTGCGCAAGCTCTGCTACCTCTGCCTCGATCTCCCTACGGTGTTCCTCATTCGGCTGGTATGGGGTGGTGGGGGTGTCATCGTTGCCCAGGCTATGGTAGTATACTCGCCACGCTTCCAGTGCTTCCTCCGCTGTGCTGGCCAATGCGCCGTCGCAGCGGCGAACGCTGAATTGCGCGCCACCAGCTCTTGCGCCTGGCTGCATGCGAGAAGCCATGTTCCAGAAGCGTTTGGGGTCCGTTGTGTAGCTGTTGTTCGCTTCCTCGCACATCTTGCGGTGGTGCGCCAATTTGGTCTCTCGGATCGCTTCGTTGGTAAGCCTGCGCTGCTCGGTGTATTTGTCCCACTCAGCCTGGCTGCCTGACTTTTCGAAGTCTCGCCTCGCTCGGTTCCTCTTGACCACGGCCTCTTGGAGCGCTGGAGACCACCAGGCCACTGCTTTGCGGCTCCGTTTGCTTGACCCGATGCTGCTCTGAAGCGCTCCTCGTACCGTGTCCTTCCATTGGGTCCAAACCTCCTCCACGCTCGTTTTCTCGTCGGCTCCCTTTGCTCGTTCCTTGAGGAGCTCCTCGTATCTGTTCCTCTTATCCGCCTTCCGCAGCTCCTTTATTTTCCATCTCGGTGCTGAAGGGGCCCTCGGAGGCGGAGAGGGGGCGGGTACATAGGGGAGGAAAGTGAGTACCGGTATGTGGTCGCTCCCGGTGTCGTGGTTATCCGATGTTCTGCATTTAGATCCTTGCTCCCAGAGCCCTTCGCTGACCAGGACGTAGTCGAGCACAGCTTCGTAGTTTCCGTTGCGGTAGGTCGGGCGCGCCGATTCCTGTGATCTGTTCGTGAGGCACCACAGGTTAGCTTCCACTAGGGTTTGGTAGAGGAGTTCGCCATTGCGGGAGGTGTCCACGTCGGTGACTCCGCCTGTTCTGTCCCCTCTGGGTCCTAGTTTTGCGTTGAGGTCCCCTGCGATGATAACCTGGCCTCGTTCTCCGAACTCGATCGCTTGACTGCGGAGCGTCTCGAAGAACTCACGCGCTGTCTCGATGCTCGCTGACTCTTGTGGCCCGTACGCGGAACAGATGAATATGGGGGGTCCGTCCTGCGGTTGCATTCTGACCCACAGGATATCCGGTCTGTCCCCGTGCGTAGGGCAGCGCTGCGCGCAGATGGCACTGCACACGTATACACTGACCCCTCCTTCCCCTCTCGCGCACGGGCTGGGGTGGTATGAGTGGAAGGCAGTGTACCCGCTGATCGGTGCCCGCGCTCCTTTCTTGAGCCAGGTCTCCTGGAAAAGTAGGATATCCGGTTTTGGGAACCATCTCTGCATGGTGATCTCGGCGGTTCTTGCCTGTAATCCTCTGACGTTGTTGCTCAGTACGGTCAGTTCTCGGTGGGGTCGCTCCGCCAGGGGGGTGTAGTAGTTGTGGAGGGGAATGCTCTCTCCGCTCTCCTGGCGTGGTCGAGCTCCTCTGTTCCTGCTCCGTGCTCGCCTGGTGCCGGAGTCATTGGGCTCCAGCGGCTGCTGTCTGCTAGCCAATCGCTGGCGGTAGCTTCGTCCGGCTCGTGCCCACTCGATCGCCGTGTGGTCCTCTCTCCTGATGATGCTCAGTGCTTGGTCTCGGAGGTGTTGGTTGGCGAACACTAGCTCTTGTCTTGGGTGTTCGCCGTGGACCACTCTAGCCACTTGGAGGTCGAGCTCGGCTACTCCTATATCCCGTGCCCACTGCCAGACCGAGCTGTGTGTGCGGAGCGGCCTGTCCCACAGTACCACTTTGCTTTCCTCCAGAGCTCGGTCCAGGCTCGGTGTGCAGAGTCTGGCTGGGATGAGGGGTCTCGTGGGTCTCGCCTCTCGCAGTGTCTCGGTGACTGGGATGTTGTACCACTGCAGTAGGTTGGTGGCCGCGGCCGCGGCCATGTTCACATGGTGTGCTGCCTTCGGGTCGGTATTGCCGGCTCGGTGTCGCGTCCATGCGTCCTTGCACATGTTGGTGAGGGTCTCGGTGGTGACGGCCATTCGGTGACAAAGAGAGCGGGCCACCTCGGCGCCAGCTCGCTGCGCTTGCTCGGGGAGTCCACCTTCTTTCCGTCGCCTCGGTTTGCTCGTCACCCTCTTCGCGCCCGTAGTGTCCCTCGCCAGGTCGTGCGGGTGTGTTTTGTTTTTGGTGGGGGGGTTTACCTGTCCTACCTGCACCGTACGGCTCCTCTTGGTTGCTGGGGGTTGGGGGGATTCCAGGACGTTCCTCTTCCGCTTCCTTCCTCCTGCGTCGGCTGGCTGCCCCTTGCTGGACAGCCAGTTGGAGACCAGTAGCTGGCGGGACTCTGCCCCCTGGTCTCCACCAAGGCGGAGAGCACGCGTGGGTGGTTGTGTGTTGGGCACTTCTGACATGTTGTAGGCCTCTGCCGGTCAGAGAGCTAGGGTGGCTGAGGAGTAGAGCCCTAGCCCTTGGGAGAGAAATTGGGAGAGAAAGTGAGAGTGAGAGTAAATGGCCATAGTATGTGGTTTGTGGGTGGGCGCGTGTGGGTGAGTGTGAGCGAAGTGACTGCCGGGGCGGTAGGTTTATCTGGTTGGAGAGGTAGAGTAGTAAGTATCCCTGCTGGCTGTGCTACTAGGGGTGGCCTACACGAAGGCCCTCCCTTTGGCACCGCCGTTTATTCTGCCCTCGGCGGGACTCCAACCATAAGGTTGATCCGCGTGGGAGACTTATCCACTATGGATGTCCTCCCGATGCGAGGGGGGAGAGAGAGAGAGAGAGAGATGTATGGTCAGTCAAAAGCCGTGGCTGTGCCATGGGCTCTTGGCGCCTCAGCGCGGGGAGAAACGTTCCGGGCCTCCCAAAACAGATTACGGAGAAAGGCCTCCGCCCTAATCGCGTCTGAACAGTCACTTGCTCGTGTGGGTGTGTGTGGCGTGGCGGTGGTGGTGGTGGGTGCAGTGGCGGGTGGGGGGGGGTACGTAGCCATGACGCGGCCCTTCCAGATCTCTGAGACCTGGGTCATTACCTGTAAGCTTACCTCGGTGCTGCCAGTGCCTTGAATTGCGTCGGCAGGCTTGATTCGGTTGGCTGCTGCGATGTCGGTTATCGCCTGGCGAAGTGCTCCGACTGCTGCTGCTGTGTCGGCTCTGCTGTCTTGCGGACAGTCCCAGATGCAGTGCTCGAGTGTCTCCTCTGTGTTTTCTTGGCACGCCCTGCAGGTCGATGGGGTGCTTGGCTGCAGCCTGTGGAGGAATCGGTTGACCGGAAGGGTGCGGCTGCGGATCTTGAAGCACAGAGAGGCGAGCTTCGGTGGCAGCTTGGTATATTCGGCGGCTATCCCGTGACGGTGAGGCAGTGTCCGGTACAGCCTGAGCGAGCCCAGCTCCTTGCACCTCGCTTTCCAGTTCCAGGCATCCACGTGGTCGATCTGCGCGCCTGCCCTGCTGAGCCAGCCTTCGTTGTTTTTCGGTGTTCGGAGGTTGCGGCGTGAGCCTAGCCAATTGTCCTTCAGGACCCACGCCTTATCCCTCATGCCTCCTGCGATGGGCCTGTATTCTTCGGCTGCTTCGCTGACCGCGTGTAGGAGATCATTGGGAGTGTCGACCATCTTGTGCCATGCTGAAGCCCGCTTCTTCGCTATGCTAGACTCGATTGACACCAGCCCTAGATCGCCTCGTACCGCCGCGGCTGCACTGTGTCTGTTGGCTCCGAGAATCACGCAGCCGGCCTGAGTCATAACACTCTCGTATTTACCTATGTTGGGCGGGTCGATGACCTCTGTGCCGTATTCGAGGATCGGTTGGATCACGGACTTCGCAACTCTGGCTCTCAGCTGCACGCTCAGGTTGCGGTTGCGGAGGATATAGTAGAGGCCGGCTGCTCGTTTCTTGGCTGATGCCAGCGCTGCTGTAGCTGCAATGTCCCACTTGCCGTTGCTCTGGAACACCACTCCCAGGTATTCGAAGGAGGACACGTTTTCCAATGGTTCACCCGCGTAGGTAACGTTGGGTGGGGTAGACTCTCCTCCCACGTACATCACTTTGGTCTTGCTGATGCTTACTTGAAGCCGCCATGTGTTGCAGTAGGAGTGAAGGGCTGACAAGGTAGCTTGGAGCTCTTCCACGGATGAGGCGATGATGGCGAAGTCGTCAGCGAAGAAGAGAGAAGAGACTCGGCAGCCCGAGGAGATCTCGAAGCCTAGGCACGACTGTCGGATATGCGTCGGAAGGTCGCTGATGTACAAGTTGAAGAGCGTGGGCGAGAGGACGCACCCCTGCTTCAGGCCCAAGAGGATGTCGAAGGGGTCGGTCGCGACACCTTGCACGAGGACTCTGTTGGGACACTGACTATACAGCTCTTGGAAGGTGCAAATCAGCTTGTGCGGCAGGCCTAGCCTATGTAGCTTGTACCACAGCCCTTTCCGCCAGACTGTGTCATAGGCTTTCCGTAGGTCGACGAAAGCCACATAGACCTCCTTCTTGTCGGCTCTTGCTCGCGCCAGGACCTCGTTGAGGATGATAGTATCGTCCTCGCATGCTCGGTTGGGTCTAAAGCCTGCCTGTTCTCTTGGGAGGTGGTTTTCCGCCCAGGAAGCCACCCGATTCAGGAGAACTTTGCAGTAGAGTTTCCCCACGCTGCAAAGGACGGTGATTCCACGGTAGTTGTTTGGCAGTGTTGGATCGCCCTGCTTCAGGATAGGGCAGATGACCCCCTCCTTCCACTCGAGTGGGGTGAGACCCTGGCTCCAGCATTTGTTGAACAGCTTGGTCAGGAGCTTCACCATAGTCTCTCCGCCGCCCTTGAGACATTCGGCTGGGAAATTCCCTGCTCCTGCTGCTCTGCCATTCTTCGTGTGTTGGAGGGCCTGGCTCACCTCGGCCTCGGTGATATCGACGGTCATAGAGAAGTCTGCCTGCGTCAGGGCTGATGCCATCTGCGCAAGCTCTGCTACCTCTGCCTCGATCTCCCTACGGTGTTCCTCATTCGGCTGGTATGGGGTGGTGGGGGTGTCATCGTTGCCCAGGCTATGGTAGTATACTCGCCACGCTTCCAGTGCTTCCTCCGCTGTGCTGGCCAATGCGCCGTCGCAGCGGCGAACGCTGAATTGCGCGCCACCAGCTCTTGCGCCTGGCTGCATGCGAGAAGCCATGTTCCAGAAGCGTTTGGGGTCCGTTGTGTAGCTGTTGTTCGCTTCCTCGCACATCTTGCGGTGGTGCGCCAATTTGGTCTCTCGGATCGCTTCGTTGGTAAGCCTGCGCTGCTCGGTGTATTTGTCCCACTCAGCCTGGCTGCCTGACTTTTCGAAGTCTCGCCTCGCTCGGTTCCTCTTGACCACGGCCTCTTGGAGCGCTGGAGACCACCAGGCCACTGCTTTGCGGCTCCGTTTGCTTGACCCGATGCTGCTCTGAAGCGCTCCTCGTACCGTGTCCTTCCATTGGGTCCAAACCTCCTCCACGCTCGTTTTCTCGTCGGCTCCCTTTGCTCGTTCCTTGAGGAGCTCCTCGTATCTGTTCCTCTTATCCGCCTTCCGCAGCTCCTTTATTTTCCATCTCGGTGCTGAAGGGGCCCTCGGAGGCGGAGAGGGGGCGGGTACATAGGGGAGGAAAGTGAGTACCGGTATGTGGTCGCTCCCGGTGTCGTGGTTATCCGATGTTCTGCATTTAGATCCTTGCTCCCAGAGCCCTTCGCTGACCAGGACGTAGTCGAGCACAGCTTCGTAGTTTCCGTTGCGGTAGGTCGGGCGCGCCGATTCCTGTGATCTGTTCGTGAGGCACCACAGGTTAGCTTCCACTAGGGTTTGGTAGAGGAGTTCGCCATTGCGGGAGGTGTCCACGTCGGTGACTCCGCCTGTTCTGTCCCCTCTGGGTCCTAGTTTTGCGTTGAGGTCCCCTGCGATGATAACCTGGCCTCGTTCTCCGAACTCGATCGCTTGACTGCGGAGCGTCTCGAAGAACTCACGCGCTGTCTCGATGCTCGCTGACTCTTGTGGCCCGTACGCGGAACAGATGAATATGGGGGGTCCGTCCTGCGGTTGCATTCTGACCCACAGGATATCCGGTCTGTCCCCGTGCGTAGGGCAGCGCTGCGCGCAGATGGCACTGCACACGTATACACTGACCCCTCCTTCCCCTCTCGCGCACGGGCTGGGGTGGTATGAGTGGAAGGCAGTGTACCCGCTGATCGGTGCCCGCGCTCCTTTCTTGAGCCAGGTCTCCTGGAAAAGTAGGATATCCGGTTTTGGGAACCATCTCTGCATGGTGATCTCGGCGGTTCTTGCCTGTAATCCTCTGACGTTGTTGCTCAGTACGGTCAGTTCTCGGTGGGGTCGCTCCGCCAGGGGGGTGTAGTAGTTGTGGAGGGGAATGCTCTCTCCGCTCTCCTGGCGTGGTCGAGCTCCTCTGTTCCTGCTCCGTGCTCGCCTGGTGCCGGAGTCATTGGGCTCCAGCGGCTGCTGTCTGCTAGCCAATCGCTGGCGGTAGCTTCGTCCGGCTCGTGCCCACTCGATCGCCGTGTGGTCCTCTCTCCTGATGATGCTCAGTGCTTGGTCTCGGAGGTGTTGGTTGGCGAACACTAGCTCTTGTCTTGGGTGTTCGCCGTGGACCACTCTAGCCACTTGGAGGTCGAGCTCGGCTACTCCTATATCCCGTGCCCACTGCCAGACCGAGCTGTGTGTGCGGAGCGGCCTGTCCCACAGTACCACTTTGCTTTCCTCCAGAGCTCGGTCCAGGCTCGGTGTGCAGAGTCTGGCTGGGATGAGGGGTCTCGTGGGTCTCGCCTCTCGCAGTGTCTCGGTGACTGGGATGTTGTACCACTGCAGTAGGTTGGTGGCCGCGGCCGCGGCCATGTTCACATGGTGTGCTGCCTTCGGGTCGGTATTGCCGGCTCGGTGTCGCGTCCATGCGTCCTTGCACATGTTGGTGAGGGTCTCGGTGGTGACGGCCATTCGGTGACAAAGAGAGCGGGCCACCTCGGCGCCAGCTCGCTGCGCTTGCTCGGGGAGTCCACCTTCTTTCCGTCGCCTCGGTTTGCTCGTCACCCTCTTCGCGCCCGTAGTGTCCCTCGCCAGGTCGTGCGGGTGTGTTTTGTTTTTGGTGGGGGGGTTTACCTGTCCTACCTGCACCGTACGGCTCCTCTTGGTTGCTGGGGGTTGGGGGGATTCCAGGACGTTCCTCTTCCGCTTCCTTCCTCCTGCGTCGGCTGGCTGCCCCTTGCTGGACAGCCAGTTGGAGACCAGTAGCTGGCGGGACTCTGCCCCCTGGTCTCCACCAAGGCGGAGAGCACGCGTGGGTGGTTGTGTGTTGGGCACTTCTGACATGTTGTAGGCCTCTGCCGGTCAGAGAGCTAGGGTGGCTGAGGAGTAGAGCCCTAGCCCTTGGGAGAGAAATTGGGAGAGAAAGTGAGAGTGAGAGTAAATGGCCATAGTATGTGGTTTGTGGGTGGGCGCGTGTGGGTGAGTGTGAGCGAAGTGACTGCCGGGGCGGTAGGTTTATCTGGTTGGAGAGGTAGAGTAGTAAGTATCCCTGCTGGCTGTGCTACTAGGGGTGGCCTACACGAAGGCCCTCCCTTTGGCACCGCCGTTTATTCTGCCCTCGGCGGGACTCCAACCATAAGGTTGATCCGCGTGGGAGACTTATCCACTATGGATGTCCTCCCGATGCGAGGGGGGAGAGAGAGAGAGAGAGAGAGAGAGAGAAACATTTAACAAATGAAAAAATCAGATAAAAAGACAGAGCCGAGTTCCCTATGGACTCTGTGTATTGAAGCCATAGGTGACACTCTTCATCGATATGAGTCCTTTGAAGGCATACCCATCCAGATTAAGACTGAGATAGGCAACTATCTTACAAGACTAGGTGTTTTCTCTCAGGTACCAAAATACACTAGAGGTGATAATTTTTGTTAAACACCCTTTTTTTCTCGCAGGGCCACATGACGGTGTTGTTAGACCCCGAGCAGGTGCGGTTGGATATTACCGCACTATCAGGCACTCTCACGGACAAGCACTTGGCGGACATAGGCACACTGTGTCCCAAACTACGCATAGTCAACCTCAGCGGATGCGGGGTTGCCGATCTGAGCTTCCAATCTCTTTCTCTATGTCACATGCTGACGCACTTCACTGCCGACAAGTACACAACACCACTCTCCATGCTTAAAATCTGTTCTCTAACGCACTCCCTCCTCCTTCCCTCAACAAGTTGTCCTAGGGTAGACAGTCGCATGATTGGAGACATCGCAAAGGGCTGCCCTCTCCTTACTTCATTTTCTGCAGCCAATTGTCCTCTCCTCACTCATAGTGGTATCATGGCGATAGGTAACAATTTTTTTTTTTCCGAGTAATATTTTTTTTACAATGGCTTAACATTCCATTTTTGTTAGCGAGAAGATGCATAGACTTGCGAGTCCTTAACGTGAGTGGATGCATCAACGTCTCATTGGACACCCTAGTGAATGTTGTACGAATGGCCAAAAAGATTGAACACGTCGAAGCGCGCGGAGCTGGTAACTAATCCTCTACCCACTCACACTACTCCTCACCACTCTACACCACATTACCACAACATACTACAACAACACCACACCATAGCACACGACTATTACCCTTATCCTCACAACACCACGACACCTACAGGTACCCAGATGACGTATTGTCCCCCCAATGTTGCCTACACCCCCAACACCAACAAGTTCCTTCGCTATGTGGACTTTGCCGACTGCACCCAAGCCACGGGTGGCTTCATTACGGATTTCCTCGGCCCTCAAGCGAACAGCAAGTGTCCCGTGTTGCAAAATTTGTGTCTGCGAGGGTGTCGTCAGTTGGCCTTCGACCGCTACATCTTCCAAAAGATTCTGCTTCGCTGCCCTTCCCTGCGTTGGATTGACCTCTCCTTTGTGGCTTCGGAGAAGGCCACCTCTCCACTCCTCTCCATCTTCGATGCGGCCTTCAAGTCCGGCAACATCAGAAACAAGAAACCACAACCGCACACACATGAGGCGGGACGCAACAAGACACCTAAGGACCACACGGTGTTGAGGGAGTTGAGAAAAGCAAAGATCCATCTGATGAAGAAGTCCCTGTCATCCCTCACCAAGTTCTCGCTGTGTGGGAATGAAGGTTTTACTAAGAAATCGGACTATCAGAATGGTTTTACGAAGGACGCCTTTTTCACATTCGAAGAGAAGCTGCTGATTTACTTGGGCAGGATGAAGGTACTCCCCTCTTCCCTTCTTTCCTTTTTTTTTTCCTTCTATTTTCTTTCCTTTTGCTTTTCTCTTGTTCTTGTTTTTCGTACTCTTCTCTTTTTCTGTATCTTTTCTTTTTCTTTTATTTTTTACTTTACTTTTTCTTTTTCTTCTCTATTTATCTCTTTCCATGTTCTATACCTCATTTTCTATTCCTTCGTTCTCAGAATTTGCGGTTCTTGGATCTATCCAACAATTTGATACTCACGAAGACCTTCCTGGTGCTCGCATACACTCAATTCCCACACCTTGAGACTCTCAAGCTACAGCACACGTGCATTGAACCTGTTGGGACTGCCACCCCTCAGGTTGACCTATTCGGCCTTTTTGACGAACGGGAAAGGCAACCGATGGAGATAAAGGACACTGGGGGACCATGCAACACCCTCACTGACCTCGACATCACCGGCTGCACCCTCATCAACTCATCTGCACTCATCGACCTTATTGCATTCCGCTG
>Ga0209915_1003849_pt1 | contig 11874 bp, 13 predicted proteins | sample ThiBiot_750_plan_FD_183952 | JGI IMG/M metagenome (GOLD analysis project Ga0209915, IMG submission 183952) | Wastewater bioreactor microbial communities from Cape Town, South Africa - Thiocy_cont_750_plan (SPAdes) | ecosystem: Engineered > Bioreactor > Thiocyanate-remediating > Anaerobic-Aerobic... | reverse complement strand
AATATTCTCTAATTGTTTTTGGATCCATACTTCGAGAGAATAGATTCTATTCATTAGTCAAACACCATTATGATCAATCAAAAATTGTTCTTATCGATGGTGAAGATGAAGGAAAAGATAAACATCGAAAAGATTTTATTAATTGGGGAATGTATTTTCTACGAGAAATACCCGATGATTGTCATCTTATTGTATAGAGATCAAAATACATGTGTGTTCTTCGTTTTTTTTTTGATAAATAAATACAGAGATATCATGTTGTCACGTTCTGTCATTTTTTCCCCCCCGATAGATTGTCAAATAAAAAAGAACATTTTACTCAGTAGTAGAACATAAATGATTTGGTTGTATAATCTGATTATAATTATTATTCAGCTAGTGGATAGCGAACTTATCGATTTGTTTGTAGACGAAATATCTTACAATCTACCGAATTTGTCAGCCTGTGCAAAATGGAATTTGAATGGTACTACATTTACCGATAAACCGGTAGGAACATTTGAAGCATATGCTTTATTTGTTGATACGAACAACAATCTATATATGTCAAATCCTGCTAATCGTGATATCTATATATGGCCTAATATGAGCAATAGGTCCAATCGAATAATATTGTATTATTGGATTAAACCATATGGATTGTTTCTTTTAAAATCAGGCGATATTTACACTAGTAGTAGTGAAGATGGTCGTGTATATAGATGGATAGAAACAACTAAAACAATCGAGATGGTTGTTCAATTTTGTGAAGTATGTACATCAATATTTATTTCCATTCGTGATATCATTTATTGTTCTATTACTTCTTATCATCAAATTGTCACCAAGCCATTGCATAACAATTCAGATTTGATGACCATTGTTGCTGGTGTTGGATTCCTAGGATCTGCAGAAAATATGCTTAATTCTCCTCGTGGAATATTTGTTGCTACTAATTTAGATTTGTATGTAGCAGATTATAATAATAACCGAATTCAACTTTTTCATCCTGGAGAAATCAATGCAATTACAGTTGCTGGAACATTAAATACTACAGAGCTTCGCAATCCGATTAGTGTTGTATTGGATGCAAATAATTATATTTATATTGTGGATAATGGTAATCATCGTATAGTTGCGGCAACTCCTTACGGTTTGCGATGTATTGTAAGTTGTATGGAATCGGGTAGTTCATCTAGTAAATTAAATAATCCTCGAAGTATGGCTTTTGATAGTTTCGGTAATCTATATGTTACTGATTCGTTCAATGATTGCATTCAAAAATTTTCACTTTCGAACAATAGTTGTGATACTAATGGCAGAAAAATAAATACAACATTAACATCAACATTAGGTATTACAACTCTCTATGAATCAATGTATGAGTCAATAGTAACACGAAATAGTTCAACATATTCGCGTTATTGTAAAAAAGGATATTTTTATGAGAATATACAAATTATTGTTTCGAAACAAGGCAACTATGATATTTTCATCAATAGCACTAACCAATTATATATCACTTTACACAAGAATTATTTTGACCCAGCAGAGAGCAGTACAAACTTAATTTTTCAACAAACTGACTGGTGTAATGTTAGTCAAATTAAATTCATTAGTCATTTTCATGCAGACATAACATATAACTTAATAATATCCACAGCATATCCAAATATGACATCTTCATTTTCACTTGCTCTTATTGGACCATCTCACGTTAATATAAATCGGACAAGTAAGTGTTATTCATAGAAAAAATGCTCGAATTTTTCTTCCTTAACTTTGTAAGATATTTCAAAACTTGTACAATTCATATATATGTCAATGTTAACATCGAATAGTCACAGATGTAATCATCAAAACCAGATATTATTCAGTTATTATTGCGAAATCATAGAAGTCAGCATAATTGAGACAGGTACTTATACTATTATGAACAACAGCACTATGATTTTGCATGGATACGTGTATGAAAATAACAATTTTACTTTATTGGCTCTTTCGATGAATGCGATAGTAAAGAAAAATAGCGGTAATTGTGACAGTCAATTCAAAATTTCGTTTGATCGTCAAGTGAATACTTCATTTATTTTGATTGTAACAACAAATTACGAGTATGAACAAGGTGATTTCTCAATAATTGTCAATGGACCAAACAATGTTACGATGAAACGCAAAGGTATATTTTTCTAACGAATTATTAATTATATTATTTAGTTTTTTTGTCTCTAGATGATATTCCAAAAATTATCCAATCAAACTATTCTTCAGAATTGACTAATAATAGTCAAAAACATAATCATCTCAATTGTGAACGACTTGATTACTATTACGAAGCTTTTCAAATAAATGTAAATATGACCGGTTATTATCTGCTTTCAAGTAGCAGCGATTTCAATACATATGTTTATTTATACAAGGATTATTTCGATCCATACGATCCACAGAAGACTTTACTCTCTTCAGATGGTACCTATTCCAACGTGGAGAAATTTCATATTACTGATCAGTTGCAATCGAATATCACATATGTTTTAATGGTAACTACATCACCAAATCATAAGAACTTGCAAGGCGTATTTACAGTCATTATTCATGGACCAGATCAAGTTTCTATAGAAAAGATTGGTATATTTATTTATTCTCTATTTTTGTTCGATATATAGAATCTTTTGTTTCATTTGAAGATAACTATCTACCCATTGAACAATCAGTTTATGAATTGCAACTGACTAAATATAGTCACAAGTATAGGTGCGATAATAATCATCTTTCAATGAATCATCATTACGAAGTTATACAAATACTTGTAATTCAATCAGGAACTTACAGTTTATCCAACGCTAATAATGACTGTGCGGATGGCATTTTGTATACACAACATTTTAATCCTCACAGTCCATCCAAAAGCTTGCTCCCAGATGATGAGAACAGATGTGATTTTTGTCAATTTAAAATAATTTCTCACTTACAATCCAACAGTACATATATATTAGTTGTAGAAGCATTACTTGATACGGATATTACTAACATCAGATTATTAGTCTCAGGTCCAAACAAAGTCAGCATCTATCACATTAGTCTTCGAGCAATTTATTCATCTCAACTAACAACAGATCATCAAGTTTATCCACGAATATGTGGAACAGGAAACTATCACTATGAAACTATTCAAATCAATGTACAACTGAGCGGTTCATATACTTTCGATAGCAGTAATAACAGTATTCTCCTATATGGATACTTATACGAAAATAATTTTGATCCAACATATCCAATGAAAAATTTAATCATAGAAAGTAATTATAGTTGTAATAATCCGTTTAAACTTGGTAGTTATCTTGAAACCAATCGAATATATATTCTCGTCGTAACAACATTTATTTCAAATGTGAAAGGATCTTTTACAATATTAGTCACTGGTCCACATAATCTCACTCTCAATAAAATCATCACAAAACACAGCAGTTGTGTGGTTGGTGATCAATGTAGTTTGTTTACGAAAAGTATTGGTTTGACTATCGATGATATTCTTCGCAATCAGGTTCAACCAAATACTTCGTTCGGTCAACAATCATCTTTGATACATGGAGCTACTATTATCACGATGGTTATGTTTTTCATTGGTCTTATTAATGGAATTTTCTCATTTATTACTTTTCGAAACAAAGAATTGAGAAAGATGGGTTGTGGAATCTATCTTCTTGCATCTTCAATAACCTCTCTCTTAACGATTACGATGTTCACAATTAAATTTTGGTTTGCTATTCTTACTCAATTATACTCAACTGTTGATTCAACTGTTCTTCGAGTCGATTGTGTATTTATCGGTCCTGTTTTGAAATTATGTTTGTATTTAGATGGTTGGCTGAATGCTTGTGTTGCTATTGAACGAACTGTGAATGTATTAAAAGGAGTTAATTTTGATAAAAGAATGAGTAGACGAATGGCTCGACGAATGATTTTCATTTTACCAATATTAATCTTAGGAAGTCTTGTTCATGAACCGATTTGTCATGATTTATTTGAATATACAATTCCAAAATTCAAACCAATCGATGGTAATTCCACTGTCGATGTGCCGATAGAGATAGAAGATGATCCATCATTTGAAATTACTGAAGAATATCATGTATTATGTGTTATTCGCTATTCTCGTTCTCTTCAGAACTATAATACAATCACTCTCTTTTTTCATCTCATAGTACCTTTTATTGCAAATCTTTGTTCTGCTTTACTTATTATTTTTGGTACTGCTCGACGACGATCAGTGGCACGAAACGAGCAATCATTCAAAGAACATGTTCTTAAGCAACTAAGTGAACATAAACAATTGCTGATAAGTCCTGTTGTTCTACTTGTATTAGCTATGCCTCGTATTATATTGTCATTGATATCAGGATGTGTAGATCCATCAAGTAATCCATGGTTATATCTTTGTGGTTATTTTATTTCCTACACACCACCAATGCTTATCTTTGCTTTATTTGTTTTTCCATCGAAACACTATATGAAAACATTTCGAGAATCAATTACACGACGACAAGGACGACGTCAAGGAATTGATCAATAATATTGACGCTGATATCTTGCTTTTAGTCACGTTGAGTAATTACAAAAAAAATGCTTATTTTACTCATCATGACGCACAATTATTCACGAAATATATGAATATAATGTGAAGATTTTTTCGTGTTCTGTAATACTATTTTAGAATAAAATCAATGCCTCACAATAAAAGACAAAGATCACGAGCTGTTTCTGCTCATCGTGGATTTTCACATTCTCGAAAATATTTGGATCCAAATGATAATGTACAACATCGAGCGTCAAGCACATCGCCTTCGCCTTCTTCTAGGAATTATATTCAGACAAAGGATATTATCAGTAGATTTCACTTATACATATCCGTTTCTCTCTTTTTTTTTCTATGATACAATTATTAGTTTTAGTACAACAACCAAAAGCAATCGAGAAAACTTTAGCACGTGAATGTATCGTATGTATGACAGAGAAGTCAGCTGAAGAATTTCTAGATATCAACAATGTTTCATGTAAACATGTGGAACGAACAATATGCAATGCATGTATCTATGAGAATACAAAAGTTCTTGTTGAAAATTCAATGTTTTCTTCGGAAGAAGTCACATGTCCAGAACCAAATTGTAACGAAATACTTTCTTTTCAAACGATTCGATTAATTCTTGTTATTATTGGCAAAAACAAAGAATTGTTTGAACGATATGATCAGCATATCACTTATCATCATCTTTTACAACGTTCTGACTTTATTTGGTGTGCATATGGCTGTGGTTCAGGTCAATTGCATGATTTTTCAGCAGGATTAAATTCTCGTGTAACGTGTATCAAATGTAATCGATGTACATGTTTCAAACATCGTGTTGTCTGGCATACAAATATGACATGTGATCAATATGATCTGATAGAAAATCAATCAACTGAAACTGATGCAAATAGGAAGTGGTTAGAATTATGTGCTAAACAATGTCCACATTGTCGATCGTATATTCAAAAGAATGAAGGATGTGATCATATGACATGTCGATATTGTCGTCATGAATTTTGTTGGTTATGTCTTGTTGATTATCAATTAATTGTAAGTCGTGGACGAAATCAACATGATATCGCATGTAGTTACTATCAGTCATAATTTGAGACAAATAAATTTTTTTTTCTATGCACAACAACAAAAAATATATTCTGTTCTCAAACTTCAACTCTTTCATGCATAAATGTTATTTTTTTCCATTTTTAGAAAACAAAAAAAACGAAGCAGACTACTCTTTAGCCATTTCATAAATCCGATTATACAAATACACCAGAGTATACAAGACGACTTTTGTTTCCTTTCAAACAAAATATTTCATTGATTATTTTATAGATCATTGGCATCAATTACTTCAAATACAGGACTATTCATTGCTGGTGGCATTATTTTTGGTATTTCTCTCATTATCATTATGCCAACTGTTTTCACATTCTTCACAATAATAAAACTGAAAATATAATATATTTCAGTATTTTGAGTCAATATCTATATTTGTCAGTTCGAAATTATAAATTATTTATGAGTTTTATGATCGATGATGTTATTGGTTCATCACCATTATCTGAGAGTGCATTCAATGGTCATATCGATAATTTAAAGAAAACAACTCGAGTAAAAACTGCAAATGAAATTTTAACTGCAGGAACAACAGTTGTTTATTTTTCGTTTGATGAACCAAATAAGATGAGCGGCACAATTTCGAATGCTATATCAACGACCGGAAAGGTTAGTCAAGGTCTTGCTTTTAATGGAGGAACGTATTCGTATCTACAGATTTTTGATTTCTATCAAATGGGTTTAAGTAATCGTGCAACAAGTATATCGTTATGGGTGAATCCATATTCGGTTACTTATTTGTTGGTGCTATTCCATATGGTTATTGTGGACAAAGAGACAATAGTATTTATTATGTGTATCGACGAGAATTAAGTGCTGCAGAAATACATGCTTTAGCAAATATTTAACATTGACAATACGAAAGGACTAATAATGTGCATTTCTTTCACAAACCCTTCAAGTCTCACCCTCAAGAATAAACGACACTTTTATCATTTAGTTTATCAGAGGAAATTGTCTTTCTCGTTGTCAATCATTACAATTGTTCACGTATTTATTCATTCGAAAGAATAAGACAAATGATTATTTACACATTTTCATACACTATTAACGGTTGTTGGCTTTTGAATCTGAGCATAAATTTATTCTGACCATTATATTTTTGCATTGGTACATGCCATTTACCTTCAAATTGATTATTTAGTTGATTCCATATCAATTGAATATTGACTTGTTGACCGAAATTTTGCGAACAATCACCAGTACCTGGTATATAGTTTTTCTTAAGATCGATTCGATATGTTTCCATTGAATAGATGCCATTTATATTGAATGAACCAATATCATCTGATCCTGATCCTGTTATTTTCATCGATTGAGTATCAAATGAAAGTGAAAGTTCATGAAGACCATGTCGTCTAGTATTTTGAGAATATTGAGCGATCCATATGCCTGTTTGAAATGGATTGAATTCTTCTACATTGCTTCTATTTACAAAAGTTGAATTGTTTTGAACAACCACTCGACCGTTTCTATAGTGATAACAAGAAACAATAATAAAACATAATAGAATCAATCCAAGTATAGTTCCACTAATGCTAATTATAATAAGAGTAAACATGTGTTGATATGCAGAATATGTACCATCATGACAATCAATTAGCATTCCAAAATAAACTATGAGTAATAACGAACGATAGATTGTATACATTTTGGTGTTTTTTTTTTCGTATGAAATGTTCTATAGATAAGTAAATTTACCTATATACGCTTCTGATGGGAAACAGCGTAAAAAGTGACTACAACATGACTCAGAGCATGACAAGGTAAATATTGAGTAGGCGAACGTGATGTGCGAAATTATCAATAGCGTAACAATGTTTATATACGACATACTGCATATTACCCATCGAATTAAGTGTTACATCTCCATTTTCAGTGCTACATGTCAATAAGAAATATTTATATCAAAATAAAACTTTTTTCTTGTTGATCTATCAATATTTTAACAATAACAACAACTGAAATTTGATATTGAAATAATGTCAGATATTTCCTTCATATATCATACTTCATCTATTTTTTTCTAGTTATAGAAACGTGACTTTGACAGAATTCGACTATTTTAATGATATATAACGAACATTTGTTGTAAAAATGATTGCTAGTTGGATGATTATTTCTCAGTTTGTATACACTATAGGCATGTTAAATTTAATCATTTACTATTTTCATTAATAAATATATCAGTTTTTTCTTTTTCAGCAGTATCTTATAATCAACCGAATTTATCTGCATGTACAGAGTGGAATTCTACTGACACCGGATCACTAATAGACTCGTCTATAAAGTTGAACGCACAGACTCTGTTTATTGATAAGCAAAATACGATTTATATAACGCATAGGTATACTAATTATCTATTTCAATTGAGTTTGGACAACAGCAGTCTAACTGGGAGAATCGTGAATGGTATAGAACGGATAGATGGATTATTCGTTTTAACAGAAAATGATATATATGTAAACCAGGTTTTTGAAGTATATAGATTGATAGCAGCAAATAACACAGTGGAACCTGTTGCAAAATATTGCCGAGGATGTTATCATATTTTTATTGCTATCAATAATGTAATATACTGTTCTATAGGATTTAGTCATATAGTCATCACAAAATCATTACATAACGATTCCAATATTGTAACCATTGTTGCTGGTGTTGGTGTTAGAGGTTCAAATGAAAATATGCTTAATAATCCTCATGGAATTTTTGTTAATACTAATCTTGATTTATATGTAGCGGATAGGGAAAACGATCGAATTCAACTTTTTCATCCTGGTGAAATTAATGGAAAAACCGTAGTCGCAAGAAATGACACATCTTTCTGCCAACTTATCAAACCGATCGGTATCGTCTTGGATGGAAATAATCAACTTTATATTGTACTGGGTTCTAATAACTGTATATTCAGACAAACACGTTACGGTTGCCGCTGTATTGCGAGTTGTTCTTCAACATCGAGTAATCTCATATATCAAAGCCTCGACATAAAACATATAGCTTTTGACAGATTTGGCAATATATATGTTACAAGTTTTAACAATCAGTACATTAAAAAATTTTCATTATCAAACAGTATTTGTAATAATATAATTAGTAAGTTTAGAAATGTTCGTGACTCTTTCATTAGTATTTTGTTACTCTACTCTAGATTCTACGAATAATATGACAATGAACACAATACTAACATCACCAATAGGTTTGTTTATAGTTAATTGTGTAACATTGTATCCTAAGCTTCGTATTCCTTTGAATAGATACTCCAATTCTAATTGAGTCAAAACATACGTCAATATTAACAACCGATGCACAAATATACGTACAAGAGTTTAAAAGACTCAGGTATTATGGAATTATACGGATAAATATGTCTAAAGATGGCAAATATGACTTTCTGATTAATAGTACTGACGAAGTCGATGTCAGTCTATACAATAATTATTTTGATCGAGATAATGACACAGTAAACTTACTTTTACGTTTTTCTATTGGCTGTACTATTGATCAAACTAAGTTTACTCGAAATCTTCAATTAAATGAAACATATTATTTATTAATAACAACATCTGATTTAAATACAACATTATCATTTTCAGTTTTGTTAATTGGTCCATCTCATATTCTTTTTAGTGAAATGTGTAAGCGTTTTTGTCCTATGAGAATGAGACCATATGTAGAGAATTTTTTCTCGATTGTTTATATTTAGATAAGCCGAAATTTGAACAATCTGTATATTCGTTATCTTGGACGCAAAAGAGTCATAAATGTAGTTCGCAAAAATGCGATTTCGATTCGTTTTGCGAACTTATAAAGATCCATGTGACTGAAACAGGCTATTATCTCTTTACAGTTAATAGTAATGAGGACTTCTTTGAATATTTTCATGAGAACGATTTTTCTATATTTGACGTTTCTATGAACACAATTATGAAGTTTGCGCCGCTGAAAAATAGACAGGGAACTTCATTACATCTTCAAATGAATACATCACTTACATTGATACTGAAATCACACCCATGGTTTAGGCAAGGTTCATTTTCAATAAATGTCCAAGGTCCAAGCAAAGTTATTATGAAACGCATAGGTATGTTTTCTTGAGGGGTTAAAATTAAAACGTTGTTTTTTCTTATTTGTTAAAAGATAATATTGCGCCAAATGTCGAATCAAATTATTCCGTGCTATTGAAAAATAATAGTAGAAAACATGGACATCTAGGCTGTGAATTATTGGACTATTACTATGAAGCTCTTGAAATAAAAATAAAAAGAACAGGCTATTATAGTTTTATAAGTAATGCTGACTTTCAACCATCGACTTATCTGTATGAGCATTACTTCAATCCACATAATATACTTGAAAATTTACTTTTCGTTCATGAGTACTACTGTACAAAACAACGTTTTCATATGACAGCCTACTTACACTACAATATTACATATATATTAATAGTAACCTCAGCGATTGATATCAAGAATGCGCAAGGTAGAGTTTCGGTGATTATTAATGGACCAGATAAAATCAATATGAAACTGATTGGTAACTATTAGTATTAACTTAGTATATATTTTGTTTCGTTTGTAAGGTAATATTCCTTCAATTATTCAATCGGTATACGTTCCTCCATGGATAAAATCAAGTTCGAAATTTATCCATAGAGATTGTCGACCAACTAATTCGGAATATGAAGCTATACAAATAGTCGCTACCCAATCAGGAAATTACACTCTGTCTAGCATAATGACCGGTCCAATGTATCCTATAGACGGCTTTCTATATGTACAACATTTTAATGAGCACAATTCAATCGAAAACTTAGTTTCCAAAAAATCCGCAGGTTGTCTTGGAATCTCAGGCTCGTCTATAATTAATACTTTCTTACAGGCCAACTTAACGTATATATTAGTTACAGCTAATGCAGTCAAATCAGGTCTAGGCAAGTTCTCAATATTGGTATCGGGTCCAAATAATGTGACTTTCACTCATATCAGTAAATCTAATATTTTGTTAGATATTATGGTTTTTGTGATCTAATTGAGATTGCATTTCAGGTCTTCAAGCAACATATTCATCAGAACTAACGAAAGAAAATCAAGTTTATCCACGTATATGTGGAAAAGGAAATTATCATTATGAAACTATTCGAATCAGTGTTCAACAAAACGGTTCCTATATGTTTAATAGTGACACCTATATTAGTATTCCCTTATATGGATATCTCTATGAAAGCGACTTTGATCTATCACATCCAAATAAAAACTTGCTTGCGAAAACTAATGAAAGTTGTAAGAATCTTCAGCTTAAACTTGGAAGTTATCTTGAAATAAATCGAACCTACATCTTGTTGGTGACAACGTTTGATCCAGACGTACGAGGACCTTTTACATTACTTATAAATGGGCCAAAAAATATCACTCTCAATCGATTTGGTTAGTAACTTATTTAAAATAAATCATTAGCTAAAAGTTTATATTTTTGAATTTGTTTAGTTAAAAAACATAGTAGTTGTGATATGGGTGATCAATGTAATCCATTTCAAAAGACGATTGGTTTGACCATCAATGATATTCTTCGTAATCAAGTTCAACCGAATGCATCATTCAGCAAACAATCATCTTTGATAAAAGTAGCTGCTGCTATCACGATGATTATGTTTTCTATTGGTTTCATCAACGGAATTTTCTCGTTAATGACTTTCAAGAATAAAGAATTAAGAAAAATTGGTTGTGGAATCTATCTTCTTGCATCTTCAATAACATCTCTTTTAACAATTACCATGTTCACAGTTAAATTCTGGTTTGTGGTTCTTACTCAACTATATTCAACTGTTAATTCAAATGTTCTTCGATTTGATTGTGTATTTATCGGTCCTGTTTTAAAATTATGTTTGTACTTAGATGGTTGGCTAAATGGTTGTGTTGCTATTGAACGAACTATGAATGTATTTAAAGGAGTTAATTTCGACCAAAAAATGAGTAGACGAATGGCTCGACGAATAATTTTCATTCTACCTATATTAATCTTAGGAAGTCTTGTTCATGAACTGATTCGCCATGATTTATTTGAACATACAATTCCAAAGTACAAATCAATAAAGCATGAATTACCTATGAATATATCAATAAAAGGTAACTTAAGTAATATATATGAAGATATAAGGAATGAAACAATCGAATACATGCCAGAACTTCAAGTTTTATGTATTGTTCGCT
>Ga0209915_1003842_pt1 | contig 11899 bp, 17 predicted proteins | sample ThiBiot_750_plan_FD_183952 | JGI IMG/M metagenome (GOLD analysis project Ga0209915, IMG submission 183952) | Wastewater bioreactor microbial communities from Cape Town, South Africa - Thiocy_cont_750_plan (SPAdes) | ecosystem: Engineered > Bioreactor > Thiocyanate-remediating > Anaerobic-Aerobic... | reverse complement strand
TGAAGAGGAGACATGAATATCGTGTAGGCGACACACACACATACCAGCACACGAGCATCAGCCGAGGACCGAAGGCCGTGGCAGCGACAGCACGTCATCGGATCGAGACCTTTCTGCTGCCCGTGTGCTGGTTCGGTTTACTCACGAGGCACACAACGGCCGCCGCGGTAAAATGCTCCAGTTCTTTTACTTAATGAGCAATACATCTCGTCGAGCCGTGGTGCTCTGGATTTCATTTGGTTCACGGGCCTTCCTCTACTCCCGCGAGGTCTCGGACGAGTCCGCTCTCGAACGCTTGCGCCGCGCAATCTCGTCCTCATTGTGCTCGTTCTCGCGGGGACGCTTGTGGCTGCCGTAGTCTCGTCGATGGTCTCGCCGATGGTCCGGTTTGTGGCGCTCGTGGTGGCCATAGTCTCGCTCCTGCTGGTGAACTTGGTGATGGCCTTGGTCTCGCTGCTGCTGCTGCTCCCATTGGATCATCCTCATTACGGGTGATACATGTGTTGATGAATGATGATGTTGAACAGGTACCTCTCCAACAATCAACTCAATGGCACCATTCCATCATCGATCGGATCACTTAAGAACCTCGACTACCTGTACGTTGATCGATCACAATCGATTGAGCTCACCACTGCCGTCCTTCTTGCAAACCAAGCCACCCGTACACAACATTGTTGATATTCGCAGCAACGCATTTGTACGATCTCGATCTTGTGTACATTCCATCCTCGTGTGGTCGTCGTCCTCACTCAAGGCCACTCGATCATTGGCCCACCAACAGGGATGCCCATTGCCGAGTTGGTGCGATGCGCCACCAAAGGGAAACGGAATGTGTACTCCATGCGGTATGGCTCCTCACCAACTCAAGCTGTGTGTAACAATTATGAACGGGCAACACTCACAAGAACAAACATATGTATTGTTTTGATGGAGTAGAGAGACTATTATGCTGCACGTATTCGAACGGACCTGTGACATTCGACTTGTGTGAGAAAGATGAATTATGTCCTGTTGTGAGTGGATACTCGGTGATCAAGAGCGCTCCGACACCAAGTTGTGCGAGTTGTACGAACAGCGACAGCAGCGAATACCAAACCTCGATGCAAGCGCAGTACAAAATGCGAGTTCAACAATGATCTTGCGGGGCTATTTACTGCTCGATCTCCTTGCTGGATCTATCATTCGTACACCACAATAAATGACTTACATCACGGGAGAGATGATTTCACAACAGCAGCGAATACAGCACCAGCGAGAGTCTGCTAGACAGTATTGTTTGCGGTCCTCTTCGTACAGTTCAAAGTGCCGACCAAGTGCTCTCGCGACTGCGGTGCTGAACTGGCGCTTGAGTGCCTCTTTGTTGTTGAGTAAACTCGAGGGCAATCGTCCTCGAAGGCGCTTGCGTCCGCGCTTGATAATGCGGCCAAGCGCAGGAAACCGCGAGAGAGAGTAAGTGTGTGTTGGATTGAGCGTACAAGTGTATAAATCTTCATTGCAGCATGCGCCCGTAATACAAGTGTATAAATCTTCGTTGCAGCATGCGCCCGTAAACAAACTCTCACTGACCAATTCTCAAGGACTGATATCGCTGAGTGTAGTGGCGCTCCAATCTCTTGCAGTCTGCAGGAGACAGTGGCAGCATGGTTCGCCAGCCGTGGCTCTCGACCCAAGCAGGAGGGACCCACAGCAGCCGCATGAATTGCGGCAACGCAGAGGATACCAGCGTTGCCAGCAACGGCTCAGCGGAGACGCCAGCCACTTGGTTCCCGAAGACTATCACTGCGCCACCGCACGGGTCGACTTTTCGGAGTAGCTTAAACAACAGCTCCTCGCACTCAGGATAGAACAAGCGGTTGTACGAGAGATTGAGGTAGCGCAATGGTCGATCAAATCGAACCAGGGGCTCCAGATCAGAAAGGCCGTTCCCCGATAAATCGAGATCGAAAGGCCCCGTGCCGGAAAGAGCAGCAAGGACCTTGGTGAGCGTGTTGTCGTTCACAAACGAGAAGCGATCGTCAGCGACGTGCTTGCAGGGCGTCCAAGCACAGTCAGGCGAGAACAACACTAAGCTCGCTACGTCCTCAGGAATCACTCCAGTAGGAAGAAGAATGGTGTCTAATGCTCGTCGTGCGATATCTAGCCACTGAACAAGTACTTGGCTCTCGGAAGCCCTTACGTAGGCTTCGTGCCACACGAAGTCGGGCCAAGCACACGCGTAGCTAGGCTCACCTAACAACCCGAGCACCTTGGCAACGTTCCGTTGGTGGTCTTCGGGTATCGCGGTCTGCTTCAGGAACTCGGCCCATTGGCGTTCGCTAAGGCAAAGAGGCAGTGAGTAGCCTGCGCAAGGCGCAAGCACCGATAGCGAGTACGTACGCGTCAGCGATCGCCATGGAAGGAAGACAACGAATGGAACTCACTAGCTAGTAAGCGGACGAAATAAAAGTAGGAGCGAGCCCATGGCACCATAAATCGAAGGTCGTGGTGGCGTACGCGAGAAAGTAGGAGCGAGCCCGCGATTGGAGCCCTCCACAGAGTTTATTGGTTGCGCATTGGCTTCTGCGCCTTGTCGTTCTTCCCCTCGTGCGCGCGTGTGCGATGGCCTTCCACTGTACGCGCTCTCGCCTGATTCCTTTCCTATCTACGCTTGCGCGCAACTCATTGCTCGGCATATTGATGCAGGCCAACTCTTGAATAGCTCGAACGTGCTGACGCTTCCAGCTCCACCGGCGAGCTTGGAAGAGCTCACTCGACTCCTCAGGCTTCACCATGGCGCCTCGCTTCGCTCCGCTGAGCAGGAGGTTCGATACTTTCCGTCGTCGGTGCCGCATCCACACTTTCGCGCCCGTGGCTTCATTCTATCAGCTGCAGGGCTTCCCGAGACGTCGGAAGACACGCCCGTCATCGCTGTTCCCGAACCTTGTGCGTACTCAGCGCAAAGAGAGAGAGATTGAGATTGAAGGAGAGCCCGAGATCTGAGTGCGTGCGGCACAGGGTTCTTTGGCGAGCGTGATACCAAGCCACCACCAGAGCCCAAGGTGTTCCACAGACTCGAGCGCGCCTTGCAACCCAGCGAGTACCGCCTGAGCGCCTCGGGTGAGCTTGCGGTACCACTCTCATCCGATCAGAAGAAGGGGCCGTCGTTCTTTGTGTGTGAGTCGAGCTCCGCTGCTTCCAAGTACGCCCACAAGCGAGCTGCGAAGAAGGACACCTGCCAGTGCTCGACGAACCCTCTTGAAGGGCCACCAACGGATGCAGGAGTCGAAATGATCCTCGAGAAGCGTTGGCCAGGATCGCAACTCCAATGGTCCAAGTCCGGCCTCTCCCCAGACCAGATCGGTGGCTGGCATTACGTCGCTGCTCCAGTGCGACCACCCGGCTGCTCAGTGGCAGTACTGGAGGCCGTTGCTCGACGTGAGTGCGGAGAATGGTCGCCTTGCGCGTTCGCCGCGTCTGCAGAGCCGGCGGAAGACCTGCTCGATCTTTGCAGAACATCCACTGCCGCTGTTGCGGTGCAAGCCCTCGAGTACGTTGTCGCGGACGAGGAACGCGACCCAGCCGAGAGGTTCGTTGCCGCCATCTTGCAGTATCACGCTGCAATGGCCGAGGCGCCAGAGGTGGCGCTCTTCCACTCGACGGCGCTTGAGCTACTCTACGACGGTGCCGACCTGCTTCTGATGCACCAAGGCGAATCAATGGAGTTCTGGGACTTGCAGGAGCTCCTCGATGAGCTGAGCGCCCGAGCAACATATTGGAATCCTTGCTCTCCTGACCAATAGATCACATCTCACCTTCCAGAGTATCACGTGGAGCCACTGGCAAGGCTTGGTACTGCAGGAGGACGTGGCAGGACATTCGCCTCAGTGCGACACATCTCGCCACGCAGCCCAACACGAGCGCTACCGTGCCAAGTTCTGATCGTACTTGAAACAACCAACGTGGCCGCATTGCCCTCCACCAGCCACCTCAAGCCTGCCGTGTTCCGTGCGCCTGGCCTTGCTGTTGCTATTCCGTCGTCTCATCATTTCTATCTGTCAAGCATCTCTGGATACTACTTGTGATTCTTCTTGTTGGGATCAATTTTTGTACTCCTAAATAACAGCGACATCAACAATCACGAGTTTGAGGACAACTGACAAGGACAACGACCATCAAGATTGATCAATTCACCAAATTACCTCGGACAAGACGAGGTGGTTGCCGTTGCCGTTGCGGTGGACTCGCGAACCGTCCGATGAATGGCAATCAGTCGGGCGAGTACGTCCTCCGCCACTGATCGCCTCGCCGGGTCATCGTGCAAGAGGTCCTCGACCAATCTTCGAACCTCAGGCTGTCGAATAGCGTCGATATCGCGCTTTCGCCTCTCAGTTTCGGGTCGAGTGCGGCGTTCACCGTTCACAATGTAGAGGAGCGGTTGTGGCCGGCTCAGTTGGCCCGTGACAATGTGAATGATCGTCACTCCGAGCGAGAACATGTCAGACTTGGAGGTTTTCTCGGCACCGTCAAGCAGGGTCTCGGACGCAGCGTAGTCGGGCGTCGCACCGACAGTCGACAGCGTAAAGGGTGTGGCGCGTCCAGAGCGCAGCTGCAAGATGCGAGTTTGGCCAAAGTCGCTGATCCTACCGATGCCATCGAAGCCGACCAGAGAGAGTGAATGGCCATAGCTTCTAGAAATCAAGCGCTTGTATCGAGATGCGAGCAGTTTGTGTGGCGAGGTGCTGCATTTTGGTTTATTGAGCCTGGGCCAAATCCAACAACCTCAAGGCATCTTCGGTCGAGAGCTTTCGAGGGTGAGTGCTACTGGTGGTGGTGGTGGTGCTTGCTGCATTGGCAAGCTCCGACTCGAGATACGCGATCGACTCGATCTCACGTTTCAAGAAGCGAGTGTTGGCAGCCGCCACCCACCGCATGAATGTGAGATCGCGCAACAACACTGACATTGATATCAACTGCACCAGAGTGAGGTGCTGTCGTTCGGCCGACTCCCATTGTTGCTCGACGTGATCTAGAAACTCGAGAGCAGCGGCGACCGGTTCAGCACGCAAGCGCATGGCGACGAGAATCGCTCCTGGCTCATCGGGAGCGAGCAAGAACGGCTTCTGGAGACGGAGCTTATCAAAGAGCTGCCCGATCACGTACACCAAGCCGACCGAGAAGCGATCAAGCAGATCGGGCATGTGTGCAATCAGGAACCCGCCTGGATACAGCACGGAAAGTGCCACTCGCAGATGCGCCAAGAGCTTGTGCCTGCACTGGGTGTCGGCCGTATTGCGCATGGTCTTGGCGTCGGCGAACGAGACCTGACCGATCGCAATGCCATTGACGCGCGCCGTCTGTTGTTGCTGCGTCGTGGTATCGGACAAGAGGCTCGAGCGCGAAACGACCGAGGTCGGATCAAGGTGCTTGGCAATGTACTCGTCGAAGCCGCTCTCGTCGCTGCTGCTGTTGTTGTTATTGTTGCTGCCGTCGTCATCCGAATGTTCGTGCTCGACGAGACTGGCAAACTTGAGCGACGGGGCTTCAGGTCGGTCTTCCACACTGGCGAGTAGCCGGTTGCTCACATCCAAATAGCGATACAAGAAGGCCGAGCGAGTGGAGTAGTATCCATCAGGCAGACGGAGCTCGGAAGAGAGCGTGCGCTGGCGAACAGACCGCCACGAAGCTACGGCAACGAGGCGCTTGTCGAGCGCTCTCTGCCTCGCCGCGTACAAGTCACGAAGAAGCGCCAGCGGCGCCCATTTGCTTACTGTCACGGCGTTGAACGGCCTTCCGTGAAGCACGTATTCGCGACTCAAGGCCTCGATCGACGACGATACCGACGATGACGATACCGACGACGACGAGTAGGTGGTACCGTCAGTATCGTTGTAGCCGCTGTTGCTATCGTCGGCAGAGAGTGGACCATCGTGAGTCAGGAAGAACGGATGGCCAGTAAATCCGATTGAGTGCGTTGTCGAGTCGAGTTGCGCCAATGAGCCATGGCCCAGGCCCAGGCGTTCAACTCGTGGAACAGGTAGAATCGGCTCCGAGATGCCTTGACTGTTGGCGCCAAGTCCTTGGCCAGGTTGAAATCCAAACTTGCTCATCATCGCAGCAGCTTTTGAGACTATTTCTCGACACACAAATGGAACGTTGGTTGAGTTTTACACCTGAACAATAATGATACATTTGCGTGAGAGAGAGAGAGACAGTGAGTGAGGTGATACGCACTGACAGGTAGCTGTGAGTCGACTTCCAAAGTAAGATTGGAATGCGGCGATTGTCGTGAATCTCCATCGCTTTGACCATGCTTTTTGGGCCGTTTCGCTGCCAACGTGCTGCCATCCTCGACGGCGGTAGGCTCGTTGTTCGATTGATCGCGAGAGCGCTTGCCGAGTTGAAAGACCAAGTGCTCGCTCTTGGCTTCTTGGCGATCAGCGAGTGTGCCGCCGATGCGAGACTGCCGAGTGCCAATGTACTCGGAGCCAAAGATTGCTGCGCCAGAGTTGAGGGCGCCCGTGAGCGGCTGGGTATACTTGGATGCTCCGACGGTGCGGTTGACAATGTGCAGCGTCGGCGAGATGGGTTGGAGCCTGGTGCGATGCAAGTACTTGGCTCGCTGTTCGTTCTTGATCGCCTGCACGCGAGCTCGATCGGCCGACGACATGCGCTCGTCGAGTGCGAGGTTGCGCTCGATGGCCTGGATCTGCCAGCTCGAGAACTTGGTCGCGCACTCAGTGTGCTGCTGCCAGAACTCGGGCGCATCGAGAAAATCGCGTGGAATGAGAGCCAGCGTGTGCTGGCGTGCATCGGCCGAACAGCCAAACACCCACGCCTCGGGAGGCGACTCGACGAGCGCAATCAAGCGCTCCTTGATGGCGTCATCGATGCCACGAAAGCCGTTCGCAACGACATAGACCTCGGAGTTGCCGAGCTTGCTCGTGGCCGGCTTGGTGACCGAGAGCTTGTCAAAGTGCGATCCCAGCAAGAAGAGCAGGTTGGCCGTGCAGGGCTCGAACATGGTAAAGAGCTTGAGCACGAAGGAGCCGCCGGGCGCCAGCGTGCACAGCGCCAAGACGACCTCGGTAAAGTGCAGCTGATGCACGACGAGCTCCTGCTCGTTGGGCGATGACGAGCAATCGATCGAGCCATCGGCAGTCACGAGATGCAATGGGTCCAGACGGCGCTTGACGGTATCAATGTAGTAGCGAAAGTTCACCGGAGACATGACGTTGCCGGTGTTGTCACGGCCAAACATCCAATGTTCATGTGTCACTACGATGAAGACATCGTCATCAAACATTGCTCCAAGATCATTGCCCTGTTGTGTGTCTGTCAGTAGAAGTAGCAACAGCAATAAGATGAGAACGAGAGGATGTGATAGCGGCAGCAAGTTGTATCAATGACCACGTACCTCGTAATGAGGATTGAGAGTGAGCGCCAGCCAATCCCATTCGCGAGTCGTATTCCATCGCTGGCGAATGTAGTGATTGGTGGCGCAGATGAAGGCGCCAGGCGCCTCGCACATGTGGAGCGAGTGGATGGGCGCCAGAGTATCGGCATCTGCGCCGCCACTCGCAACCGACAAGCACGCAGGAAAGGCGCTCAGGATCTCCATCATCTTGGCCCATGCTTGCGTCGGCATCTCGATGCCCATGTCGCGCAACGACCACACTACTGCGCCGGCGGGATTGGTGAAGTTGGTGTGTCGATGCCAGAGCCCGAGGTCCTTGTGATCGAGCTTGTTCTTGACGTCGGTCAAGCGTTGTGCCTCGGTCCGCAGAGCGTCGGGTTGGTCGATCTCAGCTTCAGCCATCAAGAGTGGCGCGTGGATCTCGCTCAGTCGCGGGAAGCGGTACGTAAACTCGAAGCGCTTGTCGAACAACTCTGCGACACCATCTTCAATGTGCGCATTCAGTTCAGGAGGACGACGGTGTTGGTGGTGGTGGTATTGGTGTTGATGGTGTTGTTGGTGTGGCTGGCCAGTGTATGAATAGCGAGCGCCGCCGCCTCGATAGTGGTTCGCATACGGCGGGCCTCCACCCTGCTGGCCGTGGTGGTGGTAGTGGTGGTGGTTATCACGTCCGCCTCGGTCATAATGGGGCGGATGGTAGCCACCACGTTGGTGGGTGTTGCGGTCTTGCAGTCGATTGGCCATGCGCGAGCGCGGCGAGAAGAGCATACTGCGCCTCGGTGCGGCAGCCGCGCAGTACACGAGGACCTCTCGATCCTTTCCGTCGACGTTGCTGCTTGTCGCTCGCTGCTTCTCGCGAGTCGCTCGCGTTCTCGCCGCATGGCCGACGACGATCACTCGCATATGTGCCCTCTCTCGACACCCGTCTTCGTGAATATAACCCCGCCACATGTTGCGAACCACAAACCTGAGATGAGTTCCACGTCTTCGGGAGGTGAGCGGGCGACGCCTTCACACGCGCAACACGAGCCCACTCCATCAGCGTGTGCCGCCGCCAATGATGCGCCTTCGTGCGGCCTCCCGTCGCTGAGTACTTGCCATGATAGCGAGCTCATGGTGATTCCAAGCAAATGGATGTCTTCTCCAGTGTGTGCGAGTCGCGGTGTTGTCGGAGGCAGACGAGCAACTCACAACCAAGACAACGACGGTGCAGTGCAGCAATGGCTGCGGCAGCGTGTACCTGACCAACGCGAACCAGTCGCCAGTTGCGCGTTCTCTGCGACGTCCAACGCCACGCAAGTGAGTGCCATCGTTGGGTGCGTGAACGAGGCCAGGGAGGAGACGGAGCCGGCGCTCGTGTTGGGCCTCTCAGAGTCGGAGGTGTGTTTCTGTCGCACCAACGTCTCGGCCTCGACGATGGGAGAGTCCGACATCGAGCGCGCATCGCCTGCCGACATTGCTGCTCCTCGCTTTCATGCGCCGGCATCGAGCAACTCACCTCCGAAGCTGGCGGACTTACTCTCTCGGGGACAAGAGCTGCTCGATCAGCAGCAAGAAGCCGAGGTACATCATTCATATGCCAACAAGAGTCTTGCTCCCCACACGCGAATCATCGCTCTCGCTCACTCTCACTCATATCGATGAACCGATACTCGTCGTCGTTGTCGTCGTCGTTGTCGTCAAAAGAGAGAACTGAATGCAAGGCACTCGAGAAACGAATCACACACGGTCTTGACCTCAGCCAAGCTTACCAGGGGTCGAGCAATCAGTGTGCCTCAACGCCAACCCACGGTACAACAAGCGCGAGACACGATTGCGTCCAGCAAAGAGAACGAATGTTGCGATCAGCATTGATGACGACGACAATGACACCACCGACTTGGAAAGAAGCTGTGTGATGCTTCCAGGCGAGGTGACCGAGAGAAAGCTGCCCTCGCTCTGGATAAGGGCGCCAACGTCAACTGACGTAGCCCTGGCATCTAGGTACAACTGGACATCGTTGCACATTGCCGCTTGGAAAGGACACGCATCAGTTGTTCGATTGCTTATCAAGTGCGTAGGTTGATGAGGGCGAATAGTGAGGTGAGTGAGTCGGAGCCCAGAGCCGCTTGTATGTTGAGAGTAGTTTGATGGCTTGGATGCAGGTCCAGAGTTCGGCGGCTTGTTGGTTGATGGCGGCGTGCTTCGGAACACGCCAAGAGACCACGAAGTTCTCAGCGGGGACAACGGCGGCGCCGACAGAGGTGGTGGCGTCGCAGAAGGCGAGGGGCGTTTCGACGGGAGGCGGGGCCCAGAGCAGTTCGTTGCGGGATCACCGAGGTTGGCGAGGCCAACGGCTTGGAGGAGAGTCTTTCGCTTGTTCGCTGTTTCGTTGTCGTCTGGCCTTGTTGCCCTCTTCCTCTCCTGCGCCGTGGAAGGCATCAGACGAAACCACTGGAAGCTGTGGATCGCCGGTGACTTCGTCTTTGGGCCCAATCATTCTCGGCGGTGCAACGTGGGTTTATTGCGTAGCTCGCTCCTCGCTCTGGTACGCAGCACGCCAACCAGCGCGCACTGTGTTGGTTCCTCAATTGTACGCTTTGGTTCCTGCCGCGTAGTTGCAATGACAGGCAAGGCGCAAGTTCTTGGGTGGGTGGACGAGCTCCCCTTCTCCGTTGTTGAATTGTTGCGAGACCGTGTGCTACACGATGTGACCTCGACAGGCTCGACTTCCACATCATCGGCTGCAGTCCCGTGTAGTAAGTCCTGTGCGTTTTTCGTTTGGCTTTGCGCAGCTTAGCTTGCTTCTAACGTATTTCCTCGCATCTTGAACAGTGTGGCGTACGTGTGGCCTCAGGATGTCCCGTTATGTGTTGATTGTACTAATCGAAGCAAGTAGTGTCCTTGGCAGTACGGGACGTCACGTGGCACGCTCCCCTTCCTGACGGCGAGTTGCTTACGGGGCTTCAGGACGCTTGCGTACGGCACCCGAGCTCCCCATTCAAGAATCTCATCAAGTGTCCTCCGGAGCACATCAAGTTTGCAGCCCCGGGTACTGCTGTGTTACACACAGTGTACCGAGACTTTCCTGGGCTTACTGCCGACGCCCTTCTAACAACAGTCTCTTCACAAACACAGCCGATCATGGTGTTTCCAATGCCTGGTATGTATATCGTGTTCGAGTTACGTACCAACCGTGTCTGGCGCGCTTAACAATGCTGCTTGTGGCCAACCCAAAACACACAGTGTTCTCGCAACAAGGCTTCGCAAAACTCGAGAAGCCAACGCCGCTGGTGTATCACCGCCGACGATATCCCCCTGGGTCGATGGAGACGGGACTTCCTGAGGATACGCCATTAGATCCCGACCTCCAAATTCCAGCTTGGGGAGGATGCTCGGACACCAAGCCTGACGGAATTTCGATGTTCGTCCTCTCAAGTAACGACGCCGCGACGTTCGCGCACGCCAGAGTCAAGGTCTCCGACGACCTTCCGTGCTTCGTTTCCTCACTGCCCCAAGGCAACGACCCTGATCTCGTCATATGCGAGCGCCCACCACACTGGATACCGACTCCAGCCGAATATGGCGCGTGGCACTACTGTGTAACGGCGCAGCGACCCTGTCGATTCAGCCAACTCGACCTCGTTGCTCGATGTGCCAACGGCACTTGGCAGACGTGCGATCTGCGCGCTGGCGCCTTACCGGCTATCACTCTGAGCGCACCGCCTCATCGCGAAGGTCGTGTTGCGCAATGGCTTCTTTCTTGCTTCATCGACAACTCGCGCGACTTCTGGGCCCGCTATGAAGCAGCGTTCTTGCAATTCAACATTGGTCTCACTCAAGATCCTTTGGAGCTCGAGCGTGACGATGTGCTTGCTTGGCTGCAACGAGCTCTGTCAGTAGCGCTTGCCGCCAACGCTGTTGCCTACCTGCCGGAGGCCGAAGAGCTCGTTCGCCACTTGCTCGACCGAGGTACTCTCGAGTCCACCGACGACGAGGAAGACGAGGCGGCTGATCACGTCGAGCCTGAGCGCTACGACAACAACGGCAATGAAGCAATAATCGTGTTCCTTGCCGAGCCGCTGAACAAGCCGGTCGGCAAGTCAATGGCACCTCGTCCGCAAAGTCACTCTTTGAACAAGAGCCATGTAGCTGCGCTGCGCGACCTTCTCTTACTGAACGAAAGCGAGCGGCGAGCATGGGGAGACAAGGCCAGGTATTGTACCACATCTGCACTCGCGTTAGCTGGCTGGCTGTCGTTCTTACTCTGTGAGTAGAAAGCGCGACGTCTACTCTTGGTGGGACTTGCAATCCGAACTGCATCGCCTCGTAAACGGTCGCACCGTTCCTCAGTGCCTCCCGTTGCTCTTCTCATGCCTCGACAACGTTCGTGTCGAGATTGTGCACTCGTCCACAATCTGCAAGATCCACGGCATCCCGGATGGTCTGGCCTACCAACTGGCTTGCGAGCTCGAACTCGGCAAGGATGACGTGTCTTCACTGATTCCGCTTCTCAACCCCAAG
>Ga0209915_1003838_pt1 | contig 11913 bp, 7 predicted proteins | sample ThiBiot_750_plan_FD_183952 | JGI IMG/M metagenome (GOLD analysis project Ga0209915, IMG submission 183952) | Wastewater bioreactor microbial communities from Cape Town, South Africa - Thiocy_cont_750_plan (SPAdes) | ecosystem: Engineered > Bioreactor > Thiocyanate-remediating > Anaerobic-Aerobic ... | reverse complement strand
CACCAGAGATCATCACAGGAGCTCAAGTTCAAATTGGCCTTGGCTTAGCAGCGTTAGCGGCTGGTATCGCTTTTCCGCCCGCTTTATTCATATGTGCACCTTTGGCTGGAACTTTGATTTCAGAAGGTATTTGTGATATCATCATCGAGCTCATCAGCAAAGGCGAGACTGAGTACGATTGGAAAGAGCATGTCAAATCGAAATGCATTAGCTATGGCATCAGCATCGTCACGATGGGTCTCAGTGCTGTAGCGACTTCGACCAAGCTTTTAAATCAAGCAGCTAAATTATGTCGAGGAATGTCCAAAATGTTTGCTCGAAGTCCATTTATAAGAAACATGTTCAATAAAATGGTTAATCTATTAGAAAAATCCATAGAGAAATTAGAAAAACTTAAGAAACTAAGTAAAGGCTTAGTTGTGTATGATAAAACAGTTACCAAAGGTATTATCAAACAAGTGGCCAAGGATACAGCAGTAGGAGCCGTTTCAACCATCATTGATAGTAAGCTCATAACGCCTGCATTAGAAGAGATGTTCAAATCGTTGAAACCTCAAATACGAGAAAAGATAAAACAAACAATCGAACAGGATGCTGAGCTCAACGAGAAACTCGAGAAGAATCAGAAAGAAAAAATCGAAAACAAAACTAAAGAAATTCTCGGAGGTGATATCGGTGAGTTAGCTATCGAAACAGCCAAAGAAATCACCATTCAAGTCATTAAATCATCGAAAAACAAATGGATAAAAGCTGTCGCACTAACACTGGACTCTTTGGATTTTACCAATAAGATTCTTACCTATGCGAAGAAATTTTGCAAGGAGTTAAAACAACAACTACCTTTATCACAAGACTCCGAGTCTGTTAACAAGAAAGCGATAATTGCAGATTTGACAGATCAATTAACCGAGAAACTGTTCGGTTTCATCGTTGGATTGGGAGCTAAGTTTACTAGTACAATCATTAAAGATCCAATTCTCAATAAAGTATTTCAAAGTAAACATAAAGATGAAAACAACGACAATCAAAATCAAAACCAACCTAAGAGAGACGAATTAATTGATCAGCATTTGCGTACACTGGGTATTGATGCAGATATAAAGGATCTTACTAGTGCTGATATAGCCAGAGCGTTCAAGAAAGCTGCTCTGAATGCGCATCCAGACAAGAGAGGCGCAAGTGACTCACGAACGATAAATGATTTACAAGAGGCACGTAACTTCCTACGAAATTATATCAACAGACGAGATAATCGAACTGTTAATAAAAAAGATGAACTCAAATTGCTTATTCATGGCAATTCAGATAAGAACCAATGTGGACAAATGGTTTTCGCTCAATTATTTCAAGTAGACACTCACGATTTATCCCGAAAGACCGGTGTGACGAATTCACATCATGGTTCTCATATAACCGATCACGAGCACCAACTCCGAACTCTCAATCTCGAGCCGATTAAACATGATTTCCACAATTCAAACAAACAAGATTTACTCAAATTTCTCAACGAAGCAAATGCCAGCTCAGCTATGTTATTTGTGAATCGAATCGACACGCCAAATGAACTTGGACACGTGCTTTTAATGAGAAAACAGCCAAATGACAATCTCGTGGTTTACGATGGAAACAAATCGATTCCATTCGAGAATCTTTTCGAGTATACGGGCGTGTTGCTAACAGGAAAAAATCTAGACGATCAATTGACGAGAATTCAACATGAAATCATGACAAATCCGAATGCCCATCCGCCTGTGTCTCGAATGAAAGCAACAGGACAAGATGAATTCGAAGATCGATTCGGAGTCCGAGGCAAAAACATGCTTGGCCAAATCAATAAAGACCGAATGATGACCAATGATTCGTTGATAGTCGGTAGTGTTGCTCGAAATTTGAATCACAGAGACTACGATTATGTTCTTAATCAAGCAAAACAGGACAAAATTATTAGATTTGATTTACAACAATATGAAAACATGGACAAATCTGCAATTATTCGTTATTCGCGTTATGGTCCAGGCGCGGCTCATTACTGTCCGTTTGTGGAAAACACGCACGATTGGCCGACGTTAAAGCAATCCGAAGTTACACTTACGAATAAAACTCCTGAATACAATTGTATGTTAACCGGTGGTACAATGCATTCGCTTCATTCGATGTGTAGCTTTCTGGTTTGCATTGGTAACAATGATATCAAAGTCTATTGCGACTCGAATCCGACCTCGAACGCCAACCAAAAGGTTCAATCGATTCTAAATGAAGGCGCACGAGTCATTCATCGGATTGATCATGCTGCAAATAGACACATCGACCTGCCTCAGTCTAATCGTGATTTCTATGGCAGTATCGACTCAATGACAAGTGGGGATATTTATTTGCATCATAAGAAAGGACAATGGATTATAATGATTCAAGATAAATCGTTCACTATGGACGGAGTTGAATGTCCAATGGGAAATATTCGTGAGATTCGTACGAATTACTATGATGACCATCTTCGAGTAATAGAGTCAGATGAAAATTACACTTTGCCAAGTTTCAATCCGAAAAATAAAACACGTGCTTTTGAAGATGATCCACATTCGTTTCTGAGTAATCATTATTTACTACAATTGTCTTCTAGGTCTGAAAGTGTCTATATAAACGAAGCTATACCAGCCAAATCTCTTCGTTTCGATATCTTTCCTGGAAATAAAGTCAATCAACGACAAATGTTCAAGATTATGCCGAAAGAACAAGGTCAACATCAAGCTCATTATTGTCCGTATTTTAGCAATACTCATGATTGGTCATCGTTGCGTAATTCAGAGACGATCGTCAAACTGACGAATCCTCAGCACAAGTACGTGCTAACAGACACGTTTAGTGGCTGTGCTTTCATCGTGGCAATAGGCAAACATGATATGAAAGTTTATCATGATTCCAAGCCCGAGTTAAGTGTAGCCGAGAAGAATGCTGGTATTCATTCAGATGGTGAGAATAGACACATAATCAGAGTTGACCATTATGATTACAAAACTACTGACGAGTTTTCTTATATTTCGTCTGAAATGCCTTCACAACGTTTATTCTATGGTATTCTCGGAGATAGAAATTCGACTGAGATCGGCTCAGAAAAGTCTATGCAAGCCAGAACAGGTCAAATCATGTTGTTCTATGATCAATCAGAATGGAATTTGGCAATTTCTAGTTATTTAGCCGTCAACAACAGTGACGATGGTCAGCTGCCGACTGATCTTAGTATATTTCAATTAACTAATCTTGTCTGATGAATATCTTATTAAGATCTAAGACATAACTTAAGCTTTTTATTGTAACATTAAAATATTCCTACTATTTATTCTCAAACATTAAAACTCCGATAATGTTGCTTAGGAATTGAAATGTGAGAAAAACTAGTCGCTCAGTTCAACGAAGTGCTCTAATAAGATGATTAGTGACGAATAGAAATATATTTTTCGTTCTTTTTCACTCGAGAACGAAACTCAAACACGTAACCAGGCGACATTCTATTCAGTCGTGATTTATGCACCGACAACTTGGTAATTCACCTTGAAGCGGAATTTTCATGTTGTCTCTGTAAATAAAAGCAACTGAAAGCTTTTTTTCTTCAATCATTCTGCGAAAAATTTTTACTTTCTTCGACATCGTTATGAATCGTTTCGGTGATATTGATTGTTCATTCAAAAGACTTCCACCTGTCTATGGTTTTCGTGTGGAAAAGATTGTTTCTCTCGAAGAAGCGCTTAAACCTATTGAATCAACAATCGATCAGCTAACTTACTTTATTAAAATAGCTAAAAAAAGTTGTAATTATCCAAATGATCATGGTTTATCAAAAGATCAATCGGCATCGATCTATATCTATACAATGGAATGGGGAGAGACCACTCTTTATCGAGTTTTAAACGAAGCACTCCGATCAGAAAATCGACAAGCATTGAAAATTTGGTTTCCTTATTTAAAATTATTCGACTCAGCTTTAGATCTTTTGCCAACTGTCAAAGAAGTTGTTTGGAGAGGTGTTCCACTTGATATTGGTAAAAATTTTACTAAAAATCAAATGTTTACATGGTGGTCTATCAGTTCTTGTTCCTCATCAGTCAATGTTATCGAAACATTTCTCCAAAGCAAAAACAATTCAACATTATTTTTAATTGAAGTTATTAATGGAAAAAAAGTGCACGGTTACACCGAATATGAAGCTGAAGATGAAGTTATTCTGCGAATTGGAACAGAATTTCGAGTTAAAGCTGATCCATTGAAACGAGCCGATGGTTCACATACAGTTCATTTAATTGAAATTCAAGATGACGAAGAAGATGACGATGATGATCAGCCAATAGCACCACCTAAGAAAAATTTACCTGTAACTCCAAAATCAAAACCAAAACCATCGAATTTTTTAGATAATGTTGAAAATATTTTACAAATCAATAAAAATGATTTAGAAATCAAAGGAAAACTTGGCGAAGGAATATTGGGTCAAGTTTATAAAGGTAAATGGTTAAAAATTGATTTATTTGTCGCAATTAAAACTTTACATTTAACTCATTTCAATGATGATATGAAGAAAAAACTAATTAATGAATTATTAATATTGAAAAGTGTTTCTCATCCGAATATTGTTAAATTCTATGGCGTTTGCGTTGATGAAGATCAGTATAGTTTAATTACAGAATACGCGTCACTTCATTCTTTATTCGATTTATTAGAAGAGAAGAGAAAGTTTTCTTCGCCGGAACAATTATCAATTGGAATACAAATAGCCACAGGAATTAACTATTTACATCAATTAAAACCACAAATTTTACATCGAAATATAAAATCAACAAATATTTTATTAGAAAATCATCATTCAGGGTATAATGTTAAAATTTGTGATTTTAATATGATTCAAATAAGAAATCAATCAAAAGGAAATGTTTCAATTTGTTGGACAGCTCCTGAAGTTTTAGATTTGAATCCTTATACAGAGAAAAGTGATATTTATAGTTTAGGTATTGTTTATTGGGAACTTGTTACTTATCAAATTCCTTATGATGGCCATTCAAATAGTTCTATTAGAGATTTTATTCTTTCTGGTCGTCGTTTAAAAATACCTCAAAATATTTCAACGAATTTTCGTTTGATTATCGAAAAATGTTGGTCACAAAATCCAAATGATCGACCAACTTGCTCTGATTTACTCAACATGTTTAATGAACAACATGACCAAAAACAAAAACAAAGTAATTCGTTTTTCTTCATGAAATAGGATGTCGTTGCGACTGCTGCTGTAGTCAAATCAGATTTGTAGAGATAGAAACAGAAATTGACAAATAAGTAAAAGTGTTTTGGAGATTTCTTCTGTTCTTCTTCTTTTTTTGTTAGTCTCTAGTTTTTTATTTTCTCTATTCTAGTCTTTTGTAGTTAAGATGAAAAGAGTAATAATAATGGATGAATTTTTGTTGATTTAGAATTGAAATCTGATGTGATGAAATGGAAAGTTGATGGTCAAACAATTGCTGGTGGAAATGGTTATGGAGACAAATTAAATAAACTTTCATGTCCTCATGGAATCTACGTCGATGATGAAGAACAATGTATTTATATTGCTGATGCAGGGAATCATCGTATTGTTAAATGGAAATTAGATGGTGGAAGTGATCATGGGCAAATTGTTGCAGGAGGAAATGGTCTAGGAAATAGAATTGATCAATTGCATTGGCCAACTGATGTAATTTTGGATGAAAAGAAGAAATCTTTGATTATTTGTGATCAAGGAAATCGACGAGTTGTTCGATGGGCTTTACAAAATCCAAATGATGATAAAGAAATTCTCATTGAGAATATTTCATGTCAGGGATTAATGATGAATGAAAATGGAGATTTATTTGTTTGTGATCGAGAGAATCATGCAGTGAAACGATGGAGAAAAGGTGAAAAAGGAGGAAAAGGAACAATTGTTGCAGGTGGAAATGGTTGTGGAAATCAACTCAATCAGTTGAATGGTCCGACATATATTTTCGTTGATCGAGAAGAGACAATTTATGTCTCAGATTTTTGGAATAATCGTGTAATGAAATGGTATAAAGGTGCAAGTGAAGGTATTATTGTTGCTGGTGGACAAGGTGAAGGAAATAGTTTAAATCAATTATCTTCTCCAATGGGATTAGTAGTGAATGAAGTTGGTGATATTTATGTGGCTGATAGTGATAATCATCGAATAATGTGTTGGCCATTGGGATCAAAAGAAGGTCGAATTGTTGTTGGTGGAAATGGCGAAGGAAAAGGATCAAATCAGTTGGATGGTCCAATTGGTTTATCATTTGATGTTGAAAATAATCTTTATGTTGCCGATCAGTGGAATCGTCGAATTCAACGATTTGGTATTGATAGAAATTAAAATAAAACTTTCTCTTTCTTTAAAGGGCTCGATTGATATAAGTTTCCCTGCTGATAAATCTAACTGTGTATCGATAAGCGAGAATCACTACGAACTGCTATTCGTCTAAAGATAATACTCAAGTTTTTTTCTCTCATTCTTATCAACTTACTAAACACAATTACCGAAATAACTTTATTTAAAAACAAAAGAAGCAACATAAATACAACAATTCTAGCTGCAATTACTGAGTAAAAGCCAAACGAGAGATATATAGATTATTTGTATGAAGATTTTGATTGATTATATTCATTTAGACTTAGAATTCCATTGAAATGATTTGGATATCTTCTATCAAATTTACTTCGCACAATCGACACAAATAGTTTACCTTTTCTATCTCATTTCACAATCTTATCATGAGTCAATTTAAAAAATAGAGTTTCTTTCTTCAACCAAATTTATTTTGAAGAGAAAAAAAAACACAAAGAGATTTTTCTTATTTAAATGCTCGTCCACATGAAGAACAAAATTTTGGCCATGTGTCGATACGCATTGCACCACAGTGTCTGCAAGTTGGATTCGTTAATGCTTGATATGATGGAGAAGCATAGGCACTTTGTCCTCGCCCAATATCGATAATAATCTAAAACACGAACATCGAATTTGAATGAGAATTTTAAAAAAAGTGAATTAATTTTACATGATAGGTTGTTTCTGTCTTTCTATTTTCAAAGTTTCCAGTATAAAATCTCGTTGTTTCTAATCTCCAACTGCAAGGCGTTGATCTCGACGAATATCTTGCCGATTCTTCAGCTATTGTTTGTCGTAAGTTGTGCCATTCTTCGGCACTGCAAAGCAGACAGTAATAGAATCATTAAGAAAACTACTCCGAAACAAACACCTATAATAATAGGAACTCTAGCGAAATTATCTCCATTGATATCCGATTTCACTTTAACAATGGCGATAGCTATTATGACTATGAAAGCGAGAAAAACAAAGAGAGGCAAAAAGACAAGTTTTCTGCCTGATGCAAACGTTCGATCGAACGAATTCTTCTTGACTTATGATTCCATTGAAATGAACTGGATATGTTCTATCAAATTCATATTTACAAAACATTCAACTACAAACAAAATAAATCAACTAGATTATAATCTCATTCTCTTTGAAGAAAAAGTCGTATCGAAAATCGAAAATCCTTTTGTAAATAGAAGAAAAAAAAACTAGTATAAATATCATTGCGAAGAGAAATATAAAAATCTTTTTTTTTTCCTAAGGTATAATTTGAGTGAAAATGTTGATAAAATGGGAGATTGTTGTCTTGTTCTTTGTTGAAATCAATGGACAAATACCGACGAAATTGACGTTAGAAGAATTTTTGAATTCTACTGATTATTTATCGATTGTTATCGAGTCTAATCATGGACAATCGACTCTGATTCAAATCAAAAAACGAATCTGGGACAAAAATATCAATGAACAACATTTGGATTTCTATTCTCTCCAAACTAAAAATAGAATTTTAATAACAACAAAAGCAACGGACGCTAAATCTCAATGAAAAGACGATTTTATTTTATTAAAACTCAACGATAAACCGCCTCTTCAAATCTATTCAACTGTTACCAATCAATTCTATCCTTTAGAAATCGAAGAAAACGAAGAAATTCATTGATTTACTTGGTCAACTAGAAATCAAAGTGTTTTTATTGGAACAGAGAGAAAGAAAGAATGTGAAGATCAGCATTGGAAAGATGTTATTCAATATCGAGAACAATTTCTCGCCGATCGAATCTATCGAATTGATCTCGAAAATCTCGAGATTTCAAAACAAATTCACTTAATTGACATTGATCAACGTGTCGATCAATTAACTTCTTCGCCCGACGGTTCTCAACTCGTTTTTTCTCTCGAACCACCATCACAAAATCAAAAGAACGAATCACTGATTACGAACTCTATTCTCTCGATTTAATCAAATTAACAAATAACACAGCAGTTGAAAACAATCTCAAATGGTCATTCGATGGTTATTCGCTCTTTTTTACAGTTTCAGCTAAAGGATCAATCGAAGGTGATTATCAACATTTTCAAGGTCGAATCTATTCAATCAATTTAACAAATTCAACGAATTCAATTGGAAGTTTTGAAATGATTTCAACGACGAAGATAAATTCGAGATTTGCTTTTATTTATTCCGAATTGAATTTACCTGAAGAAGTCTATTGGACTGATCGATTTGATCAAATGAATAAGATTACAAATGAAAATCAGTTATTTACTCAAAGAAATATACCGAAAGGTAAATCTTTTCAATGGATAAATCAACAAGATCAAATAGAAATCGAAGGAATTCTTCTCTATCCACCTCATCGATTCGAACAGAACAATCTCCCGTTATTAACTCTCATTCACGGAGGTCCATACGATGCTGATACCAATGTTTTTCATGCAGATTGCTATTATTCTGCACTGATGTTTACAACTCAACGTTGGCTCGTCTTTCAACCGAATTATCGGGATTCAACAGGTTATGGAGACTAATTTTTGAAAGATATTCGATTTGAAATTGTTTCTCGACCAGGAAAAGATATTTTCGATGGAATTGATGCTTTGATTCGAAATGAGATTGATCATCCAAAACAATTGACTTGAGGAGGATATAGTTATGGTGCTTATCTAACTGGATGGTTAATCACCAAAACAACAAGATTTAATGCTGCTCTTTTCGGTGATGGAGCTATTCAACATATTGCTGATTGGGCTTTAACCGATATTCCTTATGCGACTATTTATTTATTCGGAGGTTATCCTTCCCAAGTTCAACATCGTTATCAAAAACAATCAGCAATATTTCGATTAGATCAAATTCGAACGCCAACACATATTGTTGTACCTGATCAAGATATTCGGGTTTCATATACTGAAAATTATTTATTAGAAAGAGGTTTAGTTGTACTTGGAATTCCAACGAAAATGATTATTCTACCCGATGAATCTCATCTCATTGAAAATAATCCTTGGCATGAATTTATTCAAATTAGAGAAGAAATTCAATGGTTACAAATCTATACAAATATTTCTTTGACATAATTCATTTCAAACAAATAAATACCGAGTTCGAATCAATTCAGACGAGAATTAGAAAGAGCAAAACGAGAGAGGAAGAATTTTGTTTATTTTTATTTTTAACTTTTATCAATTAATACCAAATCGTTGAATTCGATGATTGTGACAATCAGCAACACAAAGATTATTTTCAGCATCAAATGATAAACCTATGGGAAGGCTCAACTGATTTGATCCTTTTCCACGACCATTTCCACCAACAACAACACGACCTTCTTTTGATCCCAATGGCCAACACATTATTCGATGATTATCACTATCAGCCACATAAATATCACCAACTTCATTCACTACTAATCCCTGAGGATAAGATAATTGATTTAAATTATTTCCTTGACCTTGTCCACCAGCAACAATAATACCTTCACTTGCACCTTTATACCATTTCAGTACACGATGATTTCCCCAATCGGAGACATAAAGTGTCTCTTCTCGATCAATGAATATATATGAAGGACCATTCAATTGATTGAGTTTATTTCCTCGACCATTTCCGCCTGCAACAATTCTTCCTTCTTTTCCTTTCTTTATTTCACCTTTCCTCCATCGTTTCACTGCATGTTCATTCCGATCAGAAACAAATAAATCTCCATTTTCATTCATCATTAATCCCCAACATCCAATATTCTCAATGAGAATTTCTTTATCACTATTTGGATTTTCTAATGACCATCGAACAACTCTTCTATTTATAAAATCACAAATAATCAAAGATTTCTTCTTTTCATCCAAAATCACATCAGTTGGATAATTCAATTGATCAATTCTATTTCCTTGACCATTTCCTCCTGCAACAATTTCTCCATGATCACTTCTACCATCTAATTTCCATTTAATAATACGATGATTCTCTGTATCAGCAATATAAATACATTGTTCTTCATGATCGACGTAGATTCCATGAGGAAAGAAAAGTTGATTTAATTCGCCTCCATAACCATTTCCACCAGCAATTGTTTGACCATCAACTTTCCATTTCATCACATCAGATTTCAATTCTAAATCAACAAAAATTCATCCATTATTATTACTCTTTTCATCTTAACTACCAAAAACTAACGAAATAAAAACAGAACAAAAAAAATAGAATAGAGTAAACAAAAGGGTGAAAAGAGATAGTAAATGAATTTGTAATTGTAAAAAACAAATAGTTAAAATGAAAAAAAAGAAAACCTATTTGAACTTCTTCAGTTAGAAAAAAATGATTAAAAGATGGATTTGAATTTTGTGAGCTAACGATCATTTCATCAATTGACTAAAGTTCTTCGGAAAGAAACTTTATCTCTCGTCTCGTTCGACTAAAGTTTTTATTTCCATTCGAGATGATAATCAAAACTTACATAAACTATAATTCGTTTTTTTAAAGGGATAATACTCTTACAAAAATATCAATTCTTATCATGTTTTTAAGTGCACTGATAGTTATTGATTACTACAAAAATTATTATTTTTTCCTTCTTCACTAAGTTGTCTTTAATGTCGATAAAAGCCTATGTCAACTTGTTAGAAACAAACAAAAAATCATTCTCACCATAGTTGAATTTTTTATTCAATGGATATAATTCTTGTGAAATAAGAAGATAAAATAGTTTTCCTTGATTTTCTAATGTTTCTAACTGTTGAACATCATTTTCATTAAATTGACATCGATAAAACTCTAAATGAATAAGTGAATGATGTTTTTCAATTGAATCAACGAATTGTCGAATAAGTTGAGAAGAAATCTTGGATTTTGATAAACGTAAATGACTGAGAGATCTATTGTTTTGTAAATAATTAATTAATAAATTTTCTTTTTTATCTGAATTTTCAATCAAAGAAATATGTAAATGAAGTTGTTTAATTGATTTATGTTGTTTTAAAATTTGAAAAAGATTTTCAAGAAAATCTTCATTCGAAAAAGCAGTTGAATCGATAAGATTAAGCTCAACTAAAGTTTCATTTGTTTTTAATAATTTACAAAAATGATTTTCAACTGATGATAATCGTAATGAAGAAACCAATTTCAATCGTTCTAATTTATTGACTTTAATTTGAAATATTGAATTTAATATTTCGATGTTATTTGCATGATTAACAATCAGTTCAGTGATCATCGTATTTCTATCGAGAAATCGTTGTAACTGTGTTTCAACTTGAAGAGAATCACAAGTTGAAACTTCTAATATTCGATGGATTTTATTTTGAGAGAAGATTTTCTCAATTAATAATACATTAGCCGATTGATTGTAATCAGTCGAAGTAATATTAAATAAATGATTAAAAAATGATATTTTCAGCTGATGACCATAAATATATTTAGAATAACCGAAATAATTGAGAATATCAAGTTGATGAACTTCAAGAGAATAGATTGATGATCGATTGAAAATAATATCAACCAATTTCTCAAAATCGCCTTCGTGTATTGAACA
>Ga0209915_1003829_pt1 | contig 11945 bp, 15 predicted proteins | sample ThiBiot_750_plan_FD_183952 | JGI IMG/M metagenome (GOLD analysis project Ga0209915, IMG submission 183952) | Wastewater bioreactor microbial communities from Cape Town, South Africa - Thiocy_cont_750_plan (SPAdes) | ecosystem: Engineered > Bioreactor > Thiocyanate-remediating > Anaerobic-Aerobic... | reverse complement strand
CGAGAGAACGGAGAGCCCCCATTTTGAACCTATAGCCAAAGCAGCAAGCCGTCTTGAGGAACTGCGGAACAACTGGCTTAATCCGGCTGATCTTGTATGCCGTAAAACCGAAGTAGTTGCAGGGTTTCCTGATCGCTTGCTGCCAAAAGATGAGAGTGCTGCTGCTATTTTAAGTAAGCGAACGCTTACCAATCTTTATAATGAGCGTCCCACATGGTTGGCGAATGCCCATAGCGCGCTTGATGCGGTAGTCTGTGCTTCCTATGGCTGGCCTGCGGATATTTCAGAAGAGGAAGCGCTGCAGAAAATGCTTTCTCTCAACCATAACCGAGCGAAATCCTAGTCCCGCGTGATGAGGAGCCTTTAGACAGTGGAATTTCCCCAAAGTTAACGGGCTCCTCTCGTTCGGAGATACATTTGTAAGATGTGCCAGATAATGAAACACGCGCAACCGATAATCAGAAAAGTGAATTGCGCACGATAAAATAGGCCCGCCCGCACGGAATTTTTGTCGATAGCCGATCTAATGCCTTCGCTGGCAACCATCATGAGATCGGGGTGATTTCCAACTTTTGAATGGCGGCCGCCTTCGACTTTCAAAAGTTCAAAATTGGCGAAGAGGGTGGAGGTTACATATTGTAGATTTCGGCATCCGCAAAGGAAACTTGTACACCAGAAAATGACCGATAATCCTAAAGGTATCTGGTACCAGTTTAGGGTCGCATTTTCAGTTTGCTTTATCGCAAACCCAATGGCTGCGCCTGCGGCCGCAAGCAGGAAATATGTATATTTTCTTTGGCTATCCAGATGGACCTTATAGACCTCTTTCTCGGCATCCAAAGACATATGGTTCCTGTGGCAAGGACTTTGTAAAGTTGCACCGAAAAGTCGAGTTGTCAATTAGGTGCAAATAGAAGATCCGGGGGATCGCAATACCTTTTCTGAAAAGGGCAGTGCCAGTTTTAGAGCATTATACGTTCAACCTCATCGAGAGAAATCGCCTCGCCCCGCCGATCATATAGTTTGGTTGTCCTGGCAGACGCATGCGCTGCCATCTGCTGCGCATGTTCCAGCAGTCCACCATTCTCCAGATAGGCCGTGATCCCCCTCGCCCGCCAGGAGTGGCAGCCGATCCGGGTTGCGACGCCAGCCGCTTCCGCTCGGCGCTGGATCATCCGGTACGCATCGGCCTGTGAGAGCGGCTTATCGGTAAGGCGGCCGGTGCGGCGATCACCCGTGCGGAACAGATAGCCCTTACGGTCGTCAGCAATGGCAGCAGCTTCCAGGTAGGCATCCAGCCACTCTTGCAGCGTGTGGTGGGCAGGCATCTCGTGTTCCTTGCCCCCCTTCTCATGCAGCCGCACCCACCACCGCCTTCCTACGGGGTAGTAGTCACTCACCCGCATGGCAGTCGCTGCGCTTACTCGGGCGAAGGTATAGAGGAGCGTCCCGATCAGGGCGCGGTCGCGAAGCCCAACCAGAGTGCTGGTGTCGATCGCTGCGATCAGCGCCTTCGCCTCATCGCGACTAGGCATGTGCGTCTTGCCCTTGGCCATGCTGTGCCTGGGCCCGCGGACCGCAGCTGCCGGGTTATGCGGCACGACCTGGCCGACTACCAGCCAGTCGAACAGCATCCGCACGCCCGCGAGCTGCTGCTTGATCGTCGGAGCGGCCCGCCCTTCCCTGCCGAGTTCCTCGACCCACGCCGCCACGTGCACCGGCTGAATTCCAGCCAGCGACAGCCCGAGGCGCTCGCACCACCCAAAGAATCCTGACGCGGCCCGGGCATACGCGGCACGCGTATTCGGATTGCGAATATTGGCCGCGAAGAATTCCACATAGCGCCAGGATGCCTTCTCTCCGCGGGCAGCGATCACGGCCGGCACGGCGATGCCAGCCGGTAATGCCGGCAGCGAAGGCTCCGCTGTCATGAGCTGATCCATCATGCCGCTTCTACCAACAAAGGTACACCGACCGCGGAGGCCGCTTGGCGCAGCGCTGTGTCCAACGTCGCCAGTGTCAGCCCTTCCCGCTGAGCAAGCTCGAGATAGGCCGCATCGTACACGGTCAGGCGGTGCTGACGGGCGAGCGACAGCACGGATGCTTCGGCTGGGTCACGGTCAATATGGATGGAGAGCTGCGCCAGGTTGCGCAGGAAGGCGGCTGTCTCGGTTTCACTCAGCCGGCCACGCCGTTCGTTCACGATCAGGGAGTTCCGAACCTCGAACCACCAGACGCCCGGCACTTGGGCCTCGCTCGTCTCGAGGCGGTCGAGCGCGGCGGCCGCAATGGGATGCTCTTCGTCGGCAAAGGCCCAGCACAGGGCAATCGAGGCATCGAGCACGAAGGCCATCAGTATCGATGGCCTTCGTGGCGGGAGGTCAGGATCTCCTCCAGCGTTAGCTTGCTCGTCTTGCTCTTGCGCATGGCGCGAAGATTGGCGACCGCTTGGCGAACCTCGGCCTGGCGGCGATCGGTCTCCGGCACCAGCCGGGCGATTGGCTTGCCATGCCGGGTGATCAGAATGGTCTCCCCCCGCTCCACGTCATCGAGGAGCTGGGGCAAATGCGTCTTCGCTTCCGACGCCTGAATCTCGCGCATTTCAATCATAACCGACCAGTCGTTCTGACTAGTCTATCTCATTAGCCACCTTTACGCAACCGGAAGCCCCCTAGTGAATGATAACGTCCTTTATCATACACTATCGACGGTTGAGGGAACCGGGGACGGACACCCCTCCTCATGATTGCCATCTTACGCATTTCATGTATAATACAGTTTGTATGGAGCATAGTTCAGCAATCATGAGCCGAGACCCCGTTCGAGTCGCTGCCGGCGAATTCCAACGCCACATCGGCCGCTATCAGGACATGGCGTTGACCCAGCCCGTTGCTGTCACCCGCAATGGGCGCGAACGTACAGTGATGATCTCCGCCGAAGAGTATTACCGACTGAAGCGTCGGGACCGGCAGGTACTGACGCTGGCTGATTTCGCGGAAGCCGATATCGCCGCTCTCGAGATGACCCGCGCGCCAGAGGCGTCCAGGGAGTTCGATCACGAGATAAGCCAATAGCCGGGTGGCTTTCCCCGTCCCTGATCCCGGCCTGGTCATCCGGTACAGCTATCTCTGGGCCGACGAATATGCGCGCGGGCAGGAAGAAGGCGTAAAGGATCGGCCCTGCGCCGTCGTCCTGACATCGATCGATGCCGCTGGCGACCAGATCGTGACAGTGCTGCCGATCACGCACACGCCGCCAACGATCCCCCAACTAGCCGTTGAAATTCCTGCTGCAGTCAAACGGCGCCTTGGGCTTGATGATGAGCGCTCCTGGATTGTGCTCACCGAGGCTAACCGCTTCATCTGGCCGGGGCCGGACCTTCGGCCGTTACGTTCTAATGATGCCGCTAGCGTCGCTTATGGTCCGCTGCCATATAAGCTGTTTGAAGAAGTCCGACTTAAATTCATCGCGGCTCTGAAAAGCCGCCAGTCAAATACTGTGCCGCGCACTGAGTAGTGCATACGGATCTGCCTAAGGGCATTCCGTTCTCAAGCAACGTCGTGGACTCCGGCGGCGCCGCCCTGAACGTCATCGGCAAGCGCAGCCAACCCGATTAAGTCTTGTTCTTCACATATGGGGGATATACCTTACCGGGGTAAGGTCACGGAAGTGACATCTCGAGAGGTCTGCGGTAAGTTCGATTGGTGCTGAAGTTCGTGCAACGTTTTCTCCTGATCCTGTACGCGCTGGCTCTCGTCGGCGGCAGCACGATCAGCTTTGCCGCCAACGCTTCAGCGAGTGAGCCCTGTGCCCATGAGCATCACCAGGACGCCGGGGCAGCGTCGCACCAGCATGAGCACCGTCAGCCAGCAGGCTGCCTCACCTGTTGCTCCATGGGAGCATGTGTCGCCGTTCCCAGCCTGCCGCCCCGGACTCTCGCCGGAGACGTGCGCTTCAGCGCCATGCCGGTGATGTATTGGGATGCGGATGTCCTTTTCTCCGGGCGCTCGATCAGCCCCGAGCCGACCCCTCCTAAACGCGGCGTCTGAAGCAGTCCTGCCGACGCCCGGCCTGGGCTGAGGTTCGCATGCTCCGTCCCTCGCCGGATGCGGACCGCTACGGCTATTCCCTTTAGTTCCGACCAGACGGCCATTGCCCGGCCTGCGCCTCCAGGCGCGGCTGCGACCGGCCAGAAAGCGATATGACCATGCCCACCAAGACCCTTTGCCCCCTGGCGCTTGCCGGGTTCATCCTGCTTGCCCTGCCTGCCTGCATGAATTCTACGTCGGCCGCAGCAGATCAGGCGGCCAGTCCCGCCGCCGTCGATCTTGGCCCCTCCTCCCGCATTGCCTCCACAGGCTTGGCGATGCCGGGTGCCGGCCACGAGACGCATCGGACCGACACGTCATCGGACGGCAGCTTCCAGCTGGCCCATGAAGACCATAGCGACGCCCATGCTGCTGGCACGGTGAATTCGGTCGATGCCGCCCAGCACAAGATCAACCTGAGCCATCAAGCAATTCCGGCTCTCGGCTGGCCGCCCATGACGATGGATTTCCCGGTGGCGCGCTCTGTCGATCTCAGCCGCATCACGCCTGGATCACGGGTCAACTTTACGCTCGAGAAAGGCAAGGACGGCATGTATCAGGTGCAATCGGTGCAGCCGGCCGGATCGGGACGGTAAGCGCCATGTCCCACACATTTCTTCAAGGCGGTCCGGCAGTCAGCCGGCGCCGCTTCGTCCAGGGTATCGCCGCAGCAGGCGCCCTGACCGCACTTCCTTCGCCCCTTCGCCGGGCCTTGGCCGCGCCGCAAAGCCCGGCGCCGCTGTTGGAGGGTACGCAGTTCGCGCTCGAAATCGGCGCTGTACCGGTGAACATGACGGGTAATCGCAGGACGGCCATCGGCATCAACGGCCAGGTGCCCGGCCCTATCCTGCGCTGGCGGGAGGGCGATACGGTGACGCTCGCCGTCACCAATCGCCTCTCCGAGCCGACGTCGATCCACTGGCACGGCATTCGCACTCCGACCGGCATGGACGGGGTTCCGGGCCTAAGCTTTGACGGGATCGCTCCGGGCAGCACCTTCACGTACCGCTTCCCAGTCCACCAGAGCGGCACCTACTGGTATCACAGCCACACGGCATTCCAGGAGCAAAGCGGCCTGTACGGCTCCATCGTCATCGAGCCGAAGGCCGGCTACGCCCAGGCGTTCGACCGCGATTATGTGGTGCTCCTTTCCGATTGGAGCGACGAAGCCCCGGAGACGATCGTCAGCAACCTGAAATTCCAGAGCGATTACTATAATTTCGGACAGCGCACCGCCGGCACGTTCTTCAAGGATGTGAGCCAGAAAGGCCTGGCGGCGACGGTTTCGGACCGCCTGGAATGGGGCAAGATGCGCATGAGCCCGACCGACATCCTCGATGTCACGGGCGCCACCTATACCTACCTAATCAACGGCAAGCCGCCTGCCGCTAACTGGACCGCGCTGTTCCGGCCCGGCGAGCGTGTCCGCCTGCGCTTCATCAACGGCTCCTCGATGAGCATCTTCGATGTGCGCATTCCTGGCCTGACGATGACCGTCGTGCAGACGGACGGCAATGATATCGAGCCGGTGCCGGTCGATGAATTCCGTATCGGAACAGCCGAAACTTACGACGTCATCGTGCAACCAACCGAAGATCGGGCTTTTACGATCTTTGCCCAGGCGCAGGATCGCAGCGGGTTTGCCCGCGCGACGCTGGCCACACGCCCCGGCATGACGGCCCTGATCCCTCCGCTCGATCCGCGACCGATGCGCACCATGGCGGACATGGGCATGGCCGGCATGGCTCACGGCTCGATGGGCAACATGCCGGGTATGGACCACAGCTCGATGCCTGGGATGGATCAGGGCGGAATGAGCGGTATGGCGATGGAGGAGAAGAGCCGCACCCTGAAGCGCGGTGTTGAGGTCGATAACGTCGCCATGATGCCGCAGGACCGCTTGAACGAGGCGGGCGACGGCCTCAACGACAATGGTCGCCGGGTCCTCCGCTACAGCGACCTGCGCGCACTGAAGCCCGGCGATGACAAGCGTTCCCCTTCACGGGAGATCGAGCTGCATCTGACCGGCAACATGGAGCGGTTCATCTGGGGCTTCGACGGCAGGAAGTTCTCCGAAGCCGGGCCGATCCTCCTGGAACGCAACGAGCGGGTCCGCTTCGTGCTGATCAACGACACGATGATGGACCACCCGATCCATCTCCACGGCCTCTGGAGCGAGCTGGAAAATGGTCAGGGCGATTATCGCCCGTACAAGCACACCATCCTGGTGAAGCCTGGAGAGCGCCTGAGTTACCTCGTGACGGCGGATGAGCCGGGCCGGTGGGCCTATCACTGCCATCTGCTCTACCACATGGAGATGGGCATGTTCCGCGAGGTGCGCGTCGCATGACCATTTCCCGCATCCTTTCGACGGCCGGCTTCCTGCTGGGGCTTGCCACCGCGGCACAGGCGCAGACCGCGCCTGGTGCGACATCCAAAGTCATCATGCCCGGCTCCGAGCATGGCAGCACCATGGCTCCGGTCATGGACAACAGCCTGTATTTTCATGCGTTGCTCGACCAGTTCGAGGGACGTGTCGGCGGCGGTCAAGACGGCTTCAAATGGGAGGGGCAGGCTTGGGCCGGCACCGACTACGACAAGGTCTGGCTGAAATCCGAAGGCTTCGCTCTAGGAAAGGGGGGCGTTGAGGACGGCCGGCATGAGCTGCTCTACGACCGGGCGCTAACCACCTATCTGGATCTCCAGGCGGGCGTGCGCACCGACTGGGATTCCAGCACAGGACGAAGCTGGGCCGCGCTGGGTGTGCAGGGACTGGCACCGCTTTTCTTCGATTACGAGGCGACGACTTACCTGAGCGACAGCGGCCACGCCGCTCTACGCCTCGCAGCTTCCTATGATCTCCTGATCACGCAGCGCCTGATCCTACAGCCAGAAATCGAGATGAATTTCTACAGCAAGGCCGACCCTGGCCGGGCAGTAGGGGCAGGCCTGTCCGACATCGATGCCGGCTTGCGGCTGCGCTATGAGATCAGCCGCAAGTTCGCCCCCTATGTCGGCGTCGCCTACTCGGGGAAATTCGGCCAGACGGCTGATTTTGCCCGCAAGGAAGGCGATGCTGCGACGGCAGTGCAGTTCGTGTTCGGCATCAGGACCTGGTTCTGATGCGTACCGTCCTTCTCACGCTGCTGGCGTCCACCGTCCTTGCCTTCACGGGCGCCGCCGCCTTTCTCTACTCCGGCATCTACAACGTTGCAGCGACCGATCCCCACTGGCCCGCCACGCATTGGCTGATGGAAACCGCACGCATGCGCTCAATCCAGGCGCATGCGGCTGATATCGCCGTGCCGGCCAACCTCTCCGATGAGGCCCGGATCATCAATGGGACTGAGCATTTCGCGGCGCATTGTGCTTCCTGCCACAGTGCGCCGGGCGTGCCACGTGGCGAAAGTGCCGAAGGCATGTACCCCAAGCCGCCCGCTCTATCGGATGCCACGAAGCGATACTCAGACGCCCAGCTGTTCTGGATCCTGAAGAACGGTATCAAAATGAGTGGAATGCCGTCCTGGGCCGATCACGGGAATGAAGAATTGTGGGACGTGGTCGCCTTCCTAAGGAAGCTGGATGGGATGACCAGCGAGCAATATGGCGGACTGGTGATGAAGACCATCATGCGGGGTGGCCAGCATCATCATGCCGCGGCTGAGGCGGAGACAGGTGCCGGCGAAGCCCACGGCGACCATCAGTCTATGCCTGGCATGATCACCTCGGAGGCGGCCGATGATCACCATCACTAAGCGCCGAGCTCGACGAGGACGCCAGCAGCCTGCCGACCCGTTCGTGCGATTGCATCGTCCTGGGGGCTGTGCATCGAGCTCGATGGATGTCGCCCCGGCCGTCGCCACAACGGCGTGAGAGAATCTCGTCCGATCACAGCCGCACCGACCTCAGCCGGAGCGCATTCCCGATGACGGAAACGGAGCTTAGCGCCATAGCCATCGCCGCGATCACCGGGCTGAGCAGGATGCCCAGCACCGGATAGAGAATGCCCGCTGCCACTGGCACGCCGACGGCATTATAGATGAACGCGAAGAACAGGTTCTGGCGAATGTTGCCCATGGTTGCGCGGCTGAGTGCGCGGGCTCGCGCAATGCCGGCCAGATCGCCTTTGACCAGCGTCACGCCGGCACTCTGGATAGCCACTTCCGTCCCGGTGCCCATCGCCACGCCGACATCTGCCTCGGCCAGGGCCGGCGCATCGTTCACGCCGTCACCTGCCATGGCGACGATACGCCCCTCAGCGCGCAGCTTTTTGACGATGCGGTTCTTCTCCTCGGGCAGCACGTCGGCTTCTACTTCCTCAATGCCGAGCTTGCGGGCGACCGCTTCCGCCGTGGTGCGGTTGTCCCCGGTCAGCATGACGATCCGGATGCCTTCGGCCTTAAGGTCCGCCAGCGCCTGCGGGGTGGACGGCTTGATCGGATCGGCCACGGCGATGGCGCCTGCCGGCTTGCCATCCAGTGCCAGGAACAGCGCCGTGGCGCCTTCGCGCCGGAGCTGATCGGCCCGCTGCTCCAACTCGCCGAGCGCAACCCCGAGTTCGGCCATCAGTTTGGCGTTGCCCAACGCCACCTGGTGCCCGGCAACGGTGCCCTTCACACCCTTGCCCGTCACCGAGGCGAACTCCTCCGCCTGCTGGATGGTCTCTCCCCTCTCCTGCGCCGCCGCGACGATGGCTGCCGCCAGCGGGTGTTCGCTGGAGCGCTCCAGGCCCGCCGCGACGGTCAGGATTTCGGCTTCCGACAGACCGGCCGCTGGCACTACTTCCACCACTCGAGGGCGGCCCTCGGTCAGAGTGCCGGTCTTATCGACCACCAGGGTATCGACCTTCTCCAAACGCTCCAGGGCTTCGGCCGAGCGTATCAGCACCCCTGCCCCTGCCCCCTTGCCGACGCCCACCATGATCGACATCGGCGTGGCCAGGCCAAGAGCACAGGGACAGGCGATGATCACGACCGATACAGATGCGATCAGGGCATAGCTGAGGGCGGGCGACGGTCCCCAGACCGCCCAGGCGATGAAGGCCAGCACCGCCACTAGAAGGACCGCGGGCACGAACCATCCGGCCACGGTGTCAGCCAGCCGCTGGATGGGCGCACGCGAGCGCTGCGCCTCCGCCACCATGGCGACGATGCGGGACAGCACGGTATCCTGACCCACCTTGTTCACCTGCATGACCAGGGAGCCGGTGCCGTTGAGCGTGCCGCCGATCACCAGGGCTCCCGGCTGCTTTTCCACTGGAATTGACTCGCCGGTAATCATCGATTCATCGATGGCGCTGCGTCCTTCCAGCACTTCGCCATCCAATGGAACGCCGTCACCGGGACGAATACGCAGCCGGTCCCCTGGCTGGATCTGATCGAGCGTGATTTCTTCGTCGCTGCCGTCTGCCCGGATGCGCCGGGCGGTCTTCGGCGCCAGATTCAGCAGCGCCCGGATGGCGCCTCCAGTCTGTTCGCGGGCCCGAAGCTCGAGCACCTGACCCAGCAGCACCAGCACGGTGATGACCGCTGCCGCCTCGAAATAGACCGGCACCGTGCCGTCCGCGGCGCGAAAGCCTGCGGGGAACAGGCCAGGAGCGAACGTCGCAACCAGGCTGTAGAGATAGGCGGCTCCGGTGCCAAGCGCGATCAGGGTGAACATGTTCAAGCTGCGGCTGACCAACGAGCCCCAGCCGCGCACGAAGAAGGGCCAGCCGGCCCACAGCACCACAGGCGTGGCCAGGACCAGCTGTATCCATGTGGAAAGACGTGGCGAAACAAGCTGATGTAACCCTAAGCCAGGGATATGGCCGCCCATTTCCAAAAGAAACACGGGGATCGTCAGCGCCAGCCCGATCCAAAAACGCCGGGTCATATCGGCAAGCTCGTGATTGGGGCCCGCTTCCGCCGTTACCTCCAGCGGCTCCAGCGCCATGCCGCAGATCGGGCAGCTGCCCGGCCCCTGCTGACGAATTTGCGGATGCATCGGACAGGTGTAGATGGCGCCCGCGTCCGCCTCCTCTGTCGCGTCCGTCTTTGGAGCCAGGTATTTGGCAGGATCAGCCAGAAACTTCTGCTGACAACCTTCCGAGCAGAACCAGAATACTCCGCCATTATGCTCGACGTGCCGCGACGAGGTTGCCGTGTTCACCTTCATGCCGCAGACCGGATCAATCGCCAGGCTTCCCCCATCGGAGGAGCCCGTACGTTGCGAGCAGCAGCCCTTCCCTGAGTGCTCATGCTGCTGATGGGCGGTCGCCTCCGCCATGTTGATCTCCTGATTCTGGCCAGCTCGACGCAAACCGGCTGACAGTATGACAGCTTTCTAATATACCCCCAAGGGGTATAGTATCAAGAGGTCATGTACGATGCAGGAGAAGGCTAAGCAGGCTGTGAACACGCGGCTGAAGCGCATTCAGGGACAGGTGAGCGGTCTCATCCGAATGATCGAAGACGATCGCTATTGCGTTGACTTCCTCACCCAGAGCAACGCCGTACGAGCGGCCTTGCACAAGGTCGAGGAACTGGTGTTACGCGATCACGTCTCGCACTGCGTTGCGGATGCTTTCACGTCCGGGAACCTCATTGAGCAACAGCAGAAGGTCGAGGAGTTGGTCGAAACGATTGGCCGCATGATGCGATGAATATCGTTGCGAACACACGGCCAGGTGGGATGCCACTTGCTGTCAGGACTTCGCCTTACCGGAAGGCCTTCGCCGCCTGATGCTTTGCCACAAAGTCGCTGATGGCCTCGAACAGCATGTCCTGCTGCGGTCGGCGGAGGTCGATGCCCAGCTTCTGGAACGCGATAATCGTCTCATCGCCGGGGCTATAGTAGCCGCCGATGTGAAGCTTCGACTGGCGGCTTGGTTTAGTCGCTGATCGCGCGGCTCGACCCGGTGTCTCGCTGGCTGCAGCCCGTTCCGGTTCAGTGGTTGCCTTCCGCGTCTCAACCGCGGGAGTCAGCAGGGATCGTCTAGCCATGAGTCGTCGCTTTCTTCTTTTGCACCTTTGAAGGTGTGCACATTTGCAATTGTTCAAAAACCCACTTCTTCAAGTCTGAAATCTCACCGGCCGCCTTCCCTTTCGGTTCGGTCTCCGTGACCCCCTTCCCTACCGGCCACGCTGCGCGGTACGCGCTCCGCTCGCGCAGGATGACCGGCGCGACCGACATTCCAGTGCCTTCCACGATAGCGCGCGCGTCCTCCAGCAAGGTCGTGGCACCCGGCGGTGCCGCGTTGAAGACGACATACGCCTTGATGCCCGCCGACTTGATCAGCTGCGCCGTCCGCCGGATGGCATCCAGATCCACTAGGCTCGGCCGGCATGGCACCAGCACCAGGCCAGCCGCTTCGGCCGCGGTGAGCGCTTGCGGACCAGCCGCGGGCGGCGTGTCGATCACCGCCAGGTCGAAACCCTGCTTACCGGCCGCCTTTAAACCATCCGACAGCCGCCGTTCGGTAAGGAACTCGACATGGGGCGTCTCGGCCTGCCGGCGGTCGGACCAGATCACAGCGCTTTCCTGAGGATCGAGGTCGAACAGCGCCGTCGTCGGCCCGGCGGCCACGGCCAGGTTGACGGCCAATGTGGTTTTTCCCACGCCGCCTTTTTGAGCGATGAGCGCAACTGTCTTCACCCCTGCACTCTCCCACTCCTGCAGTTCATCATCTCTGCACGCCTTCAACACGTCAGGTGTGCACACCTTCAGTGATGAAGATTTGCAATCGGGGCGTCAACCAGCTTCGAATGCGGTGACGTGCCTAAGGGGCAAGTTCTTCCGCTCGAAGGCATTCTTGCAACACTGCAGAACGTCAGGTGTGACTCTTATCAGGTGTGCACACCTTCAAGCGTGATGTTA
>Ga0209915_1003819_pt1 | contig 11988 bp, 11 predicted proteins | sample ThiBiot_750_plan_FD_183952 | JGI IMG/M metagenome (GOLD analysis project Ga0209915, IMG submission 183952) | Wastewater bioreactor microbial communities from Cape Town, South Africa - Thiocy_cont_750_plan (SPAdes) | ecosystem: Engineered > Bioreactor > Thiocyanate-remediating > Anaerobic-Aerobic... | reverse complement strand
CGCCGGGAGTTCGCCGAGGAGGCCGACCTCACGGCCGAAGGCTGGGAGCCGTTGGTCTCGACCTACACGACCCCCGGCAGCAACTCGGAGATCATCCACATCTACCTCGCGACGGGGCTGAGCCCCGCCGCGGAGTCGTTCGCACGCACCGACGAGGAGGCCGACATCCGTCTCGCCTGGGTGCCGCTCGACGAGGCCGCGGACGGCGTGCTCGCCGGAAGACTGCGCAACGGGATCCTCGCCGTGGGCGTGCTCGCGGCCGAACGGCGTCTGCGCGGCGCCTGACATGCGGCGGGCCTGACGTGCAGCTGGACCGGGCGCTCGACGCCTATCTCCGGCATGTGACGATCGAGCGCGGGCTCGCCGAGCACACCCTCTCGGCGTACCGGCGCGATCTCGGCGGTTACGTCGCCTGGCTGGGCGAGCACGGCATCGACGACACCGACGCGATCACCGCGGCGATCGTCGCCGAGTTCGCTGCGGAGCGCGCGGCCGCGGTGCCGCCGCCCGCCGCCTCGAGTCTGGCCCGGCTGCAGTCGTCGGTGCGCGGCTGGCATCGGTTCCTCGCGCGCGAGGGCATCGCGGAGGCGGATCCGAGCGCGCGGCTGCGCCCGCCCCGGCAGCCGCGGCGGCTGCCCAAGGCGCTCACGATCGACCAGGTCGAGCGCCTGCTCGCCGCGCCCTCGGCGGAGGAGCCGCTCGGAATCCGGGACCGCGCGCTGCTCGAGCTGCTCTACGCCACGGGCGCCCGTGTCTCCGAGGCGGTGTCGCTCGACGTCGACGACCTCGCGCTGGGCGACGTGCTGCGGCTGCGCGGCAAGGGATCCAAGGAGCGCATCGTGCCGGTCGGCTCCTACGCGCGCGCCGCGATCGACGCCTACCTGACCCGGGTGCGCCCGACACTCGCCAGCGCCGGGCGGGCCTCGGCGAAGCTGTTCCTCGGCGCGCGGGGCGCTCCGCTCAGCCGGCAGAGCGCCTGGCTGATCATCCGCGCGGCCGCCGAGCACGCGCAGATCACCGCGGAGGTCTCTCCGCACACGCTGCGGCACTCCTTCGCGACCCATCTGCTGCAGGGCGGTGCCGACGTGCGCGTCGTGCAGGAGCTGCTCGGGCACGCGTCGGTCGCGACGACGCAGATCTATACGCACGTCTCGGTGGACACGCTCCGCGACGTCTACGTGACGGCGCATCCCCGAGCCCGATAATGGTTTGAAGTCAGACCATTGACAGTTGGTCTTCCGCATTGCGAGAATCGCTGCACACGCTCCCTCCACTGAAAGCAGGCAGCACTCCATGAGCGAATCGACAAAGGCGAAGGGCACGCAGGCGATCGACGATGACGCCGCAGCCCTGGCCGCCCTGGGCTACAAGCAGGAACTGCACCGGGGGATGTCGGGGTTCAGCAACTTCGCCGTCTCCTTCTCGATCATCTCCATCCTCGCGGGATGCATCACCTCGTACGCCATCGCCCTGAACTCGGGCGGCCCCTCGGCGATCACGATCGGCTGGCCGCTCGTCGGCGTCTTCGTGCTCATGGTCGCCCTCGCCATGGCGGAGGTGTGCTCGAAGTATCCGACCGCCGGCGGTCTCTACTTCTGGGCCGGCCGCCTCGCCAAGCGCAACAAGCGGCAGTGGGCGTGGGGGGTCGGCTGGTTCAACTTCCTCGGCGAGGTCGCGGTCACCGCGGCGATCGACTTCGGCGCCGCGACCACGATGATGGCGTTCGCGAACCTCGTGTGGGGGATCGAGCCGACCAAGGCCAGCACCTTCGGCCTCTTCGTCGTGCTGATCGTGGTGCACGGCCTGCTGAACACCTTCGGCGTCAACATCGTGAGCCTGCTCTCGAACGTGTCCGCCTGGTGGCACATCGTCGGCGTGCTCGTGATCGTCGGCGCGCTGTGGATCATGCCCACCCAGCACCAGGACGTGGGCTGGACGTTCACGCACTGGTACAACGGCACCGGCTGGTCGTTCGGCCCGTACGTGTTCCTCATGGGCCTGCTCATGGCGCAGTACACCTACACCGGGTACGACGCCTCCGCCCACGTCGCCGAGGAGACCAAGAACGCCTCCGTCGCCGCGCCCAAGGGCATTGTGATGAGCGTCGTGATCTCGATCATCGGCGGCTGGATCCTGCTCTTCTCGATCACCGCGGCGATCCAGGACGGCAGCGACAAGGGGATCGCGGGCCTGCTCGGATCCGAGACCGGTCTGCCGCCGGCCCAGATCTTCCTGGACGCGCTGAACAACCCGACGATGGCGAAGTTCCTGCTGTTCATCGTCTGCGGCGCGCAGTTCTTCTGCGGCATGGCCTCGGTCACGGCGAACTCCCGGATGAGCTACGCCTTCTCCCGCGACAACGCGATCCCCGGGTCGCGGCTCTGGGCGAAGGTCAACAAGCGCACCGGCACTCCGACCAACTCGATCTGGCTGTGCGTCGTGCTCTCGATCATCCTGACCACGCCCGCGCTCTTCAACACCACCGCCTACCTCGCCGTCACCTCGGTCGCGGTGATCGGACTGTACATCGCGTACGTCACGCCGGTGTTCCTGCGCCGGCTGGACAAGGGCTTCACGCCCGGGCCGTGGCACCTCGGCAAGTGGAGCGCGATCGTGGGATGGATCGCCGTGGTCTGGGTGATCTTCATCATCATCCTGTTCGTGCTCCCGCCGGTGAACCCGATCACGATCGACACGTTCAACTACGCGCCGATCGCCGTCGCCGTGGTCGCGATCCTCTCGATCGTGCTGTGGTACGCCTACGGGAAGCGGGACTTCATGGCCTCCAGCGCCGAGGCAGAGCATCTGACGATGGCGCCGGACAAGCTCCTGGAGGAATGATCCGAGCATGACGGACGCGATGGACTCTCCTCTGGTGGACGCCGCACTGCACCCGGTCCGGGGGCACATGGCCTTCGAGAGCTGCGTGGAGCAGCTGGGCTCGGCCATCAGGCTCGGGATCTTCCGGGTGGGGACGAAGCTGCCGGGCGAGCGCGAGCTCGCCGAGAAGCTCAACGTCTCCCGCGCCACCCTGAGGGAGGCCATCAGCGCCCTCCGCGCCGCCGGGCTCGTCACCACGACCCGGGGGCGCGGAGGGGGCACCGTCGTCCAGCCGGCCACCGAGCAGTGGCCCGTGGACCAGGCACCGCCCCGCCGTGCCGAGATCGACGACGTCATCGTGTTCCGCTCCGTCATCGAACCCGGCGCCGCCTACCGTGCGGCGTCGACGCCGCTCGACGACGCGCAGCGCGCGCTGCTCGCCGACAGCCTCGCCGACCTCGCGGCGGCCGAGACGCCGGCGGACTACCGCCAGGCCGACGCCCGCCTCCACCTCGCGATCGCGACCGTGTGCGGATCCGACGAGCTCTCGCGCTCCTGCAGCGAGGTGCAGGTGCGGATCCACCAGCTCCTCGCCGAGATCCCGTTCCTCAAGACCAACATCGACCATTCCGAGACCGAGCACCGTGCGATCGTCGCCGCGATCCTGGACGGCGACGCCGCCCGGGCCCGCGACATCATGACCGCGCACTGCGACGCCACCGCGGCGCTCTTGAAAGGACTTCTGAAATGACTCGCAACGATCGCATGCTCACCGTGGAGCAGCTGCGCGGACTGATCACGGACGGCTCCGTCGACACCGTGGTGCTCGCGTTCACCGACATGCAGGGCCGGCTGCAGGGCAAGCTCCTGCACGCGCGCTTCTTCCTGGACTCGGTGCTCGGCCACGGCACCGAGGGGTGCAACTACCTGCTCGCGGTCGACGTCGACATGAACACCGTCGACGGCTACGCGCACGCCTCCTGGGCGGACGGCTACGGCGACATGGAGTTCGAGCTCGATCTCGCGACCATCCGCCTCCTGCCGCACCGGCCGGGCACGGTCATGATCCAGTGCGACCTGGCCGGCACGAACGGCGCCCCGGTGCGGGTCTCGCCGCGGGAGATCCTGCGCGCGCAGACCGAGCGCGCGGCCGCGCACGGATGGAAGGCCCTGGCCGGCACCGAGCTGGAGTTCGTGATCTTCAACACGCCCTACGACCGCGCCTGGGACAGCGGCTACCGCGATCTGGAGCCGGCGAACCGCTACAACGTCGACTACTCGATCCTGGGGTCCACCCTCGTCGAGCCGCTGCTGCGGGAGATCCGCAACACGATGTACGCCTCCGGCCTGAACGTCGAGTCGGCCAAGGGGGAGTGCAACTTCGGCCAGCACGAGATCGCGTTCCTCTACGACGAGGTCATCACCACGGCCGACAACCACGCGTACTACAAGACGGCCTCGAAGGACATCGCGCGTCAGCACGGGCAGTCGATCACCTTCATGGCCAAGCCCAACCAGCGCGAGGGCAACTCCTGCCACGTGCACATGTCGCTGCGCGGCAAGGACGACGACGCGCTGGTGTTCTGGGACGCCGACCGCGGCGAGCGCTCGGCGCTCTACGACCACTTCATCGCCGGCGTGCTGGCGACGATGCGGGACTTCACGCTCTTCTACGCGCCCAACATCAACTCGTACAAGCGCTTCGTCAAAGGCTCCTTCGCGCCGACCGCGATCGCGTGGGGCATCGACAACCGCACGAGCTCGGTGCGCCTGGTCGGACGCGGCGCGGGCGCGCGCATGGAGAACCGCCTCCCCGGCGGCGATATGAACCCGTACCTCGGGCTTGCCGCGATGCTCGCCGGCGGCCTGTACGGCATCGAGCATGAGCTGTCGCTGGAGCCGGAGACGAAGGGCAACGCCTACGAGTCCGGTGCGCCGACCGTCCCGTCCACGATGCGCGAGGCGCGCGAGGCGCTCGCCCAGTCGGCGATCGCGAACGAGGTCTTCGGCGAGGACGTCGTGCGCCACTACGTGAACTACGCGGACGTCGAGATCGCGGCCTTCGACGCGGCCGTCACCGACTGGGAGCTGCGGCGCGGCTTCGAGCGGCTGTGAACGGATTCATCGGAGAGATCGAGAGGCTGTGGGCATGAGGATCCCTTCTTCCCGTTACGGCGCGGGCGGCGCCTTCACCGTTCTCAACCCGGCGACGGGCCGGACGGTCGCCGACGTGGGGCTTGCCGATCTCGGCGAGACCGATGCGGCGATCGAGCGCGCGCACCGCGCCTACCCGGCCTGGAGCGCGATCGCCCCGGGGGAGCGGGCGCGGCTGCTGCGCTCCTTCGCGAGCGTCGTGGACGCCCACATCGAGGAGCTCGCCGCGCTCGAGGTCGCGAACGCCGGGCACACGATCGGCAATGCGCGCTGGGAGGCCGGCAACGTCCGCGACGTGCTCAACTACTACAGTGCGAGCCCGGAGCGGCATTTCGGGAAGCAGATCCCGGTAGCGGGCGGCATCGACATCACCTTCCACGAGCCGCTCGGCGTCGTCGGGATCATCGTGCCGTGGAACTTCCCGATGCCGATCGCGGGATGGGGCTTCGCCCCCGCGCTCGCCGCGGGCAACACCGTGGTCCTGAAGCCTGCCGAGCTCACCCCGCTCACCGCGATGCGCCTCGGCGAGCTCGCCCTCGAGGCCGGGCTGCCGGAGGGCGTCTTCACGGTCATCACGGGCAAGGGCAGCGTGGTCGGCGACCGCTTCGTGACGCACCCGCTCGTGCGCAAGGTGTGTTTCACCGGGTCCACCGAGGTGGGCAAGGGGATCATGCGGGGCTGCGCCGACCAGGTCAAGCGCCTCACCCTCGAACTCGGCGGCAAGAACGCGAACATCGTGTTCGACGACGCCGACCTCGAGGCGGCGGCTGCGGCGGCCCCGGGCGGAGGACTCGACAACGCCGGGCAGGACTGCTGCGCCCGCTCCCGGATCCTCGTGCAGGAGAACGTGTACGAGCGGTTCCTCGAACTGCTGCAGCCTGCGGTCGAGGCTTTCCGCGTGAAGGACCCCGCCGCGGAGGATGCGGAGATGGGGCCGATGGTCTCGGCGCGACAGCGCGATGCCGTCGCGGCGCACCTGGACGACGCCGACGTCGCGTTCCGCGGGCAGAACGCCGTGGGCGCCGACTGGGACGGCGGATTCTGGCTCGCGCCGGCCGTGGTGCTGCCGCGTGGCGCGGACGACCCGGTGTGGTCCCAGGAGCTCTTCGGCCCGGTGCTCGCCGTGATGCCGTTCCGTGACGAGGCCGACGCGATCGCGAAGGCGAACGACACGGAGTACGGGCTGAGCGGATCCATCTTCAGCCGCGACATCGGTCGGGCCCTCCGCGTGGCCCGCGGGGTCGAGAGCGGCAACCTCTCGATCAACTCGCACTCGTCGGTGCGCTACTGGACCCCCTTCGGCGGGTTCAAGCAGTCCGGACTCGGGCGCGAGCTCGGACCGGACGCACCGGACTCCTTCTCCGAGGTGAAGAACGTCTTCATCTCGACGACGTACTGACACCTCCTCGCCGAGGTGAGGCAGGCTGCAGAACAGCACCTCTTCATCTCGACGACGTATTGACACTCATACCGGACTTGACACCTCCTCCCCACACAGCGAAAGGCACCACAGGAATGGGAAAGCTCGAAGGCAAGGTCGGTGTCATCACCGGCGGCTGCAGCGGCATCGGACTGGCGACGGCGAAGAAGTTCGTGGCGGAGGGCGCGAAGGTCGTCATCGGCGACCTCGACGAGGCGAACGGCCCCCGCATCGCGGAGGAGCTCGGCGGCACGTTCGTGACCGTGAACGTGACCGACCAGGCGCAGGTGGAGAACCTCTTCAAGGTCGCGCACGACACCTACGGGCGCATCGACATCGCGTTCAACAACGCGGGGATCTCGCCCGCCTCGGACGACTCGATCCTGAAGACGGGGATCGAGGCGTGGAACCTGGTGCAGGACGTCAACCTGACGAGCGTCTACTACTGCTGCAAGGCGGTGCTCCCGTACATGCTCGAGCAGGGCAGCGGATCCATCATCAACACGGCCTCGTTCGTCGCGATCATGGGTGCGGCGACCTCGCAGATCTCGTACACGGCCTCCAAGGGCGGCGTTCTCGCGATGACCCGCGAGCTCGGCGTGCAGTTCGCGCGCAAGGGCATCCGCGTCAACGCGCTCTGCCCCGGTCCGGTGAACACGCCGCTGCTGCAGGAGCTGTTCGCGAAGGACCCGGAGCGCGCCGCGCGCCGGCTCGTGCACGTGCCGATGGGGCGCTTCGCGGAGCCCGAGGAGATCGCGAACGCGGTCGCCTTCCTCGGCAGCGACGAGTCGAGCTTCATCACGGCGATGGACTTCCTCGTCGACGGCGGCCTCTCGAACGCGTACGTGACCCCGCTGGATTCCGACTTTGACTGACCCGCGCCCGGTCATCGGGATCACGACCTACCGCCAGGCCGCCGACTGGGGCACCTGGCGGCAGGTCGAGGCCGACCTGCTCCCGGCCGACTACGCCCGATCGATCGAACGCGCGGGCGGCGTCCCGGTGCTGCTGCCGCCGATCGAGGCGCCCGGTGCGGCCGCGGCCGTGCTCGGCCGCCTGGACGGCATCCTCATCGCGGGCGGCGCTGACGTCAACCCCGGCCGGTACGGGCAGGATCCCGACCCGAACGTGGTGCGCTGGTACGACGACCGGGACGTCTGGGAGCTCGCGCTGCTGCAGGAGGCGGAGCGGATCCGGCTCCCGCTGCTCGGCATCTGCCGGGGCATGCAGCTCATGGCCGTCGCCGCAGGCGGGGCGCTGGTGCAGCATCTGCCGGATGTGGTCGGCCACGACCGGCATGCGGGCGGGCCGACGTCCTACGGCTCGGCCGCGGTGCGCGTCGATGCCGACGGACGGGTCGCCGATCTCGTCGCGCCGGAGCTCACCGTTCCCGTGCACCATCACCAGGCGGTCGCCGAGCATCCGGGCTACCGGGCCGTCGCGCACGACGCGGACGGCGTGCTGCAGGCGATGGAGGCGGAGGGGGAGCGCTTCGCGGTCGGGGTGCAGTGGCATCCCGAGACCGACGACGATCCTGCGCTGTTCGACGGATTGGTCGCCGCGGCGCGGGAGCGCATGCGGGACCGGGGGCACGGCTAGACTCTTCCGAGCACGACCGAGCAGGAGAGACGTGGCGAAGAAGACGAAGGACGACACCCCGATCGGGCCGACCGGCCGTCCCTACCAGGGATTCCCCATCCCCGCCCCGCTGAAGGCGCATGGCCCTGCGCGCATCATCGCGCTCTGCAACCAGAAGGGCGGCGTCGGCAAGACGACCACCTCGATCAACCTCGCCGCCTCGCTCGCCGAGTACGGGCGCAAGGTGCTCGCCGTCGACTTCGACCCGCAGGGAGCACTGTCGGCTGGTCTCGGCATCCCCACCCACGACATCCCCACGGTCTACGACCTGCTGCTGGACACCAAGCGCGATGCGCACGAGGCGATCGTGCACACGGGCGTCGAGGGCCTCGACCTCATCCCGGCGAACATCGACCTCTCCGCCGCCGAGGTGCACCTCGTGAACGAGGTCGCCCGGGAGACGATTCTGTCCCGCGTGCTGCGCCAGGTCGCGGGGGAGTACGACGTCATCCTCATCGACTGCCAGCCGTCGCTCGGCCTGCTCACCGTCAACGCGCTCACCGCCGCGCACGGCGTGCTGATCCCGCTCGAGTGCGAGTTCTTCGCGCTGCGCGGCGTGGCGCTGCTCATCGAGACCATCGACAAGGTGCGCGACCGGCTCAACCCGTCGATCACGCTCGACGGCCTGCTCGCGACGATGTACGACGCACGCACCCTGCACTCCCGCGAGGTGCTGGAGCGCGTCGTCGAGGCCTTCGGCGACGACGTGCTGGAGACCGTGATCGGCCGCACCGTCAAGTTCCCCGACGCCTCGGTGTCGGGCGTGCCCATCACCGAGTTCGCGCCGGAGCATCCCGCCGCGCAGGCGTACCTGCGACTGGCCCGGGAGCTGGTCGCCCGTGGCGCCGTCGCATAGCGAGGACCCCTCGGCCGGAGAGGCCCCCGACGCCTCGGCGCCGGAGGAGGATGTTCCTCAGGAGGTCGTCGACGTCGGCTTCCGCGTGTCCCTGTCGAACTTCGACGGACCGTTCGACCTGCTGCTGAACCTCATCTCGAAGCACGAGATGGACATCACCGAGGTGTCGCTGAGCAAGGTCACCGACGAGTTCATCGCCTACCTGCGCGAGCTCGGCCCCGACGAGGACCTCGACGAGACCAGCGAGTTCCTCGTGGTCGCCGCGACGCTGCTCGACATGAAGGTGGCCGGGCTGCTGCCGCAGGGCGAGCTGGTGGACGCCGAATCCGTCGCGCTGCTGGAGGCCAGGGACCTGCTCTTCGCGAGGCTCCTGCAGTACCGCGCGTTCAAGGAGGTCTCCGCCTGGTTCTCGCGCAGCCTGCAGTACGAGGACCGGCGGCACGCGAGGGCGGTGCGCCTGGACGAGAAGCACCGCGCGCGCACCCCCGAACTGGTGTGGACCCTCAGCGCCTCCGATTTCGCGACGCTCGCCCTCATGGCGTTCGCGCCCAAGGAGATCCCCACGGTCGGCCTGGACCACCTGCACGCGCCGCTCGTGAGCATCCGCGAACAGGCGGCGATCGTGGTCACCCTGCTGCGCAGCGCCGAGTCCGTGACCTTTCGGGAGATCGTGGCGGGCGCAGCCGAGCCCGGGATCGTGGTGGCGCGGTTCCTGTCCGTGCTCGAGCTGTACCGGCACGCGGCGCTGAGCTTCGAGCAGCTGGAGCCGCTCGGCGAGCTGACCCTGCGGTGGTCGGCCGAGCACTGGACCGACGAGATGCTGGCGACGTTGGGAGCCGACTATGACCGATGACACCGTGACAGATGCTGACGTGACTGACGCCGCCGGGACGGGAGCCGCCGCGACCGCGGAGCTGCCGATCACCGAGAAGCTCGAGGCGATCCTGCTCATCATCGACGAGCCGCACAGCCTCGTCTCGCTCGCCGCGGCCGTCGGCGCGCCCGTGCCGGCGGTGCGGCAGGCGATCGAGTCCCTCGTCGACGAGTACGATGGCCGGGGGCAGGGTCCGCGGCGCGGCTTCGAACTGCGCGAGGTCGGTGGCGGGTGGCGGCTCTACGTGCGCGAGGACTACGACGACCTGGTGGCCGAGTTCATCGGCGGACAGGCTCCGGCGCGACTGTCGCAGGCCGCGCTCGAGACCCTCTCCGTGATCGCCTACAAGCAGCCGGTGACCCGCAGCCAGGTCGCGTCGATCCGTGCGGTGAACGTCGACTCCGTGGTGCGCACCCTGCTCGGGCGCGGCCTCATCACCGAGCTCTTCCAGGACTCCGAGACCGGAGCGATCAACTACGGCACGACCGATCTGCTGCTGCAGAACCTCGGGATCAACTCGCTCGACGAGCTGCCCCCGATCTCCCCGCTGCTCGACGACGGTGCAGACGGCTTCGACGAGAGGACCGCCCGATGACCCCCGCCCCCGTGGACCCGTTCGCCGCACCGGAGGGCGTGCGCCTGCAGAAGGTGCTCGCGAACGCGGGCGTCGCGTCGCGGCGCGTGATCGAGCAGTACATCGTCGAGGGACGGATCCGCGTGAACGGATCCGTCGTCACCGAGCTCGGGCGGCGGATCGATCCGGAGAACGACCTCGTCGACGTGGACGGCACCGCGGTGCAGCTGGACACCGGCAAGCGCTACGTCATGCTGAACAAGCCCACCGGGGTGGTCTCCTCGATGAAGGACGAGAAGGGGCGCCCGGATCTGCGCCGCTTCACGAAGGAGTACGAGGAGCGCCTCTACAACGTCGGCCGTCTGGACGCCGAGACCAGCGGGCTGCTGATCCTCACGAACGACGGAGACCTCGCCCACGTGCTCGCGCATCCGTCGTTCGGGGTGACCAAGGTCTACATCGCCAAGGTCGAGGGCGTGGTGACCGCGCAGACGATCGCGAAGCTCACGCGCGGTGTCGAGCTCGAGGACGGTCCGATCGCGGCCGACAAGGCCCGCCTGCTGGATGCGTCGTCGGGCTCCGCGAGCAGGACCGGATCCAGTCTCGTCGAGCTGACCCTGCACTCCGGACGCAACCGGATCGTGCGCCGGATGCTCGCCGCCGTCGGACATCCGGTCACCGAGCTCGTGCGCCGCCAGTTCGGCCCGCTGCACCTGGGAACCCTCCCGGCGGGGAAGTCCCGCGAACTGACTAAAATCGAACTCGGCGCGCTTCTGACCCTGTCGCGCCAGGAGAAGATCGATTGAGCACCCAGAGCAGACTGTCCGGCACCGTCCGGATCGTCGGAGCGGGACTTCTCGGCGCCAGCATCGGTCACGCCCTGACCGCGAAGGGCGTCGACGTCGCCCTCGCCGACACCTCGCCGGCGCAGCTGCGCCTCGCGATCGACTACGGCGCGGGCCGTGCCGCGCAGCCGGAGGACGCCCCGGCGCTCGTCGTGGTCGCCGTGCCGCCGGACGTGACGGCCGACGTCATCGAGGCGGAGCTCTCCCGATTCCCCGAGGCCGTCGTCACCGACGTCGCGAGCGTCAAGCTCGAGCCGCTGCGCGCCCTGCGCGAACGCGGCGTCGACCTCACGCGCTACATCGGATCCCACCCGCTCGCCGGCCGTGAGCGCGGGGGAGCGATCTCGGCGCGCGCCGACATCTTCATCGGCCGCCCCTGGGTGGTCTGCCGCGACGAGGAGACCCGGGCGGCCGACCTCGCGCTCGTCGAGGGGCTGGCCCTCGACCTCGAGGCGATGCCGCTCGAGATGACGCCCGAAGAGCACGACCGCGCCGTCGCGCTCACCTCGCACGTGCCCCAGGTCGTGGCGAGCCTGCTCGCCGCCCGGCTCGCCGACGCCGAGGACGGCTCGCTGCGCCTCGCCGGCCAGGGCGTGCGCGACACGACCCGCATCGCCGCCTCCGCGCCCGAGCTGTGGGTGCAGATCCTCGGCGCGAACGCCGCCCCGGTGGTGTCGGTGCTCGACGCCCTCGCCGCCGACCTCGCCGAGGTCGCCGATGCGCTGCGCGACCCGGATCGCACCGGATCCCGGCGCACGGTCGCCGAAGCGATCCGGCACGGCAACGAGGGCGTGGAGCGCCTGCCCG
>Ga0209915_1003817_pt1 | contig 11993 bp, 7 predicted proteins | sample ThiBiot_750_plan_FD_183952 | JGI IMG/M metagenome (GOLD analysis project Ga0209915, IMG submission 183952) | Wastewater bioreactor microbial communities from Cape Town, South Africa - Thiocy_cont_750_plan (SPAdes) | ecosystem: Engineered > Bioreactor > Thiocyanate-remediating > Anaerobic-Aerobic ... | reverse complement strand
GACATTCTGTTAAAGTTAAGAACTAACTTAAAAATTAGTTGCACATAAAAGTTTTTATTCATTTTAAATAAAAGAATTAGAATTGGTATTCATATTATCCATTAAAGTGTTATTTTCGACACACCAATCTATGTATATGTTATGCTGAAGTTCAATGTTTTTCAACATTCTCTATAAAACATCGTAACAACAATGAAAATACGTATAAACGCTTCTGTCTTTTTTCTAATTTTTTTTGTAGTATATACAACAATATACATAGCATCTAGTTTAATATAATCAATTTCAGCAGTTATTCAGGACACAAATTTGTAACTTGAACTAGTACGCATATTTGCAAATACAATTAGTCGACTTTTATATTTTTAAAAGATATATTTGTATCTGAGTGAATAAAATTCATATGCATGAAATGTTGTTAAATTATAGGCAATTTCAGCGCTTGTATCTCTTTCGAAATTCCAATTAATTACTAAAATTGATAAATAAAACAAAAAGTATATTTTTTTAAAATAGATTTTCTAGATATGATATTAGGGAAACACCGTCTGTTGCTAAATTTGTCACAAAGTCCAACACGGCATAGGCTGCTTGTTCCATATCATTGATAAGCTTATTCAAACGATATTTCATTGAGTAGTAATTTACGGTACCGCCAAAAATTGAGCCAACAACTGGTATAAAGTCAGTCATTGTAACTGCTGATTCCTTAGCAATTGTGTTTACTGATTCCTTAGCGATTGTGTTCACTGATTCCTTAGCGATTGTGTTTACTGATTCTGTACCAATTCTGTATACTGATTCCTTAGCAATTGTGTTTACTGATTCTGTACCAATTCTGTATACTGATTGCTTAGCGATTGTGTTTACTGATTCCGTACCAATTCCGTATACTGATCCCATAGGAAATCTGCTTCCTGCTTCCCAAACACATGTGGGAATCGAAACGCCTGTACATCCTGACATCCTAGGAAATCCGCTTGTTTTTATGGCATTCGTAGTTATTTCTATAAAGCCTTGCTCAGTTGCGATTTTTATACTTTCTTCAGTTGCAGTTTTTATACTTTCTCCAGCTGCACTTGTAAAGGCTTGTTGAGTTGCATCACGCGCAAGTGACGCAGCAGTTGCACTCGATACTAAGCTATGTTGAAAGAACTGCGACCACGGCGATGAAAGCATGTACTCCAAAAGTTCCTTAAAACTACGTCCATGCATCTTCGCTATTTTTTTTAAGGATTCCTCGTCTAAACCTAAAGTTGCCTTAAAGTAAGCAGTGTATGTTTTGGTTATATAATAGTCGGGTAAAGCCGAAAAAAACGGAATCGGTATTGCGCCACAAAAGCCAGAAGCCATGGCCATCTTCCATACTTCGTTGCGAAGTAAATCTGCTTTTTGTTTGATCGTTTCTTTGCTAAAATTGTAAATCGAACGAATGATGGCATTTCGTTGAATAAACGGTAGATCTTTTACTAATGATGTCATCATTAAACGAAAATCCCATTTATCAGTACAATCCAATCTTCCACTGATCAAAAATACTTTTAAAATTGATCTATTCAAAATTCCTTCGAGTTGAATATGACAATTGTGACGTATTTCTTGTAGAGTGTTTTTTTCATCATAGTCTTTTGGATAGTCACGTTTACGATCTTCCAAACTTCGGTCAATTTTGGTTCGAATGAAGTAAAATGGTTTTTCCATGCGCTCGAGTTCTTTTGCAAGCCATAGATCATTTTCTGTAAATCTATCAGCCGATATAATCATGAAAAAGTCATATTGTTTAATATCGATCTCGTCTTTAGTCACTTTCTTAATATTTTCAAAATATTTATCGCGTGGAAATTTACTCGTACCAACACCAGGAAAATCATAATATATAACATTCGGATTTTTCGGATCCGGATATTCATTAACAGTATTGGTGCATTCAATAATGTTAACAGTAGCAGCTCCGGAATCAGATGGCTTGAGAGCACGCATTGTATTGATAATTGTTGATTTGCCTACCGAAAAAGCGAATGAATTTGAAATTTTATCGAGCATTTAAGTTTTACCTTGACCGGACGATCCAATTAGAACAAGTCGTACTTTATACTTTTTCCATTCATTTAGACGGGTCCCGAGAAATTCACCATAGCCAGATACTCCATGCTCGTTGATATGCGCGGCAAAGTCTGCACGTTCTCTTTCGATGGCTTCTTTCGTGGATATTTTGTCTCCATTTTCTATTACGATATAATCGCCATCAACATCTAAACTGGACTTCGATACACGTTCATTGAAGAAATAAACATTAGTTACCTTTACTTTCTTCAGATGGTGTCAAAGACATTTCTGTTGCTTTCAAACAATCGTTTTCTTGTACTTGTTGTCTTTGATAAAAAGAAGAAAGTTTCTCCAACAATAATTTTAAAGATTTCTGTGCTAGATTATCTTTGACGCTTTTCAAATCAGTGAGCCAACCATATTCGGCAACGCTATCCAAGATTGACTCATATAAGTTCTTACGTTCTCGGATTTTGAGTTCTTTTAAGGACGAAAATACATTCGATCGAAAATATTCACGCAATGCTTGATGCAATGTTGATGAAAATTCCATTTGCTGTTTATAGACACTTCTAACGATATATTCTGAATATTTTTCGATTGATCGTAGACCATTGTTTGTTATTGTGAACCATAAGTCGTCAAAGATTGTTGTTGTTTTTAAACGTTCATCATTAATATCTTCAAAAAGAAGTTGCAAAACAATCGATAAAATCGGACAGTTCTTCATGTAAATATTTCCAACGTCAACACTACGATGTAAAACACATTGATATACATCAGTGCATTCGATTTTATAACTTTTCAAGAAAGAAATAAACCATTGATTTGTTTGGCCATATTCAAGTTCCCATAATTTTTCAAAATATTTGTTCAATGATAAAACTAGTTGGTTGTCATAACCAATCATTATTTCTTTATAAATTCTTGGTGTAATGCTTTCTTCATATTTCGTCAACGATTGTCGACCATTTTCCAATAGACAATTAACAATTTCATTGAGTTCTTCATCATCACCGTCAAGTTCTAAAACATCTGTAATTTTCTTGATAATTTCTTGTAGGTCATTTTCAGCTGCAATCCTTTTGCTTGATACTTCCATTGAATCCAATGATGCCGTCATATATTTCGTAGATTCTTGTGAATCATATGAAAATATGTAATTTCAATGTTTATATACAAAACAGTCTTACTACATAATGTTATCAAAATGTTTAACTATATGACTATAGCATTCTTATCTACGTATAAAATACGCCAAGAAACAGGTAGGTTTTCTCCAACATGAAGATTGCATACAACGGTTCGATCAATAAAATTATTCATCTCAAAAAAAGATTCGAACCAGTCCGTATGATTTAGTGTTTTGTTTTTTTTTTAAATATTTCAATACATGAAAGATGAAAAATCTGTTTCAGAAAATGACATCAATGATGCAACACTCGAATATCGAAATGTGATGAAATTCATATCATGTTGTTTCACTTGGATCGATGATAATGATTCAAGATTTCGAAATGAATTCAATGAGAATTATGTAAGAACGAAAGCAAAACAAATCTGGTTTATTTCCAAAGTATCAACTGTAGATTTAATTGGTATCTCGAGTGATCCATATCAAATATTCAGCATACCCACCTAGTGCAGAGTCTGTTGTAAGAATATTTAAATGACATATATTTGCGTGTTCAATTATAGCTCTTCCCATGTACGGCAAAGTGGAGTCGGTCAACACACATAAACGAATGAGCTTAGTCAAATGCACGAATAAAAATCTAATTGAGTCAGTCGTGTTAATTACACATCTAAGTTGTTCAATATTGGAAAATACTTGCCAAAACAGATTCATTTGATACATATCTGCCAGTAAAACTTGTGAAGACACGTCGACATCGAGTGATTTAATCATTTTATGCAAGTGCTCACACAAGTCCTTGTCTTTGTTAAGCATTGGCATTAGAAAAGCATAATTGATCCCGAAAGATGAAATATTCGGTGCTTGTTTCAATATTGTCAAGAGAATAGGTGAATTTTCCAGTCGGAATTGAGTTGAAAAGACTAAGCTTTTTAAATTTATCATATTAATCATCGATGGTAATTCATTGACAATAGTTTCAATGCAATTCATTGATTGTTTGTGAAATATAATTGATTCAACATGAGGAAAATAATCTTGATTATTTTCGTTTGATTTAATTTCTAAATACTTGACTCGAGTAAATCTTTTGATATGTCCATCAGAACATCGATGTAGAATCGATGGTAATATAAATCTTTCTTTTAAATATGGCACCGTGGAAATAGAAATGCAATCTTCTTGAAAAAGACAGTCTGTATACCATTGATGTTCTCGTGTCCAAAAATCAGTTTGATATTGTTCATAGATATTCTCGTTAAATAGCTGATTTTGATTAGCGAAGTGAAAATGAAACACTTTCAAATTAGGTAATAATTCAGTTATCATCTGTTGCCAGTCATTACGATTGTCAATACGCATAAAACGCGTTGAACAAATCGATAGGTTTCGTAGATTTGGGATTTGTTTGAACACCATTTTGAAATCATCTGGTGTTAAACAACAGCTTTTAATTTTTAATTGAACCAGATTTATATGTTGATATTGATCATTAAGAGTTTCCCTTGTTTCCCAAGAATGTCGAGAGAACACAGAAAATTCTTGTATTTCGATACACTTAAGATTCGATGCTTCTTGAAGTATTTGTTGCAATTCACCGGAAGAACATTCGTACACTGTTAATGTTTGAATCGATGAAAGATTAAAAATATGTTTATTGTCCATGAAAATATCGTCTGTGTCTAATAGCCTTATTAACTTAATATTCATGTGTCTCTCTTCAGGACAAATAAAATGAAGACCTGATAAACGAGAACACAATAATTTATTTGCTTTTAATTTCGATATATCAAAGTCTTGAGGTTGAATCAATGTTAATGATTGAAGATTTGTAAATTGATCCAAGGAAAAACGTGAAAGAAACAGATGGATTTCACACATCGATCTGTTCGATAATTTCAATGAATAGATTTGATCTTTTAATTCAGGATTCGATGATAGTACAGCACAAAATTTATTAAATTTCGATAGATTTGCATCAGTGAAATCAATGAATAATCGTTGAATTGCTCGAACAAGCTGATTAAAACGATAATTCAATTGATCAAACGAAAGTAAAAGATCAACTCCATGAAAATATCGAAAACATTCGATGATTATTTCATTTGGTAAACTTTCAAAACGTGTCATTTGTGAATTTATCTTTAAAAATGATAAGATAAAAAAAACAAAACATTGAAGTTATAAGTTCGTAGTATCTCGAATGATCCATACAGTACGTTCAAGATACGAAATAGATCCAGTATGCATTGCTAAAATCTTTAAACCGACTTTATTTACATGATGAATTATAGATGCATTCAAATTGGTGAATCCTTTTCCACCAGATATGTCCAAACGAAGAAGTTCAGACAAATGATTGAATAAAAATCCAACTGATTCTGAATTGTCGACAACACAAATGAGTTGTTTAATGTTGATGAATACTTCCCAAAACAGATTCATTCGATAGAAATTACTCGATGTATCATACGAATAGATGCTAATGTCTAGTTTTCTAATCATTCTTGTCAAGTGTTCACATAAATGTTTATTTTCATTGAGTAACGGAATGAGTAGTCCTGGATTGATAGATAGAGATGAAATATGCGGTGCTTGTGCAAATATTGTTGATAAGCTAAGTGAGTCTTTCAATCGACAGTTTCGTGGAAAGATTAAACTTTTCAAAAGGTTCATATCGATGATAGATGGTAAACCGTTGATAATTGTTTCAGTTAGTTGTTCATCAAACACGATCGATTCAACCTGAGAAAATCGATTGTTTCCTCGAATTTGATTTGTTTTTATTTCTAAATGTTTTACTCGATTAAACATATTCGAATTACTAAGTATTCGATGAGAATATCGATCCATTGTCGGTAACAATGTATATCTCTCTGCTAGATAAGGTATTGTATAAATCACAATGAAGTATTTATATAAAAGACATTCGGTGTACCATTGATGTTCTCGTGTCCAAAAATCACTTTGAAATTGTTCATAGATAGTCTCATTTTGTAATGAACGTTGATAGGCGAAATTGAACTGAAACACTTTTAAGTTTGGCAAGAAATCATTTATCATTTGTTCCCATTGGCGACCATCCATAATTTCACGGCAATCGAATTGACACACTGAAAGATTTTGTAATCTAGGTGTGAAGTGTAAGATAATTTTCAGATCGCCAATTGTTTGTCGAAGATCTCTGATCTTTAATTCGATCAGATTTTTATGCGGATATTTCAGATCATTTTCACTCAAACGCATGCCTGTAAACAAATTAATTTCGAGATACGTAAGATGGATTGCTTCTTTCAATATTTGCTGAAATTTTGCATGATTACAATCTTGAATCGTTAGTTTTTGAAGGCATACACCAAAATTATATTCAGTCTGCATTAAAATATCTAATGTTGATATCCAATTTGAGATGCCATCTTTCTTATAATCAAGTAATTTGAGCGAAAATAAACCTGACATAGCTGAATGATTTGCTTGTAACTGTTGTTCATCATGTTCTTGTGCTTCGATCAATGTTAATGATCGAAGATTTGTAAATTGATCCAAGGAAAAACGTGAAAGAAACAGATGGATTTCACACATCGATCTGTTCGATAATTCCAATGAATAGATTTGATCGTTTAATTCAGGATTCGATGATAGTACAGCACAAAATTTATTAAATTTTAATAGATTTGCATCAGTGAAATCAATGAATAATCGTTGAATTGCTCGAACAAGTTGATTAAAACGATAATTCAATTGATCAAACGAAAGTAAAAGATCAACTCCATGAAAATATCGAAAACATTCGATGATTATTTCATTTGGCAGACTTTCGAAGCGTGTCATTTGCAAATTCATTTTTAGTATATTTGCAATCTCACCAATCTCAAATAGGAAAAAACCCAGTAGAACGAAAGAGAAAAAAAATATGTCATTTCATCACAATGAAAAATAAACGAAAATACAGAATTCAATAGAACGGATAGATTTGAGGTTGTTGCATGGCAAACCAAGGATATTGTTGATTGAACATCATTGGATACATTGGTTGAGGATAGAATTGAGCTGGATAGTAGCCCATCGACATGTCAAACTGTTGCATCGGTTGGAAATGATTAGGGAAAATAGGAACTGATTGTTGACGGAAAATAAATGGCGAAGAAGGAGGAGGTCGAACAGCATGACGTTGTTGTTGTCGAAAGAATTCAGTTGAAGCAGGTCGTCGTTGGAAGTTTATCGGTGAACCACGACGATCCTGTGATTTCGATCGAACAGGTACAGGCTGAGGATCTGCTTTTTCATAGATGTGATATTCATCTTCAACCGGTTCTGGCTCATATCCAGTTTGTCTACGAGCTGAATCAACAGCATTAAAGAAACTTTTCGGTAGAGCACCATATTCCATCATTGGCTCTTGCTTTCTATTCATTCCTGGCGGACGTGGAGGAAGTGGCGGTGGTTGTGGTGGTGAAGGTTCCGGTGCTAAATGTTCTTCAACAACTTCATCGATTAAATTCGCTAGTTTTCTTATTTTATCTTTTATTCCCATATTTTCGTCGTTTTCTTTTCCGATATTTTAATACACGTTGTAATATATTTATGTTCTTTTTTTTATTTATTAAAACTCACTCAAGCAAATCAAACTGAATGAATCATTTTCTATCTCTACCTTATGTAGGCAGAACAAATTAGTCAAATATTCGCAATGAATCACAAAATGATCAAATCAATTTCTGTTAAGCAAATATATAAATCGAACAAGATCATTTGCATAATTACATACATGCATTTGAATTTATTGTTTGATTATGTGTATGGCTTCGAACAAATTCTTTCTTTCTGCTTGTATCTGACATTGACAGGTCATTGTGTGCCGCAAGGGCAGAGGGACTATGCGATGGTTCTCCTCCACTTGACTGAACCTTTCTTTTTTTTTCTTCTTCTTCTTCTTCTTAGACTGTACAATAAACGTTCACTTGAGAATTTGCCCTATGCACGAACTTTTACGTGTAGAAAAGAAAAGAAAAAAAAGAACAGAAACTTTTTTCTCCTTCTCCTTCTTTTCTCTTGCTCATTAGTAGGCACACACGTATGTATCCCCGGGAATAACGACGAGACCATCATGCTCCTAAACAATAACAATACATGCATACAAGCCGGACACAAATATTATAAGATGAACTCATCTTGCTAAGAACGAATAAGTATATACACTGTATTGATTGATTGACAGAGTGTGTGTGTGTGTAAACCGCTTAGATTTCGCAAATGAAGCGGTGTGCGTTTGATAACCTTGTTCTTCGTTTCACGGATCTAAAGTGAGTTTATAAATGTGTGAAATAAGAGTTCGATTATGACGGTACGAGCACTATTCATGTTCGATTAATTAAGAACCATCAACATTCATGAATAGAAATAATCGATACGTGGGTTGTGCCCATTTTCTCTTTCTCTGTCGTTCTTTCTTTTTTTGTTACATTTGACGAAGCGCACTGAACACAACATTTAACTTGACATTCGAGATGCTATTTACACATTTACCGTGATCTATTATTATTATTCTATATGAACACAAGAAGGACGTGTTCATGTATGAAATAAAAAATTTCTCCTCTCTGCCTTTTTTGCGATTCAATGATCACCAACGAGCGAGTACCCATATTTCATAGTTCAAGATTCTCTTTTTTTCGAAGAAAAAAAAGTCCTAAATGAGTATTGCATCTTAACCTTCAACATCCAGTTGTTGACGACCTTTTGTTTTATCAATAGTGGATATTTGAAATCTGACCTATTTACATCTATCTGTTCGAAAATGAAAGAGTGTTGTGAGTCCATTTATATTCATTTTCGTTCTCTCGTTTTGATTCGTCGATAAAAGAAAGGGAGAGAAAAGGAAAGAGTTCAGTTCGTTCGTTCGATCATTGCGGTCAACTCTGATATAGAAAGAGAAAAGAAAAAAAAATGAATGTGTCATTCGTCCCTTTTGGTCGTCGAATTCGAATTTCTATGTTTATCCATTTATTTCTAGATGTGCAATGATTCAGTCAGATGAAAAACATCGATTACTATTACTATTCCTCTTGATTCATTGTTTCATAATTATCAATCAAGTTCAATCACAAGTTTGTCAAAATGATATTCCCGATTTCTTCTATAACGTCAGTTTTGCTGGTCCAATATTCGACCAAGGTGTTTACACGATAACAACATCGAATTTCTCGGTCCTATCGCCGATAAATACCACAGTTTTCACATTCAATGTTCGTCCACAAACGGATTATACGCGTTTGAGTTTTGTGCCAACATCGGCATCGGGTCGTTCGTTGAATTATACAAGTGGAATAATCGATGTTCAATCGAGCGATTCAAGTTTCATTGTCTATCCACTTTCGAATGGTTCGTACGTTCTCAATACGAATACATTTCCATTGAATTATTTCTCGCCATATAATCGATATTTATTCAATTTAATTGCCACACAAACCTATTCGAATCGACCCATTGTCAGTTCACGAGCTCTTGTTCAACTTAATTTAGAAAATTACAACGTTCACGCACCGATATTCACACCGTCGAATCAAACATTTTCAATTAGTGAAACGGCTACGGTCGGCTCACAATTCGGCACAGTCTACGCAACGGATGCCGATGGTGATAGTATTACTTATTCGATGACAAGTAGTCAATTCTCAATCGATGCTAGCACCGGCGTTTTAACGCTACAACAAACATTTCAATCGTCACCGGCGTCGCAATATTTCGTCGAAGTCGCCGCCAGTGACGATGGTTCATCGTGTTTGCCAGCTCGTGCAGCTTGTCCACGTTTTACAACGCGCGTTACGATTACGATCAATGTCACAGCTGTGAACAAACGATCGCCACAATTCTTGAATAATATCTGTGGTTCAACGGCGTCATTCTCTGAGAATAGTGCAGCGGGCACGAATATCGCGACGATCACCGTATCCGATGACGATCGAGGCGAGAACGGACAAATTACGATTTCCTTTCCATCGGAACAATCTCGAACGACCGCTAGTGGTCTTCGAAACACTGCCTATTCGCAATTCTATCTTCAACAAGAAACACAAACCGATTCAACTCGAATCGCCTATCTACGACCGAACATTACGTTCGACTACGATGCACCAGGTGCCACTCGTGTCTGGTATTTATTCATTCTCGCGACGGACAACGGCACGCCGCAACGACAATCGTTCTGCAGTTTGCGGATTAATCTTCTTGATGTCAACGATAATCCGCCGATTTTCGTTATGACATCGTGGAATTACACAATCTACCGTTCAACGTACGGCAACACAGCAAATCCTCGGTTTCTACGGATAATCGCGTCAGATGCGGACTCAGGTTCGAATGGGCAGATTAATTATTACATCGGTTCGATTGGCGTACCGTATTTTGCGATTAATACAACGACAGGCACGATTATTCTTCGATCGGGCATTGCGATGGCTGATTTAGATGTCAGTCGTTTTCCGATTACGTTCACTGTCTATGCACAAGATCGAGGTTCGCCACCACGAACGAGCGAAACCAATGCAACAGTGACGATTTATTATAACAACGGAAACGACGCTCAACCAGCTCGGTGGCTCGATCCGATGTACGAAGAATTAAACTTTCCAATTATCGAAAAATTCTACGAAACTTATGTCAATCGACCGATATTCAACACGAGCTACGGGTTCAATGGAACGATTCTCTACACTCTCACATCGCAAACATCATCAATCATGACTGTCGGCAGTCCATTTCCGAATACGTACATTCCATTTAGTGATGTATCGGTTTCTCGTGTTGGCAATGTTTTCAGCAGTGGAATTATCGTCACAAGTGGTCTTCATGCTGAAATACAGAATTCGTATTTAATCTACATTCGTGTGCTTGTCAATCCGCCGTTGATCGGCTCGACAACGATCACATTGATCGATCAAAATGATCAAATTCCAACGTTCGACATTCGTTCGATTACGTTGAGTGTCGTGGAAAACGAAAGTGGCAATCGAGTCGTCGCACAAATCCAAGCGTTCGATCGAGATGTCGATTCACCAAATAACTTCGTTCAGTATCGATTGAATACGAATCTAACTGACACCGAAGCACTTGGCAATTTCTTTGTTTCGTCGAGTGGAATCATCTCAACGAACGCAACGTTCGATCGTGAGAGTAATAAAACACTCTACCGACTGTTTATTACGGCGTACGATGGCGCACCAGCATGGAATTCTCAATCAGGCCAACCGAATACTCAAGATTTTCAGTTCGATGTTCAAGTTATCGATGTGAATGATCTCGCACCGGTGTTTGTCAACGCATCTTCAGCACCGATTATTGTTGAAATCGATGAAACAACAGCAAATGGCACGGGAATTCTCAATCTAACTGTTACAGACACTGATTTTGACACGATTCTTGACTTTGGTATTCTCAATGGAAATACGAAAAATGTCTTTGCATTTAATCTTCTCTCGGACAATTTGGGTGATACATCACGAACACAATATCAAGCAACAGGACAACTTTACGTTGTTGGACATTTAGATTATGAAACACAATCAAATTATAGTCTAACATTATTCGCATTCGACACACAGAATCTTCGAAGTATCAGTGTGATTGTTGTTCTTCGACCTCAAAACACCAAAGCACCGTATTTTACACTTCAGCCAGGTTTTACAGCGTATGAATTCAATGTAACCGAAGGCACAGCTGTGTCTGCACTTTACGAACAGCCAATTCAAGCGATCGATCCCGATAGTCCATCGACATCGATCGTTTACGAGATTGTTCCAGCGAATAATCAATT
>Ga0209915_1003805_pt1 | contig 12029 bp, 5 predicted proteins | sample ThiBiot_750_plan_FD_183952 | JGI IMG/M metagenome (GOLD analysis project Ga0209915, IMG submission 183952) | Wastewater bioreactor microbial communities from Cape Town, South Africa - Thiocy_cont_750_plan (SPAdes) | ecosystem: Engineered > Bioreactor > Thiocyanate-remediating > Anaerobic-Aerobic ... | reverse complement strand
GACCGGCGTCGTCATGCAGGTTCCGATCGAGCGGCGCGATATCGGCGACGGAACGATCACGTGGAGCGATCCGGAAACCGGCAAGCGCTATGTGACGCCCGTCACAGGCGGCTATTCCAAGCTGCAGTGGAAGCCCGACTGGGCGATGCGCTGGGCAGCCCTTGGCATCGACTATGAAATGTCAGGCAAGGACCTGATCGACAGCGTGAAGCTTGCCGCGCAGATCTGCCGGGCGCTCGACGCGCCGGCGCCGGAAGGCTTCAACTACGAACTCTTCCTCGACGAGAAGGGCCAGAAGATTTCCAAGTCGAAAGGCAATGGCCTGACCATCGACGAATGGCTCGCCTATGCGCCGACCGAGAGCCTCGGGCTCTATATGTACCAGAAGCCAAAGACGGCGAAACGGCTCTATTTCGACGTCATCCCGCGGGCGGTCGAGGAGTATTTCACGTTCCTTGAGGCCTACCCCCGGCAGGAATGGAAAGACCGGCTCAACAACCCGGTCTGGCACCAGCACCATGGCGAACCGCCCGTCATCGACATGCCGGTGCCGTTCAGCATGCTGCTCAATCTCGTCAGCGCCTCGAATGCGGAAAACCGGGACGTGCTCTGGGGTTTCATCTCACGCTATGCGCCGGGCGTGACGCGTGAGAGCCATCCAAAGCTCGATGAGCTGACGGGTTACGCGATTCGCTACTTCGACCATTTCGTCAAGCCGAACAAGCGCTTCCGGGCGCCGGATGAAACAGAACGCGAGGCACTTAAGGTGCTGGATGAGCGGCTCGCTTCCCTTCCATCCCATGCCAGTGCCGAGGAAATCCAGAATGCGGCCCTGGACGCAGCGCGGCCGATCTCGCGTTACCAGGATAATGGCAGGCGCGGCCCGGACGGGGGACCCGGAGTGTCGGTCACATTCTTCCAGATGCTCTATCAGGTGCTGCTCGGCCAGGAGCGAGGGCCGCGCTTCGGCTCGTTCGTGGCGCTCTACGGCATCAATGAGACGCGCGTCATGATCCGGAAGGCGCTGGAGGGGCGGCTGGGCGAGACCGGCTGACCGGCTCTACGCGGCAGCGTCCGCAGGATATGCCGGGCGCTTTACTGGCTCGCCCAGACGATCCGGGCGATCCATTCAATATCGGCCGTGTCGAAAACGCGATCGGGGTGGTCGGGATTGACGGACCGGAGCTCGATGCGCCGGGAAGACTGCCGCGCGAGGATCTTGGCCATGACCTCGCCAGTGCGCGTCCTCACCACGACGCGGTCGCCCGCGCGGATGACCGCGCCCGGTGAAACGATGATGATGTCTCCCTCCCGATAGAGGGGTTGCATGGAATCGCCGCTGACGCGCAGCGCATAGCTGCCATCGTCCTGGCCGCCCGGAAATTCCACGATGTCCCAGCCCTGGCCGACGGGAAAGCCGCCGTCGTCGAAGAATCCGCCCACCCCCGCCTGCGCCGCCCCGAGCAACGGAACCGTCGAATTCGGCTGGCGCGGGAGAGGGCCGTGGAGCCCGGCCGCCTCATCAAGAAGGACCATGAACTCATCGATGGTAGCGCCGGTCGCCTCCATCACCTTGGCGATCGATTCGGTCGACGGCCAGCGGGCACGCCCGTCGGAGGCAAAGCGCTTCGAGCGATTGAAAGTCGTCGGGTCTAGCCCGGATCGGCGCGCAAGTCCCGACGGCGTGAGCGAATGCCGCTCGGCCAGCTTGTCGATCGCCGCCCAGACGCGCTCATGGGAGAGCGTGGTCATGGTTCCTGGCCCAAAGGAAAATAAACCTTTCCCCGTAGATAGGCCCGGGCAGCGCCGATGTCCAGCCGGACCGCGCCATCGCTCGACGCCGTCGCATTCGATCAGGCAGCCTCCTGCTCCGCCGAGCGCCTGGGTTCAAAGCGCCCATAGAAGGTCTGGCCACTGTCGGCCATCTCCATCAGAAGCTTGGGCGCCCTGAACTGCTCGCCGTAGCGCTTTCGCAGGCGCTTGGCCAGGGCGAGAAAATTCTCGACGCCCATGCCGTCGATATAGGACAGGGCTCCGCCGGTATAGGGCGCAAAGCCGAAGGCGAGGATGGAGCCGACATCGGCCTCGCGCGGATCGGTGACGATCCCCTCCTCCATGACGCGCGCGGCCTCGAGCGCGATGACGGCGAGAAAGCGCTGCTTCAATTCCTCGACATCCACATCATCGGGATCCTGCTGCGGATAGAGGGTCTTCAGTTCCGGCCAGAGGTGCTTCTTCGCCGGCTTGGCCGGATAGTCGTAGAAACCCTTGCCGTTCTTGCGGCCATGGCGACCATATCTGTCGACCATGGTATCGATGAGCTGCATCTGCCTCGGATCGACAGCTTTCTCGCCGAGATCGCGGATGGTCTGCTTCATGATCTTCTGGGCAAGATCGATCGCCGTCTCGTCGGTGAGCGCGAGCGGCCCGACAGGCATGCCGGCGAGCTTGGCCGCATTCTCGATCATCGCGGGCGGCACACCCTCAGTGAGCATGTTGTAGGCCTCGCCCATGTAGCGCAGGACGCAGCGGTTCACATAGAAGCCGCGCGTATCGTTGACGACGATCGGCGTCTTCTTGATCGCGCGGACGTAATCCATCGCGACGGCGAGCGCCTTTTCGTCCGTCTTCTCGCCGAGGATGATCTCGACCAGCATCATCCGGTCGACGGGCGAGAAGAAATGGATGCCGATGAAGTTCTTCGGACGGGCCGAATTCTTGGCCAGCGACGTGATCGGGATGGTCGAAGTGTTGGAAGCGAAGATCGCGGCGGGCTTCAGCACGGCCTCGGCCTTCTGCGTTGCGGCCTTCTTGACCTCGGAATCCTCGAAGACGGCCTCGATGACAAGGTCGCAGCCGTCGAGCATGGCATAGTCGTCGGTCGGCGTGATGAGGGAGAGAAGCTTCTCCTTCTCCTCGGCGGTAGCCTTGCCCTTCTGGATCGCCTTGGTCATCAAGTCGTCGGAATGCGCCCTGCCCTTCTCGGCCGATGGCATGTCGCGGTCGAGGAGAACGACGGGGATGCCTGCCTTCGCCGTCACATAGGCGATGCCGGCGCCCATGAAGCCCGCGCCGAGCACGCCTATCTTCTTGAACTTGGTCGGCTTGACGCCAGCCGGGCGGCGCGCGCCCTTGTTGAGTTCCTGCAGCGAGACGAAGAGCGAGCGCACCATCATGCGCGCCTCCGTCGTCTGGAGAATGTTGGCGAACCAGCGCTGCTCGATGCGAAGCCCGGTCTCGAACGGCACGAGCAGGCCCTCATAGACGCATTTCAGGATCGCGGCGGCAGCCGGATAGTTGGCGTGGGTCTCGCGCCGCAGGATCGCGCTCGCCGCCGGCCAGAGATTGGCGCCGGCCGGCGAATAGACCGCGCCGCCGGGCGCCTTGAAGCCCTTTTCGTCCCAGGGCTGCACCGGCTTGAGGCCGGCCGCAATCATGGCCTTCGCGGCGGAGATCAGGTTCTTCGGCTCGACCACCTCATGGATGAGGCCCATTGCCTTCGCCCGCTGCGGGGAGAGCATCTGGCCGGTGGTCATCATCTGCAGGGCGTCCTGCGCATTGGTCAGCCGAGGCACGCGCTGCGTGCCGCCCGCGCCCGGGAAGATGCCGACCTTGACCTCAGGCAGGCCGAGCTTCACGTTCGCCCCGTCCGCCACGACGCGTCCGTGGCAGGAGAGCGCGAGCTCGAATGCGCCGCCGACGCAGGTGCCGTTGATCGCCGCAACCCAGGGCTTGCCGCAGGTCTCGAGCTTGCGCCACAGCCAGCTCATGCGCCCGGCCATATCGAAGACGAGCCGGACCGCCGCATCCGGGTCCTTCACCTTCTCCTCGGCGAGACGGGCGAACATGCCCTGGATCATGGTGAGGTCCGCGCCGCCGGAGAAGGCCTCCTTGCCGGAAGTGATCACTGCACCGTTGATCGCCACATCTGCGGCCACTTGCCCGATGATGGCCTCGAACTCGTCCATCACTTCGGCGGTGAAGACGTTCATGGACTTGTCCGGCATGTTCCATGTGACGAGCGCGATGCCGTCAGAGCCGGTCTCGACGGTGAAGTTGTTGTAGCTGGACATCTGGAGAGTGCTCCCCTGTTGATCCTGCCCCTCCCCAGAAGAGGGTGGGTGAAGAAGAAGGTCAGACCCGCTCGATGATCGTCGCCGTGCCCATGCCGGCGCCGATGCAGAGCGTGACGAGCGCGGTGTTGAGGTCGCGGCGCTCCAACTCGTCAAGGACGGTGCCGAAGATCATGGCGCCGGTCGCCCCCAGCGGATGGCCCATGGCAATCGCTCCGCCGTTGACGTTGATCCGGTCGTGCGGGATGTCGAAGGCCTGGATGTAGCGCAGCACCACTGCGGCGAAGGCCTCGTTCAGCTCGAAGAGGTCGATGTCGGAGAGCTTCATCTTGGCGCGCTTGAGAAGCTTCTCGGTCACGTCGACCGGGCCTGTGAGCATGATCGCCGGCTCGGAACCGATATTGGTGAAGGAATGGATGCGGGCGCGCGGCTTGAGGCCCATCGCCTTGCCCGCCTTTTTCGAGCCGAGGAGCACGGCGCCTGCGCCATCGACGATGCCGGAGGAGTTGCCGGCATGGTGGACGTGGTTGACGCCTTCGAGCTCGGGATAACGATCGACGGCGACGGCGTCGAAACCGCCCATCTCGCCTATCATCGTGAAGGATGGCTGCAACTGGCCGAGCGCCTGCATGTCTGTTCCCGGCCGCATGTGCTCGTCGCGGTCGAGGATGGTCAGGCCGTTCTGGTCCTTGACCGGGATGACGGAATTCCTGAAATAGCCCTTGTCCCAGGCCTTCGCCGCGCGCTTCTGGCTCTCGACAGCATAGGCATCGACATCATCGCGCGAGAAGCCGTATTTCGTGGCGATCAGGTCGGCCGAGACGCCCTGCGGCATGAACCAGCCGGGAAGCGCGACGCTCGGGTCCATCGCCCATGAGCTGCCCGAAGCGCCCATGCCGACGCGCGACATGGATTCGACCCCGCCGGCGATCACGATGTCATCCGACCCTTGCGAAATCTTGGCCGCGCCGAGATTGACGGCATCGAGACCCGATGCGCAGAAGCGGGAGATCTGCATGCCCGGCGCGCGGTTGTCGTAGCCGGCCTCGAAGGCGGCGGCGCGCGGGATCACCGATCCGGCTTCGCCGACCGGATCGACGCAGCCGAAGATGATGTCGTCGACCCGCCGCGTGTCGAGCCCGTTGCGGTCGCGCACGGCTTCCAGAACGCGGGCGGCAAGGCGGACCGCCGGCACCTCGTGCAGGCTCCCGTCCTTCTTGCCGCGGCCGCGCGGCGTGCGGACGTGATCGTAGACATAGGCTTCGGCCATCATTGTCTCCCTGCGTTGCGGAGATTATCCGCTCATTTTCGAACTTCGCCTGAGGCCTGTCCGGATTCGCGGCTGGAGGTGGCGAAAACGGTCCCTTGCGAGAACCGGAGCCGAGCGTACTTCATGTACGTGAGCACCGGAAGCGCAGAAAGGAGCCGTTTGCAGCCCCTGCAGGCGTGAATTTCGACAGGGCTAGAACGCTTCGGCGGGCAACTCCATCATCGTGTCAGCGCCGGCCTCGATGCGGGCAAGGCGCGTCGCCGTTTCCGGCATGATCCGCTCCATATAGAAGCGCGCGGTGACGAGCTTGTGACCGAGGAATTCCTTGTCGCCCTCGCCACGCGCGAGCTTTTCGGAAGCGGCCTTCGCCATCTGCGCCCACATGAAGCCGATCGCCACCAACCCGAAGAGATGCATGTAGTCCGTCGAGGCCGCGCCGGCATTGTCGGGCTTCGCCACGGCGTTCTGCATCAGCCACATGGTCGCGGCCTGCAGATCGTTCAACCCCTTCTTCAGCCGCTTGGTGAAGAAGGTCAGCGTCTCGTCGTCTCGATGGGCCTCGCAGAAATCGCCGACCTCCTTGAAGAAGCCCATGGCGGCCCGTCCGCCATTGGCGGCGAGCTTGCGGCCGACGAGGTCGAGCGCCTGGATGCCGTTCGCCCCCTCATAGATCATGGCAATGCGCGCATCGCGCACAAACTGGCTCATGCCGTGCTCTTCGATATAGCCGTGGCCGCCGAAGACCTGCTGGGCCATGACGGCGTTCTCGAAGCCGCGGTCGGTCAAGACACCCTTGACGATCGGCGTGAGCAGGCCGATCTCGTCGTCGGCCGCCTCGCGCTCCCTGGCATCTTCCGCGCGATGGGCGATGTCGGATCGGAGCGCCGTCCAGAGCACGAGCGCCCGGCCGCCTTCATTGAAGGCGCGCATCGTCATCAGGGAACGACGGATATCGGGGTGGACGATGATCGGATCTGCAGGCTTGTCCGGCGCCTTGGCTCCTGACAGCGCCCTGCCCTGCAGCCGCTCGCGCGCATAGGCCGCGGCATTCTGCGCAGCGGCCTCGGAGACGGCGAGGCCCTGCAGCCCGACACCGAGCCGCGCCTCGTTCATCATGGTGAACATGGCGCGCAGGCCCTTGTTCTCCTCGCCGATCAGGTAACCCACCGCCTCGTCGTAATTCATCACGCAGGTGGCGTTGCCATGGATGCCCATCTTCTCCTCGATCGAGCCGCACGATACACCATTGCGCTCGCCGGGATTGCCGTCCGTATCGGGCAGGAACTTCGGCACGATGAAGAGCGAGATACCCTTGGTGCCTTCCGGCGCGCCTTCGATGCGGGCCAGCACGAGGTGGATGATGTTCTTCGAAAGGTCGTGCTCGCCGGCCGAAATGAAGATCTTCTGCCCGGAGATGCGGTAGCTGCCGTCGCCTGCAGGCACGGCGCGGGTGCGCAACAGGCCGAGGTCGGTTCCGCAATGCGGCTCCGTCAGGTTCATGGTGCCTGACCATTCGCCCGACACCATCTTCGGCAGGTAGGCCCGCTTCTGCTCCTCCGTGCCATGGGCGAGGATCGCGGCGACGGCGCCCTGCGTCAGGCCCGGATACATCATCAGCGCCATGTTGGCGGAGATCATATATTCCATCACCGCGGTATGGACCACGTAAGGGAGCCCCTGCCCGCCGAATTCGGCCGGCGCGGCCAGCCCGCCCCAGCCGCCCTCGCAGTAGAGCTTGTAGGCGCCACCGAACCCTTCGGGGGTACCGACCGTCCCGTCCTCGCTGCGCTCGCAGCTCTGAAGGTCGCCGACCCGGTTGAGCGGGAAAAGCACTGTCTCTGCCAGCCTCGCGCCTTCTTCGAGTACGGCGCGCAACACGTCTTCAGATGCGTCGGCAAAGCCCGGCAGGTTGGAATGGCGTTCGATTCCGAGAACGTCCTCGATCACGAACAACGTGTCGTCAATCGGCGCGCGATAGACCGGCATCGGCTTCCTCCATTCCTCGCCCACACGGACCTTGGGCTGGTTCTCTCAGCGGTCAATTTCACCTATCAGATATTGACGTTTCCGTAAACGTCAAAATAGGCAGCCGGTTTCTCTCCGGGCGGATTCCGCGTTGGGGCAACGACTGATCGGCGTGCGGCGGCCGCGCATGGGGGAATTCACCGGAAGCTTAACGGCTTATTTACCATGTTGCAGGGAATCTGCGCCCCATCGGCAGACCGCGATCTTAGTAGTTTGGGCGCAAGCGGATTGCCGGACTGCCCGGGAACATCGTCCCGGCCTTGCTGCGCGCACGGTGAAGACGCACCGTCAGCGGGCGGCGGACTGGAACGATGCCTGTATCCCCGAAGCTCCGCGGCTCGGGTAGTGCTCACCCGGCAGTCCTTTTCGTCCTGCGTCTCCGGCCACATCGAAAGAAGACGATCGATGAAGAATTTCCGGTCCATACTCGACCAGGTCAACGAGAAACGAGATCGGCGCTCGCCGCCCGCGCTCGAGGAATTGAACCGCACGCTCGACGGACTGGAGCAGGAACTCCAGCAGCGCATGACCGCCGCGGCGGCCTCGCGCCATTCCGCACCTGTGGCGCGCGCGCGCCAGCCGCGCATGGAGGATTCCGCACTCAAGGCCAACGGAGGACCCCGTCCGGAAGAATTCTCGCCCATTGCCGCCGAGCTTCAGGAGCTTCGCATCGAACTGCAGAAGGAGATGTCGGCGGGTGTACGTCGTGAACTGGAGGACCTCGGCCGCGACATGGCCGGCCTTCGCGCGATGATCGCGGAGGACGGCTATTCCTCTCGCATTGCCGCCGAGCTCTCCCGCCTTGGCGAGAACCTGGAGGCGCTGGCGAAGAGAACCCGGAGCGAGGATTTGCGCATTCTGCGCAATGACCTCGATGAACTCAAGCGCACCCTTCAGACGCTCGGCCGCAGCGAGGCACACGACCGGCCCGAAGACGGTTGGAACCGGCTCGGCCGGCGATCCAGCCCGATCGAACCCCGCCATTCCGGCGAAGCCCGGGAGGTCCACGTCATCGGGGAGCAAATCGCGCAGATGCGGGACGCGATCGCGGCACTCGCGGACCTGTCCCAAGTCAAGAATCTCGAAGACAATGTGAAGGTGCTCGCCGCCGCGGTGGAGCGCATGTCGCGTCAGATGGCCGAGGCCACGGACGGTGAAGCGCTTGTCACGATCCAGGCGCGGCTCGACGAGATAAGCCGTGCCATTGCCGCCGCAGGCCGCGCAGCCGCAGCGCAGGCCGCCGACCGTGCCGCGATCGGGCGAATGGAGGCGCGGATCACCGCGCTCGCAAGCCGCATCGAGGAGCGGAACGCCGAACGTCCGATTGACGCGGTTCTGTCACGCATGGATGACCTTGCACGCCGCATCGAGTCAGTTGCCGCACGCCACGAAACCGCCGATCGCCGTCTCGATGACCTCCAGCAGCAGATGGAAGGCATCGCCCGGCAGCTGGAGAATTCACCCGGGGTAGCGGAAGCCGCGGCGACACGTATTGCGCAGGTGGCCCAGCGCGTCGATGAAATCGCGGCCGACACACGGGCCGTGGACCATCGCATGGACCATATCGCGGAAAAGGTCAGCGCGATCGGCGAACATCTGCAGGCCGCCCAGGCCCCGCTCGGGGCAGGCGCCCTCGAAAGGCTCGAGGAGCGCATGGCCCATATCGCCCATCGGCTCGACCTGGCGGCGAAGGCGCAGAAGGCAGGCGATCCTGCCCGTCTCTTCGAGGTCATCGACCGGCGATTCGACGAACTGGCGCAACACGTCGCCGAGCATCTGTCTGCCCATCCTGATCATGGGCGGATGGATGATCTTGCCGAGCGGCTCGACGTGCTGGCGAAGCACCTGGCGGATTCGGCCGGCACGCGGCACGGTCCGGAGGAAGCGGCATTCCGCGGCATCGAAACCAGGCTCGACGACCTTGCCAATCACCTCGAGCGAACGACCGCGATTACGCCTATCTTCGAGCAAATCGAACCGCGTCTCGATTCCATCATGGACCGGCTGGCCGGGAGGCAGGAGGCGGTGCTGGAAGCCGCCCGCAGGGTCGCCGAGCAGACGGTGGAAAGAGCTGCCCATGAAGGCTGGGGAGCGCGCGGCGCAACCATTTCCGATCTGGCTGCCGATCTCAAGGCGATCGAGAAGTTGTCGCGCAAGTCCGATGCGCGCAATTCCAGGACGTTCGAGGCCATCCACGATACGCTGCTGAAGATCGTCGAGCGGCTGGGGACGCTCGAACGCGATGCAGCGGCGGACGGCATTGCTGCGCCGATGTTCGTCGAGGCGCCATCGCTCGCGTTCGAAGCGGGAGCCGAGGCAAGGGCGCGCAATGCCGAAGCGGCCGCAGCATCGGGAGAAGCGGCGGTCCCCGCGGCCGGCACGCCCTCGCGGGAAAACGCTTCATCCGAGGCGCCGTCCTCGCTGCTCAGGGGCCTGTCGCATGCTGTAAAGAGGCGCGCCAAAGATCATCCAGCGGCGGAAGCCGCCGAACCGGTCCTCGACGCGGGAAGCGAGTCCGCCGAGGCCGACGCGATGGACGAAACCACGGCGAACCGGCCACTCGAACCGGGATCAGGCGTTCCGGACCTCAATGCGATCATGCGGCGCGTTCGCGAGGAGCGTCGGACCAAGGACGAACCGGGCCGGGACGACAACAAGAGGGCAGACTTCATCGCCGCGGCGCGCCGGGCAGCGCAGGCAGCGGCGGCAGAAAGCGATCTGCTCAGGAGTGAAGGCACTCCCAAACGGGGCGGCTCGCGCCGTGGGTTGGGCGACTTCATCCGCCGGCAGCGCAGGCCCATCCTGCTCGCCGCGGCAGCGGTCATCGTCGCCATGGCCGCGTTGCAGCTGAAAAGCGCCTTCCTCGATTCACATGTGGCTACGGCCGAGCCGGCAATAGCGGACCGGAGCGCCCCCGCAGCCCAGCCGAGCGGGTCTTTGCCCGCACAGGCCCGCCAATCGCAGGTCTCCACTACGCAGCCGCAGCAGCTTAAAGCGGGCGCTTCCGTCCAGCCGATCCCGCAGAACCGTGCCGCGGCGAACCCGGCCGCCTCGTCAAAGGAAACACAACCGGCCTCCGCCGCACCCGCCGCAATGCAACGCCCTGCGCAGGCTCCGGTGCAGCCAACGGTGCAGGCACAGGAGGCGGATGCGGCCGTGGCCAGCGCCGCCACGGACGCACCGGCTTCGGGTTCTCCGGCACAGCCGACAGATCAGGCCGCGACCGCGTCCGCAACCCCGGACCGCACCAACACGCCGAATGCGATCCCGCCGGCCCATGCAGACGCGATCGCAGTTCCCGCCGAAATCGGTCCGGACTCGCTGCGCGAAGCAGCCGCTGCCGGCGATCCGGCCGCGCTTTCCGAGATCGCCAGCCGCTATGCCGATGGAAAGGGAGTGCAAAGCGATCTGGCCAAGGCGGCGGAATGGTACACCAAGGCGGCCGAGAGGAATTTCGCGCCAGCCGAATACCGGCTCGGCAACCTTTACGAGAAGGGGCTCGGGGTCAAGCGTGACCTGACGGCGGCGAAGGACTGGTATTCCAAGGCGGCGACCCAGGGGAACGCGAGCGCCATGCACAATCTGGCGGTGCTGCTCGCGATGGGCGCGGACGGGCCTGTCGACAATGCGCAGGCTGTACGCTGGTTCAGGCAGGCCGCCGAGCTCGGCGTCAAGGACAGCCAGTACAATCTCGGCATCATGTCCGCCAAGGGGCTCGGCACGCCGCAGGATCTCGAAGCCTCGTACAAATGGTTTGCGATCGCATCCAAGAGCGGCGACGAGGATGCGGCCAAGAAGCGCGATGAGGTAGCCAAGGCCCTCAAACCCGACCAGTTGAAGCAGGCCCGAGCCGATGTCGATCTCTGGAAGGCAAAACCCCTTGTGACCTCGGCCAATTCCGTCGATGTGCCGGACGCATGGCAACAGACCGGCGAGACGGCGACAGCCGGTATCGACATGAAGAAGGCGGTCAGCAACATTCAGAAGATCCTCATCAAGAACGGCTTCGACCCGGGCGAGCCGGACGGCGTCATGGGCCAGAAGACACGCGATGCGATCACTGCCTTCCAGAAGGCGCACGGCATGGAGCCGACCGGGCAAGTCGACCGGGCACTCGTCAAGGCGCTGCTCGCAAGCAATGACTGACGGTCAGTTCCCGGACCATCGAGCCGGGGCTCGGCGGACGTAACCCTTCGTTTACTCCCGATTTGACTTCCACCATGGGCCGGGGCATGGAACGGATGGATTTCACCTTCTCTTAGAGAGGTGTGCCGTAAAGTGCGAACGGTCGTCGTGAAATCCGGAAATGTCCGTGGGCATCTATCTTCCGATAGCCGAAATGTCGGCCAACATCTTCGTGCTGCTCGGAATGGGGGCGGCGGTCGGCTTTATTTCAGGTATGTTCGGAATCGGTGGCGGCTTCCTGCTCATTCCACTGCTCATCTTCTACAATATTCCGCCGGCGGTCGCGGTCGCCACGGTTCCCAACCAGGTGATCGCCGCTTCCTTTTCGGGTGCGCTCGCCCATTTCCGGCGCGGCTCGCTCGATTTCACGCTGGCCATGATGCTTCTTGTCGGCGGGATCGGCGGGTCGCTGCTCGGCATCTATGTGTACACGCTCCTCAGGCATCTGGGCCAACTCGACCTGATCGTCTCCATCC